>Ga0116156_10005688_pt1 | contig 10304 bp, 8 predicted proteins | sample AD_UKC045_MetaG_FD_89891 | JGI IMG/M metagenome (GOLD analysis project Ga0116156, IMG submission 89891) | Active sludge microbial communities of municipal wastewater-treating anaerobic digesters from USA - AD_UKC045_MetaG | ecosystem: Engineered > Bioreactor > Anaerobic > Digestate | place: USA... | reverse complement strand
GTCACTCCCAGTTCCATCATGTCCCGCCCGGTATCATAAACATACATCTGCACATAGCCCCAGAGGGTCTGCACGGTCATATAGACGGCGATGTTCTTCTCCCGGGCCCGTTTGAGGGCGGGATAGAGGGGCTTGTTGACGTGGCCCAGCCCGGTGCCGGCGATGACGATGCCGCGATAGCCGTTGTCGATGAGGGCGTCGATGATGTCGGGTTTCATGTTGGGATAGTAGTAGACGATGCTCACCTTCTCCTCAAAGGCAGTATTGATGGTCACTTCGCGATCGTGGCGGCGGCGTTTGTAGTCCTGGCGCAGCGGGGTGATGCGGTCGCGGCTGACCATAGCCAGGGGGATATCGCCGATGGTGCGGAAGGTGGAGCGGTAGCTGGAGTGCATTTTGCGCACGCGCGTGCCGCGGTGGAGGAGGCCGTAGACATCGGAGGTGGGGCCGAACATGCAGACCATTACCTCGGCGATGTCCGATTCGGCGGCGGTCTTGACGCTGTGCATGAGGTTGAGGGCGGCATCCGAGGAGGGGCGGTCCGAGGAGCGCTGCGAGCCGACCATGACGATGGGCACCGGGGAATTCTGCACCATGAAGGAGAGGATGGCGGCGGTGTGGTGCATGGTATCGGTGCCGTGGCCGATGACGATGCCCTGTACCCCCTTTCGATCTCGCGGCCGATCGCCTGTGCGGTGCCGATCCACTGTTCAGGCCCCATGTTCTCGGAAAAGACCCCATAGAGCTTTTCGGTCTCGAGGTTGCAGAGGTCGGCCAGTTCGGGGACGGAGCCGTAGAGTTCGCCCGGCGAGAAGGCGGGGATGACGGCGCCGGTGCGGTAGTCGAGGCGGCTGGCGATGGTGCCGCCGGTGCCGAGCAGCTTGACGCGCGGCTTCTTGGGATCGAAGGGGAACTCTTTTTCCGGAATCTTGTAGTGGGCCTCCTTGCGGCCCAGAACCTCGATGGCGGTGACGGAGGCGGCGGCGATGCCGATATTATAGCCCGAGCGCAGCTTGAGGACGATGTGCCGGGGGTCGGCGGTTTCGGAGCGCGGCAGGACGATGCCGCTGTAGCTTCCCTTCCCGGTAACCACCCGGACGTCGCTCCAGACCGGAGCCTGGAAATTTTCGAGTGCGGCCAGGGCTTCGCCGCGGTAGCCCTTGTATTCGGTTGACATGGCCTTTCCGTTCCGCTAGGGGTTGATCGGGTTCTCCTCGCCGGCACAGGGCGCGCAGGCGGGAGCGGGAGCTTCCGGGGGCATGAGCCCGGCCTCCTGAATGATGCGCGGGGTGATGCTCTCCCACATCACCGGCATGAGGTGGATGCCGGCCACCCCCGCCATGGCCCGCAGGGCGCCGATGATCTCGACAGCGATGGCCACCCCCTCCTCCTGCGGCTCGGCAGCCGTGCGCATGCGCTCGAGATAGCGGGGATTGATGCGCATGCCCGGCACCTCCCTGGCCATATACTCCAGGGCTTTGGCCGACCGCACCGGTAGCACCCCGGCGAGGATGGCGCTCTTTTCATGCAGGCCGCGCCCGCGCACCAGCTCGAGCCAGCGGCTGAACTGGTCGAGATCGAAGACCGGCTGGGTCTGGATGAAGGCGGCCCCGCTGCGCACCTTCTTCTCGAGGCGGATGAGGCGCATCTCGAGGGGCTCAGCAAAGGGGTTGGCCGCCGCCCCGATGAAGAAGGCGGGGGCCTTTTTGAGGAATTGGCCCGAGAGCAGGCTGCCCGCGTTCATTTGCTGCACCGCGGCGATGAGCTGGATCGAGTCAAGGTCGAAGACCCCGCGGGCCTCGGGATGGTCGCCGAATTTCTGGTGGTCGCCGGTGAGGCAGAGCAGGTTTTCGATGCCCATGGCCGCGGCACCGAGCAGATCGCTCTGGATGGCGATGCGGTTGCGGTCGCGGCAGGTCATCTGCACGATCGGCTCGACCCCTTCCTCGAGCAGGATCCGGCCGGCGGCGATGCTCGAAAGCCGGACGATGGCGGTCTGGTTGTCGGTGATGTTGACGGCGTCGACCACCCCCCTGAAGCAGCCCGCCTTTTTACGGATCACACCATCATCGCAGCTCTGGGGCGGTCCGAGTTCGGCGCAGACGACAAATTTTCCGGCGGCGATTTTTTCACGCAGACTCATGGCCTATTTCACCTCCCCTGCGCAGCTGCCTTCATTCGAATCGCCGCAGGGCCCCTCCTTCTCCGCCTCCTCCCAGCCCTCCCCTTTGGGCACCCGCCACTTGGGCGGCTCGATGCGTTTGACAAAGACGTTCAGCCAGGCGGAGGTTTTTTCCAGGTTCCAGTTATGGATCTTTTCGACGCGGTAAAGCATTTTGAGCCGTCCGAACAGGGAGGCGCGGCGGTAGATGAGATACCAGATGCACATGCGTTCGGGATAGACCTCGCAGGTCCCCCCCTCGCCGGTGCCGCCGCAAGGCCCGTTGCGCAGCCGCTTGGGGCAGCGCTGGGAGCAGACAAAACCGGTATGGCTGAGGATACACTCGCCGCAGCGCTGGCAGCGGAACACGGGCACCTTGATCACATCTTCGCCCAGGAGCATGAGCGCCGAAAGCAGGCGCATCGGGCGGGAAAAGGTTCTTTTCTCTTTGGTCACCAGATTCACGACACTCCCTCCTGCCGGCGGACACGCTCGGCCAGTGCAGCCCCATTGGCCCGGCCGGCGGCCCTGGCCATCACCCGGCCCATGATCAGCCTGCAGCGGGCGGCTGGAGCGAGAGAGCGGCACTCCGCCACCCTCGCCTCGGCGATCCAGCCGATGATTTCGTTCTCCGAGGCCATGCCCGGCCAGCTCTCCCAAAGGTTTTCCCCGGTGGCGAGCCAGTGGCGCATTGCCGGGAGAATGCCCTCGCGCTGCAGCCGCCCGGCGCCCACGGCCTTGAGTAAAACGGTCATAAACTCGTCGCTCCATTCGGCACTCTTCCCCGGTTGGCCCTTGCGCAGCCGCCGGGGATACTGGATCAGCACCACCGCCGCCAGGGTGGGCTGAAGACCCCACTGTGTGATTGCTGTTTCAAAGAGGCCGGCCCAGCGCGAACAGGCGAGGGGCTCCACAGTATCGGCGGGGATGCCCATGCTGCGGTAGCGAACCTCGCGCTCCCAGACCGGCGCGGGCAGGGTGGTGCGAATGCGCTCCCGGCGTTCGGGGGTGACCGCCTTGGGCGGCAGATCGGTGTCCGGATACATGCGGTCGGGCCCGGGCAGGATGCGCTCAAAACCGTTGGTGCCGTCCTCAAGGGCCTGGCGGGTCTCCGAGGGGATCCCGGCGGCGGCCTCGCGGGCGCGGATGAGAATCTCCCGCGCCCCGGTCTCGGCGTCGGCTGGGGGGCCCCAGACCAGGACGAGGGTCTCCTCCTCGCCCGCGCCGAGGAGCTTGCGCAGGTTGAGCCACTCGGAGCTGGCCAGGGTCTCTCCCGGCGAGTCGCTGTGAATGATGTTGGGCAGGGTCGTCAGGCAGGCGATGACCCGGACGCGGTCGGAGATTTCGCGGGCGAAAAAAGTGTCGGTCTGGGTCGGCCAGCGCAGCAGATCGCGAAAGCCCTGCAGGACGACGCCGTAAACCGTGTTGCCGGCCGCAATGGCCTGGGCGATGGGCTGGAAGCGGGTCTTGCGCAGCAGCTTGTTGGCGACCTCATACCGGCCGGTGAAACTCTCGGGGGTGATACCGCGGCGGTGCAGCTCGTCGCGCAGGCGCAGCAGGTTGTACTGCCGCATCGCCTCGTTGTAGGTGAGCAGGGGGATCTGGGGGATGCGCGAAACCCCCTTGATCTCGATGCGGGTGCCGCCGGTGACGCTGACGTTGACATCCTGACGGGCGGCGCCAATGCCGGTGCGGACGAGTCCGGTGGAGCGGACCATGCGGCGCAGCAGCTGCGCCACCTCGGCCACCTCCAGAGGGGTGCGCATCTCCGGCCCGGTCACAGTCTCGATGAGGGGCATGCCGAGGCGGTCGGTGATGTAGACGCGACGGTGGCCGAAATCGCTGACCTCACGACAGGCATCCTCCTCCAGGCCGAGTTGGACGATGGGGATGGAGCGCTCCCTGTAGGGCACCGCGCCGTCGACACCGACGATGGTGGTACGCTGGAAACCGGTCGGGATCGAGCCGTCGAGATACTGCTTGCGGGCGATGTGCAGCTCATCGACCATGACGCAGTTGTAGAGCATGGCGATGCCCAGGGCGATGTCGAGGGCCTCCTCGTTGAGCTCGAAGGGCGGGGTGTCATCCATCTCGTAGGTGCAGACGGTCTCGCGATTGATGCGGTAGATGATCTCCTTTTTGGTCTTGAACTCCATTAGGGCGGTGCCGTCGTACTCGCCGAGTTCGGATAGGGTCGGGCGCATGTGGCGCAGGATCTCGGCGTCATATTCGTCGCTGTAGCGGCCGGCCGGGCAGCGGCAGAAAAGCTTTTTGGAGGTGAGGAGCTGCTGATGGATTTCCAGTCCCGATTTGAAGCCGATGGCGGCGTAATCCTCGGGCTGCATCTCTTCGAAGGATTTGAACGGCGGCATAAAGGAAGGCTCTGTGATTGAGTTCAAGGCTGCATCTGCAGCATGCTTGGATAAACTTATTGATTTTGGATTTCATTCGCAAGACAAAAGCGCAGAGGCGGATGGGGACGAGGGGGTGGGGAAGGGACCAGGGGCGGGTGGGGACGAGGGGGTGGTGGGCGGGGCACACTTTTTGCTTTTCTCCGCCCCCGCCAATCCTTATATTTAGGCAAGTCCGTCAGGATAAAAAGACTGATACCGCAGGAGGACAACATGATCACCTTTCCACGGGGCTTCAACTGGGGCACCGCCACCTCCAGCTATCAGATCGAGGGGGCCTGGCGCGAGGGCGGACGCGGGCTCTCGATCTGGGACGCCTTTGCCCACACCCCGGGCAAGACCGCCAGGGGCGACACCGGCGACGTCGCCTGCGACCACTACCACCGCTTCCGCGAGGATGTCGCCCTCATGGCGCGCATGGGGGTCAAGACCTACCGCTTCTCCATCGCCTGGCCGCGTGTGCAGCCTGCAGGTTACGGGGCAGCCAACCCGCAGGGGATCCGCTTTTATTCCGATCTCATCGACGAACTCCTCGCCCATAACATCACCCCCTGGGTGACCCTCTACCACTGGGACCTCCCCCTCGCCCTGCAGCTCGAAATCGACGGCTGGCTCGATCCCCGCTGCGCCGCGTTCTTTCGCGATTATGCTGCGCTCTGCTTCGACCGATTTGGCGACCGGGTGAAGCACTGGATCACCTTCAACGAGCCCTGGGTGGCGGCGGTCCTGGGCTACGGCCAGGGTTCCTTCGCCCCCGGCCGGGTCTCCCGCGACGGCCCCTATCAGGCCGCCCATCAGATGCTGCGCGCCCACGCCCTGAGCGTCGATCTCTACCGCACCCGTTTCGCCGCCCAGGACGGCCGCATCGGCATGGCCCCGAACTGCGACTGGCGTGAACCCCTCACTCCGCAGGCGGCTGACCGCGAGGCGGCCGGGCGCGCCGTCGAGTTCATCCTCGGCTGGTTCGGTGATCCTCTCTGGTTCGGCGAGTATCCGGAGAGCATGCGCGCCCGCCTCGGAGAGCGGCTGCCGCGGTTCACGGATCGCGAATCCGGGCTGCTCAGGGGGAGCGGCGACTTTTTCGGCATCAACCACTACACCACCCACTATGCAGCCGATGCGCCTGGGAAACAGCCAGCATGCGTCGGCTGCGATCCCGACGCCGATGCAGAGGCCGCCTTTTCACTCGATCCCGCCTGGCCCCGCACTGCGATGGGCTGGGCGATCGCCCCCTGGGGCCTCAACCGCCTCCTGCACTGGATCGACCGCCGCTACGGCCGCCCGGAGATCGTCATCACCGAAAACGGCTGCGCCATGGAGGATCGCCTCGAGGATGGGCGTGTCGATGACCCGGGGAGGATCGATTTTTTCAAGGGCTATCTGGCGGAATGCAGCAAGGCGATTGGGGAGGGTGTGCGGCTGAGCGGCTATTTCGCCTGGTCTCTGCTGGACAATTTCGAATGGGCCTCGGGCTATGGCAAACGCTTCGGGCTGCACTATGTCGATTTCGCCACCCGGCAGCGCCTGCCCAAAAGTTCTGCGGACTGGTACCGCCGTCTGATCGCGGCGAACGGATTTTAGGCCAGACCTCAGGCGAGAGCCCACTCCTCGCGCAGGATCTCGCCTCTGGCGCTGACCATGACCAGCTTGAGCGGCACCTTGCGGCTGGAGTTGGCCACGGCGCTCTGCACGATGCGAAGCAGTCCGCCGCAGCAGGGCACCTCCATGATCATCACTGTGATGGTGTTGACGCGCGCCTGCTCGATAAGGGCGCGGATCTTCTCCTCATAGAGATCCAGGCCGCTGTCAAGTTTGGGGCAGGCGATGATCAGGGTCTTGCCCTTGAGAAAGCCTTCATGAAAACCGCCCAGGGCGAAAGCGGTGCAGTCGGCGGCGATGAGCAGATCGGAGCCGGCAAAATGGCTGGAGGCGGGCGAAATGAGATGGAGCTGAATGGGCCAGTGGCTGAGCCGGGAGGGCTGGGGGCCCGCCGGCGGGGCAGGGGCCGCAGCCTGATGGCGCGGCCCGGTGAGGGGACTGGCCGCCGGCGCGGGCTTGAAATCGACGCTGCGCGAGCCGGGACAGCCGGAGTGCGCAGGCGCAGCCGGTGCCTCGGGCACGGGCAGATTCAGTTCCCTCAGCATCTCCACCGCCTGGCGGTGGTATTCAGTCTCACCGTGATCCTTAAGGTGTTTGAGGTGGGCGCGGATGGTGTTCTCTCCCTGGGGGATGATCATGGCCATCACCCTGCGTTCGTCGTAAGGCTCCGCCTCACGCTCCTCGACCTCGATGGCGCCTTCGGGGCAATGGCCCAGGCAGGCGCCGAGACCGTCGCAGAGCAGGTCGCTCACCAGCCGGGCCTTGCCGTCGATCATCTGGATCGCCCCCTCCGGGCAGTTGGGAATGCAGAGGCCGCAGCCGGTGCATTTTTCATGGTCAATTTTGATAATTTTCCGCTTCATGGATCCTTTCCCTGCGCTGAATGCCACTCCCCCGTTTTTCCTGCTAATGTACAAAATTTCCGGGCCAGAGCCAACGGAATAAACCGGGGCCGCCGCGCGGAGAGGCAAAAAAAGCCCGGCTGCTATTCAGGCAGCCGGGCTGAGAATTCCGCTTCCGGAGGGGAAGGCCCTGGCATTTTACTTCAGGCCCGCGCTCCGGGCTTCGGGTTACCAGCGGCCGTTTTGGTCACCGCGGTTGTTGCCTCTGCCGCGGTCGTTGTCCCGGCCCCGGTCTTTGTCACGCTCCCGGTCATTGTCCCGGTCGCGATTCCGGTCTCTGTCGCGGTCCCAATCGCGGTCACGCCCGTTGTTGTTATTGCGCCAGTCACCCTTGCGCCAGTATCCGGGGTTCCATTCCCAGCCGTGGCGGGTATGGACCCAGCGGCCGTCGACCCAGAAATGGCCGCGGACCGGACGGGCCCAGCGGCCGTCGATCCAGACATGGCGGCCGTGCTCCCAGCCCCAGTAGCCATCGATCCAGATGCCATCCCGCCAGGGGGAGGCCGGTCTGACGACGATCCGCGCCGCGGGCGGGCCGATGCGGATATAGACATGATGCCTGCCGTGGGCATCCGCCTGTTCAAAAGCGCCGGCGAATAAGAGACCCGACAGCGCCAGGGTCAGCATGAGAGTGAGCCGTTTCATATCAACCTCCTGTTCAGTGACATCGGGTCTGCCTTCATCAGCAGCTCCCGCAGTGCTCTCTGCTCCTGCTTTTGCAACCCTGGTGCCAGAAATCCAGAAAAGTATGGCATTTATTCTAAAATATTATTTAATTATATCTTACAAACCACCCTATTGCGCCGGCGGCCTCGGAGAGTGTACCCCTGGGTACAGGGGTGTACCCCTCCGTGCAGCCGGCCCGCTTTATCACTTCCCATCAAGGAGAGCGCGTCATGACCCTCCCCTTTTCCGGCCAGGCCGATGCTGCAGGTGCCGCCCATCCCTATTGGGAGCTGCTCAGGGAGATGACCGACCAGTGCATCGATTTCAGCCTCAACCTCCGCCAGAGCGGCCATCCCGGGGGTTCGCGATCCAAGGCCCACATCCTCATCGCCCTTCTCCTCGGCGGAGCGATGCGCTGGGATATCCGCCGTCCCCTTCTTCCCCTTGCGGACCGTTTCATCCTCGCCGCCGGCCATACCAATCCCCTGGTCTACGCCCTCCTGGCGGTGCTGAATGAGGCCCTGCGCTGCCGCGCAAAGCGGGGCGGCCGGGAGCGGTACTGGCCGGCGGGTTCGGAGAAACAGCAGCTGGTCTGGGAGGATCTCCTCACCCTGCGCCGCCGCGGGGGGCTGCCCGGCCACGCCGAGATGGCGGGCAAGAGCCTCTTTTTCAAGTATAATACCGGTCCTTCGGGCCACGGCGCGGCCGCGGCCGCCGGGCAGGCCCTCGCCCTGAAGATCGCCGGCCACGGCGGCGTGCGGGTCTTTGTGCTGGAGGGGGAAGGGGGGCTCACACCGGGCATCGTTCAGGAAGCGATGAACTCGGCCTGGGGGCTGGGGCTGAACAACCTGTATCTTCTTGTCGACTGGAACAATTTCGGCATTGACGCCTTTCCGGTGAGCCGGGTGGTGCACGGAAGTCCCGCCGAGTGGTTTGGGGCCCGCGGCTGGCGGGTGATAGGTACGGAGCGGGGGATGGAGTGGGAGGCGGTCGAGGATACCCTGCGCGAGCTGGTCTCCGCGGAGGCCTCCTCCCTCAGGCCCAATGCGGCCTGGTTCAGGACGCGCAAGGGCCGGGGCTATGGGATATACGATGCCCCTTCCCACGGGACACCCCACACGATGAACAGTCCCCTTTTCTGGGAAGGCAGACGGGAATTCATGGAGAGGTACGGCATCACCTTTGCGGGCTATGGCGAACCTGCACCGGCGGGCGAGGAAGCGCAGCGGGAGCAGACCCGGCAGAACCTGGCCCGGGTGCTCTCCCTCTTTGAGGAAAGGCCGGAGCTGGCCGAGTACACCGCGGAGCGTCTGCTCGAACTGGCCGGACAGGTGCCCGCGACGGATGAGTCGAAGGTACGCGCGAGGGTGAGCGCGGCAGCGGTAAGTGAGCCCGGCCGGGATCCAGACCTGGTTGACTATAAAAATTATCCCCCCGCGCTCTTTCTTGCCCCCGGTGAAAAGGCCGCCAACCGCCAGGGACTGGCGAAATTCGGAGCCTGGGTCAATGCGCTCTGCAGGTCGAGATACGGCCGGCCCCTCTTCATCGCCATGTCGGCCGACCTGGCCGAATCGACCAACATCGCCGGCTTCGCCCGGGACTGGGAGGGGCTCCCCGGCTGCGGGCTCTATGACCGTGAGGCCAATCCCTCCGGGGCTCTTCTGCCCCAGGAGATCACCGAGCTGGCCAACGCCGGCATCTGCACGGGTTTGGCCTCGGTCAATCTGGCGGAGGCGCCCGCCGACCGGTATGAGGGTTTTTACGGCGCCTGCTCGACCTACGGGGCTTTCAGCTATCTCAAGTACGGCCCCATGCGCCTTTTCAGCCAGATGGCCCAGGACACTCCCCTCAAGCTGGGCAAGATCCTCTGGGTCGCCGGCCATTCCGGTCCCGAAACCGCAGACGATTCGCGCACCCATTTCGGCATCTTTTCCCCCGGGGTGACCCAGCTCTTCCCCGCGGGTCAGATCATCAATCTCCACCCCTGGGAGCACAACGAGGTCCCGGTGCTGCTCTCCGCCGCCCTGATGAGCGACGCCCCGATCATCGCCCTGCATCTGACCCGCCCGGCCATCGAAATCCCTGACCGTGCCGCCCTCGGTCTGCCCGGCCACGAAGCCGCAGCCCGCGGCGCCTACCTTCTCCGCCCCTTCGATTCCGATCTGCCCCCGATGGGGACTATTTTCGTCCAGGGCACCATGACCACCGTCAACCTGTTACAGCTCCTGCCGGAGCTGCGGGCGCGAGGGCTCAACGTGCGTCTGGTGGCCGCTGTGAGCCACGAATTGTTCATGCTTCAGACTGAGGAGTATCGCAGCAGCCTGATCAGCGCAGAGGAGTGGGAGTATTCGACGGTGATCAGCGACGGGGCGCGCGTCACCATGCAGCCGTGGCTGGCCAACCACCGCGCCGTCCGCCTGGCCATGACCCCGGACTGGGACGACCGCTGGCGCAGCGGCGGCACGGTTGCGGAGATCATGGAGGAGGCCCATCTCTCGCCGGAATGGCTGCTCAGGGGGATCGAAACCTTTGTTGAGGCTGTTCGGGAGTGATCCGGCGCGCCGG
>Ga0116156_10005685_pt1 | contig 10306 bp, 10 predicted proteins | sample AD_UKC045_MetaG_FD_89891 | JGI IMG/M metagenome (GOLD analysis project Ga0116156, IMG submission 89891) | Active sludge microbial communities of municipal wastewater-treating anaerobic digesters from USA - AD_UKC045_MetaG | ecosystem: Engineered > Bioreactor > Anaerobic > Digestate | place: USA... | reverse complement strand
TTGCCGCCATAATTTGCTACATATACTGAAGCGCCATCAGCAGAAATAGTGATTCCGTATGGACTTGATCCTGTTGCAATGGTCGCTGGAGAAAGAGCAGTGAGAGCGCCAGTGGAAGTGTTGCGGCTATACATTGAAATTGCGTTATCATATTGACTTGTTACATATACCGAAGTGCCGTCAGCAGAAATAGTGATGCCTCGAGGTCCTGAGCCTGCTGAAATTCTATTCGGAGAAAGAGCAGTGAGAGCGCCAGTGGAAGTGTTGCGACTATACAGCGAAACGTTGCCACTACCATAGCTCGCCGCATACACAGAAGTACCATCGGCTGAGATAGTAAGAGCAACTGGAGAGAATCCTGCTGAATTAACATAACCAGTATAAGTGAGCGCACCAGTAGAAGTGTTACGGCTGTACATTGAAATATAATATTTACTGCTATTGATATCGCCCACATACACAGAAGTGCCATCAGCAGAAATAGCGATACCAGATGCATTACTTGCATATTGGCAGACCCCGATAGTTGCCGGAGAAAGAGCAGTGAGAGCGCCAGTGGAAGGATTGCGACTGTACATTGAAACTGACTTACCGACCTCATTCGTAACATATACAGAAGTTCCATCAGCAGAAATAGCAATATTATACGGATTTGACCCCGTCCCAATAGTTGCTGGAGAAAGAGGAACGAGATAATCCTTTGGAATAATCTTTACTGTAGCGCCTGATCCTGATCCGGAAATCATTGTTGACGAATTTGTCCCGGCGGAAAATCCAAGGGCCGGACTGGTTGGAGAACCGCTATCAATAGCAGATGAACTTGCTGTTTGTGTCAGGCTGACTCCGCCAGCAGCCGCGGCAGTGGTTACATCCTTTGAAGCATATTCCGTCCAGCTTGTTTTGTTTGTCGGATGCACAGCTGTGTTGGCGGTGGCTCCGCCGGCCCAGGAAGATTGCGAAAAAATGAAAGCTGAAGCTTCAGCACTATTGGAACTGAAAAAATACGGGACTACCAAGGCAACAACTAAAACAACCGCCACAACGCTTGAAAGGCTAAACGTTATTTTTCTAACTTTTTTCTGATAACGTTCTAGATTATTAAAAGAATCAAATCCTTGCTTTTCATATTTTGCTTGCCTCGCGTCGACGAGCAGTTGTTTCTGCGAGTCGAGGCGGGTTTCTTGCGTTCCGCTTTCTATATTTTTACCATTGATCCGTTCATAATTTTTTCTGGTCGATTGGAAAAGCAAGAAAAAATGATCCACAATGAAAAGGCGGAGACTGTTTCCTTTTTCCAAAAGTATTTTTCCGAATTCAGAAAGATTTTTTGAAAATTCAAATTTTTCGATTTTTTCCGCCCGAGACATTTTTTCGCCTTCTTTCTGCAACGGTTTTTTCGCCTGCTTAAAATTTGCCGCTAACGCCGAGTTTGCTGCTGTTTTAGCTATATTTGAATTTCGTTGTATTTCCGAAATTTCTGGCGATTTTTTTTGTTCAAAATGAATCGAAGAAGAAACCACCCGCCCACTGCTAAAATTCTCCGGAAACGAATTCTTATTTTCGAAGCGTATTTTAATCTTATTCGGTTTTGTTTCTTTTGTGTTTTTTTCCAAATTACATGCAAAACTATCAGACTTTTTTAAGTTTGACAGTCCTATCTTCTCTTGTGCCTATTATACCATTTTTTTAAAAAATTGGCTATAGTTTTTTGATCAAAAATTAAATTTTATTTGGAGCTGTCTTTGCTGTGCTTTTCATTGCTTGTTTTTACTGCTAAACTGGAGGCATGAGCATATTAGCCATCAATAAAAGAGCATCTTTTGACTATGAACTTCAGGATAAATATGAGGCCGGTTTGGTGCTGACCGGAGCAGAAGTAAAATCTATAAAAACTGGGCATATAAGCCTTAAAGGCAGTTTTGTAACCATGCACGGCGAAGAATTATATCTCACAAACGCCAACATTCCGCCCTACCCTTTCGCCAAGAATTCTGCTGCTTATGATCCGACCCGTTCCCGCAAACTTTTGGTCCGCAAAAGTGAAATCCGCCATTTGATCGGCAAATTGCAGGTCAAAGGCTTGACATTGGTGCCCCTTCGTGTGTATACTAAGAAGCGACTAATCAAGTTGGAATTTGCCTTGGCAAAAGGAAAAAAAGCTCACGATAAGCGCCAAGATATTGCCAAAAAAGAGTCAAAAAGAAAAATTGAAAGAGCCCTCAAAAATGCTTAGGCATTTTTGAAATTTCAAGTTTTAAATTTGAAATTTTAATTGAATTTTAAATGACTTAATAAATTAAAAATTTTGTCATTAGGATTTGATTTAAAATTGTAAATTTAAAATTTAAAATTCCCCTTAAAAATTCAATTTATTGAATTTTTAAGGGGGTTGCTAAGTTTCGACAGGTTGTACTTTTCAAAATATGCAAGCCGATTATGGCTGTGATATCGTTAATCTTTCGGCCAAGATATAAGTGCAAGCTTCATATCAAAAGCAAAATCTACATTTGCGCAAGCATTTGCAGGTTTCGCTCCTGCTTTAGCTTAATTTAATAAGCTTTAGCCATCGAACCGCTGATTTCTCATAAGCGAATTTCGGTGTCAAATATGAGGATAGTTTTCTGCGGTTTTCCGGACGCATAAAGCGAAAAATTTCTGGAAACGACATATGCAGGTTTTGCTTGTTTCTTACTGCATGTTGTTGAACCCCGCCTTGGCGGGGAAGAAATAAACTAAGCTTGTAGATTATTTTGGATTGTCAATTTTGGACATGGGTGCAATTCCCATCAACTCCACAAAATCACAAAATAAACACGGAATCAGACGGAACAACACGGAAACACAGCAGTTATGTGTATTTGTGTTCCATCTGTAAATTTTTGTGTTAATTCTGTGAAAATTAAAATTTAAGTTCACTTTTTTTCTAAGACAAATAGATTAGACAAACAAGTAGACCAATAAAGTTATAAGAAAGCGATTCAGATTTAAACCAAAACAGCCAACCGGCCCGGCGCCGCTCAGAATAAATGAAAACATCCGCGTGCCGCGCGTATTTGTTATTGGCGAAGAAGGCAAACAGCTGGGAGAAATGAATACTTTTGAAGCCTTGAATTTGGCCAAAGAAAGCCTGCTGGATCTGGTTGAAGTTTCACCGAAAGCCATGCCGCCGGTTTGCCGCATCATGGATTATGGCAAACAGCTTTACCAGCAATCCAAACAGATGCGCTTAGCTAAAGCTAAACAGAAGAAAGTTGACACCAAGGGCATCCGCCTGGGTGTCAGAACCGACACACACGACCTCGATTTTAAAAAAGCGCAAGCGGAAAAATTTTTGGGCCACGGCGACAAGGTCAAAATAGAAATCGTGCTCAAAGGCCGTGAAAAAGCCCATCAAGATCTGGCTCGAAAAAATTTGCAGGACTTTATTTCAGGAATAACCGCTCCCTACAAGATTGAAGAACAGATTAAAAGATTCCCTGGCGGATTCAATGTTATCATCGCCCCAATTAATAATGTATAATGTATCACGTATAAAGTATAACGCATAAGAAGAAATGGATTCCATTCATACTTAATACATGCTACATAATACTTGATACAATTTAAAAATATGCCTAAGATTAAAACCAACAAATCAGTTGCCAAAAAAGTGAAGATCACCAAAAACAAGAAAGTGATCCGCCGCTCAACCGGACAAAACCATTATAATTCCAAGGAAAATGGACAAACAGGCCGAGCCAAGAAAAAAGACAAGCGCATGTTTTCTGCCGATGAAAAGAATGTAGTAGCCGCATTACCATACCATATCAATAAATAATCGTAGCGATACGAAAAATACGAACTTACATACGAATACTACGAATTTTGTTTAGTATCATTCGTATGCATTCGTAGATTAGTATCGCTTATAACAAAATGACAAGAGTTAAACGCGGCGTAGCCGCATCGAAAAGAAGAAAGAATGTGCTTGACGCCGCCAAAGGTTTCCGCTGGCGCCGCAGCAAAAATTATGCCGCCGCCAAAGAAGCCCTTTTGAAAGCTGGCAAATATGCGCACCGCGATCGGCGCGCCAAAAAACGCACCAATCGCTCTCTCTGGATTTTGCGTCTCAACAATGCTGTCAGAAATTTTGAATTGACTTACAGTAAATTCATTGCCGGACTCAAATCAAAGAAAATTGAAATCGACCGTAAAGTGCTTTCCCAAATGGCTGCTGAAAACCCTGATGTCTTTGCAAAATTCGTAGAGAAAATAAAATAATCTTCACAAATAAAAAAAACGCTCCCTAATCAGGAGTGTTTTTTGTTTGACATATTGGATCATTTCCGAGCCGGAGTAACCCAACTGAACATCTGTTTGAATTGTTCTATGATAACATCAATAATATTGTCACTTTTGGTCGAAGTGAAAGTTGTAAATTTATCAGAATTAGCCACATTGTCCCATCGGTCAGTCGCACTGATTGAATAAGTATAGCGCGTGGACGGTTCAAAATTTAAAATCAAGGCATGTGCAAGTCCTGGTCCTTTTTCTTCAACCGTATTTTTGATCGGACCGTCATTTTTAGCATAAGTTACAATCGAAGTCGCCAATTTGCTGGTTTTCCAAGTAAACAAAAGCTTGGTTTGCTTCCCGTCTTTGGAAATAACTGTTTCACCTTTAATGTCGGAAATAACCAAGGGAGTGTTTTTCGCTTCTCCCGCCATATCAACCTCATAACCGCCGAAAGTTATTTCCTTCAGCATATAGTTTTCGCTGTGCGAATAACCTTTTGAAAAATCTGCTTTTTCTTCCTCAATTTCCTGCACTCCGCTGACATCATTGACAATAGCCTCACCAATGTTTTCCGGAATAGAAATTTCCACTTCCGGCTGTTTTTTTTCATTTTCTTTGATAATTTTCCAGCCCAAGAAAATAACTGAGGCTGCCAAAATTAAAACCACCAGCACCGCCCCGCCAACAATAAAAAATTTGGAAAGTTTTTGTTTGTCGTATTCCATTTTTTGCTGAAAAAATTATTAAATCATTAAAAATATTTTTCCCTGAATTCCTTGAGTAGCCTCCAGCAAGCCCTAAAAGGCAGCCAGATCCACAAAGTTGCTAATAATATTTTTTCTAAGCGATCGTTTAAAGTCATATTATTTATTTATTTCATAAATTACATCTTTTTTCTCAACCACTATTCGCCAGCTGTTTTTTTCTGCGATAGCCTTAAGATTTTCATTGGGATTGAAAGCAATCGGATTTTCAACGATTTCCAAAATACTGGCATCTGATTCCGTATCTCCTATCCCATAAGAATCTTCAAGTAGGATATTGTGCTCATAAACATATTGTTTGACAAGATGACCTTTGTGTTTGACCGGCTCATAGGCTGATTTGCCTGTATAAATTCCGTTTTCATTATATTCATAAATGGTTCCAAAAACTTCATCAAAATGCAAATGACTTTTGTTGTATTCCATAACAATTTCAATCGGCGATCCGGAAATAGCTATCAAATGATACCCCGCTTGTCTTAATTTGGAAATTAGGTTTTCAGCAAAAATATAAGTCCTGTCCTTATGGAATGATACCACAGCTTTGCTGGCTAATTCAACATCTTTGAGCCGGCAGCCTTTTATATATTCCTCATAAAGCTCCACCAGTCCGGCGCGATATTGTTCATATGTGCCCTTGTGTTCAAGCCAATTGGTATACAAATTGACTATTTGGTCACGGACTTTCCGGGGAAAAACGTTCATCCAGGAAAGTTCGTTGATAAGTTCAAATTGCAGATTTTTTCTGAAAATAGTGCCGTCAATGTCAAAAATAGCTATTTTTTTCTTTTTTTTCATAAGCAATAAATTATTTATTTCTTATTTTTGAATTTTAAAACCAGCCGATTTATTGATTTAATTTTTTAACCATTTCCCAGACACTATTGTCATTTTGCGTAGTTTTCAACCAATACCACCATTCAACACCCCAAACATAAATTTCATGCATGCCGGTTTTTTTGGCAAACTCAACATTGTCTGCCAATATTTCCGCGTTCATAGATTCAAACTGCCTTTCTAGCGGAGCGTGCACAGTCCAGCCTTCCACCCACGGTTCTCCCTGAAGCTCAACCACGACTGCCTTATCTTGGTTGGCAAAAAACTTGATTAAAAATTGCTTGGCTTTGAAAAAATTCGGTCCGATTGGATAACGCCAGTGACCAAGCGCTTTGCCAAAAATTTTACGAGCGCTATACACTTCACGATACATTGTCGTTCCAAAAACATCCGCTCTCGACGCTGCCTGTATCCACAAGCTCAGTTCTCCGCTGTCTGTGATCATAACCGGCCGCAAAGAGTCAAGGCTTTTGACTTTGGCTATTTCCCTGTCCAAAAGATCAGGATCAATAGTCGGGCAAATTCCGAAATTCAAAAACGGCTCATTTTCAATTTGCCATATTTTTATTTCCGGATGGTTGTTTTTATATCTGTTAATGACAATTTCTTCAAACATTAAAAGCCTCTCTTGGCGATCATTGTCCTCCGTGCTGACCCATTCTGGAATAAAACATTCCGGCCAGCGCGGAACTTTTTGCCCCACGACCAAAATTATTTTTGCATCTCTTTTTTGCGCTTCGGCAAGCTGCCAATCAACATCAGCAAAATCATATTTGCCCGGATTTTTTTCGACCAAATCCCAGTAGACAGGAATGCGGATATTTTTTATTTTTAAATCGTCCAGCATCGCCAAATAAGCCTCTTTCCAATTAAGTCCGATGTCCTCCGCATACCGCAAGGAAAATGTTACCCCGATTTGCGCCTTATTTTTCGAAGGACTGACTGGCAGATTAATGTAAATAAAAAACAAAATTATTACGGCTAAAACAATTGCCAGAACCCAGGCGGCTGCCTTTAAAAATTTTTTAAATGCTGAAATATCTTTTTCTTTTTGCGTTTTATTTTTTGCTATCTTTTTTCTTTTCATTTTTATGGTCTACAAAATTACAAATAAAGTACAAAAATACAAATATACAAAAAATTATTTAATGTTAAGAATGCGTTTAAATTTTACACCACTACTGGTAACATTGGCCAAAATGGCTAATTTTAATTTTGATGTTTTTAAATACTGAATTACCTGCGTTATATTATTTTTCGTGTAATAGTCGCCTTGTTTTAGCTCTAAAATAATTTTATTTTCAACAAGAAAATCAAATTTGTACATTCCTATTGTCTCACCCTTATACACCAACTTATATGGCAATTGTCGAACATATTTTATTTTTCTTTTGTTAAATTCTTTTGCAATTGCGTCTTCATAATATCTTTCTTTAAAACCATAACCCAATTCTTTAAATACTTCAAAAATAGATCCAACGATATTATAACTCAATTCTTTATAAATAACTTTGTCCATTTATTTTTGTACTTTTGTAATTTTGTATTTTATTTGTACTTATGTAGGTTATTCGTATATCAAAAAAATTCCCACGCCGATAATGAAAATCGCTGCCACTTTTTGCGCCCAATCCCAAAACAAAAGTTTTTCCTGAAAAATATGCGCCTTGGTTCGATGCAAGATGGAAACCAAGACTAGAACAAAAACATATTGGATTGAAATTAGGGCGTTGGTCAAAGTTACACTGCCAATCCCGATAGCGTAATTAAAAAGCAGCGTGCTTATTCCACCGGCAGTTTTGTTGCCCAAAAAAAATGCTCCCGTTGAAATCGTCTGTTTTTTATTCTTTTTGGCTGAGTGGAAACTTTTAAAAATATTTTTCCTCCAAATGGGAACCAAAAGCAAGAGTCCGGCACCGGCCAATGCGCCCATTCTGGTCCAAATATACCAAGTAATGAACCAGGTAATGGAACTTTCTTGGTTTGAAATATTTTTAAACAAAAGATAGGCTGCTGCCAGAAAAAAACCGGCACCTATGGCAAAATGAAATCCGGAAAAAAATTTTCTTTTTCCAATTTTAAGAGGCAGGTCAAACGAAATGAGCAAGCCGCCCAAAACCAGCAAAATAATGCCGAAAGATTGCAGCCAGCCCAGCGTTTCTGTGCCGGCGATCCCGCTAAAAAAGAAAGTGGCCAAAGGAACAACCGCTCCAACCACCGGCGTAACCCGGCTTGCCTCAGCTTTTTCTATCGCAAAAAACAAAAGCAAGATGCCAAAAGCAAAAATCAGCCCGCTGACAAGGCACCAAATCAAAACATTGGAGCTTGGAATAGTTAGGCCGAAAGGAGCCAATATGAAGGCAAACAAACCGAAAAGGCCGACATAGAAAGCATAGACTGGGGGCGAAGATATTCTTTTTGAACCAAGCAAAAATTTATCTCCGATGTTAGCCAAGGCTCCAAAAAAATATCCAGCAATGACAATAGCAAACCAAAACATAAATTTAATTTTCAATTTACAATTTCCAGTTTACAATCAATCGTCAATTCTCAATTTCTTAAAAATATTGAGAATTAATTATTGAAAATTCACTGAAGATTGATCATTGATCATTGAAAATTATAACCTTATTATACACTAAATTTATTTTTATTCATAACAAAAACTCTCCGCTACGTGGGAGAGTTTTTGGGAAGATTATCCGGTAGCCTCATTCTATAAAACACCTTCTGGCTTGTCTTTAGTAACATTCATAAAGACACATATATTGATAAGTATCGGTGCCACGGACATCAAATTGATTATCGCCATAACTTTTTGATATATATTTTTTTCCTACTTCACAAGAAAACCAAGAAACAAATTGAGGCTCTATCTCACAATCATTCCATGAACATGGTTGCATGCCTGTGTTATAAGGTCCATAATCACCACTTTCACAAGTTGTGCCACCACCAAATTTCTCGAATATACTGATAGCAGGATAGTTAACGAGATAATTATATCTTTGCTGGGATGTATTTGCGTCCTTACCTACATGATAAAATCCATAACCCATTATAAATCTAAATTTTTTTCCCGGACAAACTTGTGTATTGCATGATTGGTAATTTAAACCAGAACAATTTGCTCCGCCATTTGCAGGAGATGGATTAGTGCATGTCCTATACTGAATTCCACCACCGCAAGTTTTGGAACACGCGCCCCAGCCGCTCCAACCACCATTAACTGGAGGCTGTGGACAAGCTTGTGTATTGCAAGCAGAGCCATTCCAAGCTTGGGCTCCATTAGCATAGCCTCCGCACGTGGCACCGCAAGCAGCGACGCATGTTTGCAAAAATTGACCTCCACCACAAGTTTTGCTGCAAGTGCCAGTATTACTCCAAAACGCTGATTGACCAGCTGTACAAATTCCTCCATTAGCGACTTTCGCTCCATCATCATAAGTGCCATCGCATTTGCCACCGCATTCATCGTTGCATGTTTGATAATATTGACCTACCCCACAAGTTGTGCTGCACTCGGTAGAGCTTATCCAATTTCCAGCCGGTAGCGGATTTTTGAACGTAGCTCCTGAACAAGATCCATCACAGAGAATTGTTCCATCATTATTATGACAAGTATCTGCGCCACAATCTTTTCCGGCATTTGGATCACATCCTCCTACTCCAGAGCAATGAGGATTGTTGCCTTTAATTTCTTCGATATTGCCGGCACTATTAACACAAACAGTCATTTCTTGGTTAGAATTTTTTTCAGACTGCAAAAGAACTCCATTTGGTCCGCCTAAATCGAATTCAACTTTCGCAAAAGGAGCCATAAAGGATATTGAACCCTCTGTTTCTGTTCCAAGATCAATCTTACTTTTTTTTGGCGTAAAAGTCTCTATTGCTATCTGATGATCAGGTGAACATTTGTCGTAATATCTTGTTTCATATTTATTGTTGACAGTGTCAAAATACATTTCAGCTTTACAAATGCTTTTCCCATCAATTATTTTTCCATTAAGCATATCATTTTGCAACAATCTCAGCTGAGCTGCGATTTCTCGCGCAGCTAGTTGCACTTCTTGCTTGCCCTTATTATTGTTAGTCATAAATAAAGTGCCTGTCACAATAGCTACTATGGCCAGAACAACAAGAACTTCCAAGAGTGAAAAACCTTTTGTTGTTTTTTTAATGAAATTCATTTTTTTGTTTTTTTGTTTTAAATAATAAAGGATGTTTTAATGCCTAAAGTATACAATTTTTTCTTTTTTTTGACAAGGAGCTTAAAGTTAATAACAAAAACTCTCCGCCACAGGGGATAGTTTTTGGGAAGATTTTATTTAATTTATTCTTATTAACCGATTATCTTTTCAAAATACATAGCTACTGTTGATATCCAACCTGGAGCACCTGGATCACCTTTGCAACTGGTTCCGCATTTC
>Ga0116156_10005683_pt1 | contig 10309 bp, 11 predicted proteins | sample AD_UKC045_MetaG_FD_89891 | JGI IMG/M metagenome (GOLD analysis project Ga0116156, IMG submission 89891) | Active sludge microbial communities of municipal wastewater-treating anaerobic digesters from USA - AD_UKC045_MetaG | ecosystem: Engineered > Bioreactor > Anaerobic > Digestate | place: USA... | reverse complement strand
GTGTTCTCGCCGTTGTTCGTGAGCATGGTCTCTGCCGGCGAGAGCAGCGGCGCTCTGGAAGAGGTGCTGGACCGGGTCGCGGACATCCTGGAGAAGCGGGTTCAGCTCGTCGCCAAGGTCAAGGCCGCGATCACGTACCCAACGGTGATGGCGCTCGTGGCTGCGGGCGTGGTGATCTTCCTGATCTCCTACGTGGTCCCGGGCATCACGCGGCTGTTCACCGAAATGAAGCAGGAACTGCCCTGGCCGACCCGGCTGTTGATCTCGATCAGCAGCTTCACGCAGGCGTACGTTGCGGTCCTGATCGGCCTGCTGTGCGCCGCCGTGATCGGGATCGTCGCGATGTGCAAGAGCAAGGAAGGCAAGACGTGGGTAGATCGCGTCGTTCTGAAGCTGCCCTTGTTCGGTCCCCTGCTGCTGAGGCTGGAACTGGCCAGACTGACGCGAACGCTCGGGGCCCTGATGAAGAGCGGCCTGCCGATCATCACCGCCATGGAGATCACCCAGCGAATCATCCAAAACAGCCTGATCGCCGACGCGACGAAGGCGATCCGGGAATCGGTGCACACAGGCGACAACATCGCCGGCGCGATGAAGACCACCGGGATGTTCCCGCCGGTCGTGTACCATCTGATCGCGACGGGCCAGATGTCCGGCAACATCGAGGACGGCCTGATCGACATCGCCGAGATGTACGACGCGGAGGTCGAAGCCTCCGTGCGGACGCTCACTTCGCTCCTGGAGCCGGTGATTCTGCTGGTCATGGGAGGCATCGTCACGTTCATCGTGCTGGCGATCCTGCTGCCGATCTTCGAGATCAACCAAGCCTTGTGACAATTGAGGAACCTCCGATATGAATCACTCATCAATCATCAATCGCAAATCGTCGATGCCGGGCGGCTTCACCCTTATCGAGCTGATGATCGTCGTGGTCATTCTTGGCTTGCTGGCCACGACCGTGATGCCCAAGATCCTGAGCAAGCCCGATCAGGCCCGCCAGACGAAGGCCGCGGTCGATATCCGCGCCATCCAGTCGGCCCTGGCGATGTTCAAGACCGACGTGGGACGCTTTCCCACGACCGCCGAGGGCCTGCAGGCGCTCGTCACCAATCCCGGCCTCAAGGGATTCAGCAGCGAAGGCTACCTGGAGAAGGTGCCCACCGATCCGTGGGGCAACCCGTACGTGTACATCAGCCCGGGGCTGCACAGCAGGGACTACGATCTGAAATCGCTGGGCAAGGACGGCGAAGAAGGCGGCTCCGACAAGGACGCGGACATCGAGAGCTGGAACCTGCAGGGGTAAAGCCCGCCCCGGTGCGGACGGAGAGGATGGAGATGAGACTTCGAGACACGAGAGCCTTCACGCTGATCGAGACGGTCGCGGCCCTGGCGGTCGTGTCGATCGCCCTGCTCGGACTGCTCCAGCTCAATCTGGTCAGCATCCGGGTCGCAGACAAGGCCCAGACGACCGCGCAGGAGGTGCTTCTGGCCCAGCAGAAAATGGCTGAAGCCCTGGAGGCGGGGTTTCCCCAGATCGCAAGCCGGTCGGGCGTCGTGGAGAACGACGGCCGACAGTTCACCTGGCGCACCGAAGTGACCGACGCGTCCGGGTCGCAGCGGCAGTCGCTGGGCGTCCGGCTCGACCGCCTGCGAAAGCTCTCGGTCGAGGTCGCCTGTGCGGACAATCCCGGCAGTTCCCCGATTTGCCTGACCACGTACGTCGCCGAGAGGAAGATCCGTGAGTTGTAGGACCACACACAGAGCGTTCACGCTGATCGAGATGCTGGTCTCGCTGGCGATCGTCAGTTCCATCGTCACGATGGTCTACGGCAGCTACGCGGCCACGTCTCGGTCCCTGGACGTCTACAGCTCGCGCATGGCCTGCTCGGAGCGGGCGCACCTCGTGCTGCGCATGATGGCCCGGCAGATCCGCTGCGCGCATCTGCCCCCGGCGGCGACGCCGCCGACACAGGAACAGGCCAAGCGACCGCTCGCGTCCGCTGAACCGGTCGCGGCGTTTCGCGCCGAGCCGGCGGGTCTGCGAGGCGATCTTGTGAACTTCATCACGACAGGCGGCTTCGACCTGGCGTCGGACAGCCCGATCGGAGTCTCCCGCGTCGCGTACCGCTACGACCGTTCGCGAAACGCCCTGCTGATCTGTTGCGAACCTTGCGTGACCGGCCCCGGCGGCACGCGGGACGCGAACGCATGGCGACCCGTTTTGACCGGTCTTTCCGAGATCGAATTGCAGTTCTTCGACGGACTGCGGTGGCAGAGCAACTGGGACTCGAAAGAGACCGGGCGGTTGCCCCAGGCGGTCCGGATCGCGATGGCCGTCACGGACCGCAAGGGCCTCGCGCACCACTACGCGACGACGGTCTTGCCGGCCTGCCGCAGCGCGTCCCGCGGATCACAAACCAGGACCCCGAGCGAGCGTCTATGACCCGAAGCGACTCAAGCCACAGACAAGACGGCTTCATCCTCGTCGTCGTGCTCGGCGCGGTCCTCGTGCTCTCGAGCCTGCTGTTCGGGTTCAATCTGATGGCCCGCACCCGCCTGGACGCCTCCGACAGCTTCTATCGGACCGAGCTGGTCGGCAACAGCGCTCGCGCGGGGATCGAAATCGCCATCGCCGCGATCCGGGATGTCAACGATCTGGGCACCGACCCGAAGTTCGCCGCCCTTCTGGGCGGGGGCAAGCCCTTCGTCATCGGCGACGCGAACTGCTCCCTCGCGATCACCGACGAGAGCGGACTGCTGAACGTCAACTCACTCAAGACCGCCGACGGCCAGCTCAACCGGCCGATGATCGACCAGTTCCTCAAGCTGATCGATCTGGTCAACGCCCAGCAGGACGGTTGCGAACGCATCGGCTATGGCATCGTCCCGTGCCTGATCGACTGGATCGACGCGGACGACGAGGTGACGAAACTGCCGTTCATCCAGCGGGAGAACACCGGCGCCGAGGACGGCCACTACCAGGCTCAGTCCCGGCCCTACGCCTGCCGCAACCGACCGCTCGACACGGTGGACGACCTCCTCTGGGTCAAGGGCGTCACGCCCCAGGCCCTGGCCCGGCTGCGTCCCTACCTCACCTGCGTCGGCGACGGCAGGATCAACGTCAACACCGCGTCCAAGCTCGTCCTCCAGTCGCTCTCGGAGCAGGTGGACGCCGCGACGGCCCAGATGATCCTCAACCAGCGCAGGCTCAAGCCGTTCGAGAGCGTCGACCAGCTTCGCAGCCTGCCGGGAATGGCCGATAATGTCTACCATGCGATCAAAGACAGAGTCTGCGTCCGGCCGCAGGAGCGATTCTACCGCGTTATCTCGCGGGCAAGCCTGGCCGACCGCACGTATACGGTCGAAGCCCTGCTGCAAAAAAACCCCCGGGCCGGAACGGTCGATATGATTCTATGCCGGGAGATGTGAGGACGCCGAAGCCGCGTCCTCGCCCCAGGCGAAGTCAGAACTAGGTGAAGGCATCAGAATGCCCAGGAAATGCATCGGGATCGATATCGGACGCACCCACGTCCGAGCCGCGCAGATGGCTCGGACTTCGGAGGGCCTTCGCCTGGAGAGAACGTTCGCCACGCAGACCCGCCGGAGCACCGATTCCCTCGCCGCCATTCTGCACTCGTTGATCCACGAGCACGGTTTCGACGCCAAGGCCGAGGTGGCCGTGTCCCTGCCCCACCCGGTGTTCTTCTTCGCCGACGTGCAGACCGATGCGGCGGGACTGGCCGCGATCCGGGCCGGCGACGCGTCGAGCCTGAGGAACTGCTTCCCCCTGCCGACCGAGGACGCCGTCACGCAGGTGTGCACCGTCCTGCCGTTGGCCGACGGTCGCCACTCGCTGCTGGTGGCCGCGACGTCGCAAGAACAGATCATCGAGCACTTGGCGGCGCTGGACGAGGCCAGGATCAAGCCGGCGCGGATGGACGCCCCGATGATCGCCGCCCAGGCCGCGATCGCGACGAACCACCCGGACGCGGCCAAGGGCCTGGCCGTCGTCCTGTACGTGGACGAGGCCACGCTGAGCATCGCCGTGACGCAGGACGGCGGCCTCCTGCAGGTCCGCAACCTGCCCCTGTTCGGCGGCGACGCGCAGGACGACGAGTCCCTCGCCCGGCAGACGGTCGAGATCGTCGCCCAGGAAATCGAGATCACGTGGAACCGGCTCTTCGGCAAGGACCCCGAGGCCGGCCTGTGCATCTTCCTGATCGCCTCCGGCCCGATGGCCGAACCGTTCGCCGCGGCGCTCCGCGAGAAGATGGACGGGCGAATCGTGCCGGTCGATCCGTGCGCGGTTGTCACGCGGTCGGAAGCCGCCCACGCGGACGGGTCCGTGTGCGTCGCCGAGGGCCTGGCCCTGCGGACGCTCCAGCCCCAGGCCGGCAATGCCACCGACTTCCTCTCGGCCTATCGGGCCCGCACCCAGCCGGCCGTGCGAGTGCGGCGTGAACTGGCCGTCTGCGGCGGTCTGGCTGCCGCAGCCGCGGCCATTTGGGTCGTCGGCCTGTTCCTCCGTCTCTCGTCGCTCGAGTCGCAGTACGCCAGCCTCAAGCAGCAGGAGACGGCGATCTTCCGCAGCGCGGTGCCCGAGGAGACGGCGATCGTCAACCCCGCCGCACAGCTCCAGCAGAAGCTCGACGCCCTCCGCAAGGACTGCGACATGTTCACCGGCTTCAACCCCAATCGCCCCGGGCCGCTGGAAGTCCTGAGCGTGCTGAGCCGCCAGATGCCCCCCGCGGGCGCGTTGCGGCTGCAAGAGATGCTCATCGCCGGCGACTCCATCCGAATCACCGGCACGTGCGATTCGTTCGCGACGTTCCTCGACTGGCAGCGCGTGCTCGAGAACACGCCGGGTCTGCATCTGGTCGACGCGCCGCAGCCGCAGAAGAGCCCCGACTCGCAGAAGGTCGAATTCAAGATCTCGCTGTCCACGACGGAGAAGAAGGCGTCATGATCCAGATCCACGCACGAGAACGAGTCCTCGCGATCGGCCTGGCCGGGGCGCTGGTCGTCTGCGGAGTCTGGGCCCTGGCCGTCAAGCCCGCCCGGGACCGCATCCGCACCCTGGAACGCATCATCCCGGAGAAGCAGGCCCAGGTGCGACAACTCCAGACCCAGAGCATCGAGTACCAGACCCTGGCCGGCCGGTTCCAGGGCCTGCGGGCTCGGATCGCGTCGCAGAACCCGGGGTTCCAACTGCCGCGATTCCTCGAAACGACGATCACCCGGCACAAGCTCGACGCCCACGTCACCAAGATGCAGCCCGGCGTCGTGCAGATCCGCCCCGACTACGCCGAGACGGTCGTCACCATCGAACTGCAGGACGTCGCCCCACGACAGCTCGTCGCGTTCCTGACCGAAATCGAGACCGCCGAGGCGGTCGTCCGGATCGGCAGCCTCTTCTTCCGCACCGACGGCACCAACGAAGCCCTGCTCGACGCCACGGTGGAGGTCTGCAGCCCCCGGCTGACCGCCGAGCAGACGCATGTCGCCCAGGGCTCCTGAGCCGCAAGAGCCGAGGAACCGGCCGCCCGAGCCAGGCCTCCCGCGAACGCCCGGTCCCGCGTCGGTTCTTTCGCTTCACGCTTCACGAGCCCCCTTCACGCTGCGGATTCCGTTTGCATTCCTGCCGGCCGGTCGCTACAGTTTGTCGCACAGTGGATCACAATATGACTATGTTCGCAGAGGATTGAACGATGATGAAATCGAAGGTGGTTGCTCCGGTCATTCTGACCCTCGTGCTTGGCGTCCTGATGCTTGGTCTTTCCGCCTGTGGCTCCAAGGAGAATGAGCCCGTCAAGGGCCCGGCCCCGAGCGGCGCACCCCAGGCTTCCCAGCCCGCAACTCCTGCTGCTCCGGCATCCTCTGCCCCTGACGCCGAGGCGGCTGCGGCCCCGCCGGTTCAGGCCAAGATCAACGCCGCGGAGTACTTCACGAAGGCCGACGCCGAGGCGGTCCTGGGCAAGTCGGTCAGCGACCCCGGCGTGCAGGGCAACGGCGTCACCAACTCCAACGTCAACTACGTCGCCACCGACTTCAGCGCCGTCAGCCTGTACGTCAACGCCGGCGCGACGGCGCAGAGCTTCGACCAGGCGCAGGCCGCGTCCAAATCCATCTCCGGCGTGGACCCCGTGCCCGTTGCCGGCCTGGGCGAAAAGGCCTACTGGGCCGCCGGCAAGCTCAACCAGTTGAATATCCTCAAGCACTCCAACCTGCTCATCATCACGGTCATGAACAGAGGCGACAAGTCCCTCGACCTGGCCAGGCAGGCGGCCGAGAGAATCCTACCCCGCGTGCCGTAACGCCTCGGCTCGCCTGTTTCGTCTCAAGGCCAGACGGACTTCAAGTGGTGGATTTCGAGAGTGTCGATCTTCACAGGGCCGCCTTGGGCCAGGACTCGCGTCGCTTTGTTGTTCGCCGGCGGGATGATGCCCATGGGCATGTAGACCTCGCCGTCGTTGGCGAAGATCTCGATCGACGTGCGGTCGACCAGCAGTTCAAGCCGGATCGCGCCGTCGACCGGCGAGAGCGACGCCGACTTGTCCAGGCATGTCAGCTTGTCCGCCGCCGGGTCGTACGCCACCTGGGTCCCCCGCACTACGAATCCGCACTTGGCCGCCCCGGCCGGCCGCAGCGTCGCTCGAATGTGCAACAGCTCGCCCTGGACCGCCCCGATCGGGTTGTCGCCGGGTGAGACCTCCACCTCTTTCCAGGCCCCACTCTGGCCCCACAGCCGCTCGATCTCCCTCACCGGTCTGGCACACATCCGCACCCCGGCCCCCGACCGCCGCAACGCCAGCTCCACCGGGAACAGCATCATCTGGTTGAACGGCATCTCGGGGATCTCCACCCGACCCCAGGCGATCTGCACCCGCCGCCCATCCTCGGCCGGCACGTTGTTATAGGTCTGCGACGCATAGAAGCAGTTCCCATGGCTGAATCGCTGCTTGGCCGCCCCGCTGCCCCCGTCCGGCGTGAACACGCGTCCGTCGAACGACCCGGTCAGGTAGTCCCCATCGGCCGCATGCAGCACCCACCGCCGCTCGCCGGTACCCTCGACCGCCAGCTCGAAGATCTCCGGGCACTCGAAGAACCCCTCGATCCTGCTGGCGAACTCCCACGCCTTCAGATCCCGCGACGTGTAGAACGCGATCGCCCTCTTGCCCCCCTCCTCATCGTACAGCGCCATCACCCAATGCCGCCCCGGCCCGTACCAGATCACCTTCGGATCGCGCCCCGCGTGCCGGACCACCGGATTGCCCTCGAAGTCCGTGAACGTCATCCCGCCGTCGTTGCTGTGCGCGACGCATTCGCCGCGACCCGTACTCGTGTACGCTGCGACGATCGCCGGGGCGCCGGCCTTGCCGAACCCGCTGGTGTTGTTGACGTCCACCACCGCGCTGCCCGAGAACACCCAGTCGTCGAACCGGTTCGGATAGATCGCGATCGGCAGCTCCCGCCAGTGCATCAGGTCCTCGCTGACCGCGTGGCCCCAGTGCATGTTGCCCCATTGCACGCCGTACGGATTGTGCTGGTAGTACAGGTGCCAGAGCCCGTTGTGGAACACCAGGCCGTTGGAGTCGTTGTTCCAGCCCCGCCGGGACGTGAAGTGGAACTGGGGCCGCAACGCCTCGCGGTAGAGGTTCTCCGACCCGAGGATCTCGTCGGCCTGCTGGATCTGACTGAGCCCGTGCGAGCCCGGCAGGAGCCCCTCGACCTCGATCGTCGCCTTCCTGCCGGCGAACGGCGTCAGATCCAGGAACACCCAGAAGTCCGGCAGACGCTCTGCCAGCTCGATCTCGAACTCCCGCACGACCTGCCCGGCGACGACCATCCGCATCCGCCGCTTCGGGGCCCCGTTCTGGACCGGCAGATTCAGGTACCGCTTGTCGACCGCGAACTCCTTGCGCAGCGTCCCGCCGGTCCGCTCGTCGCTCTGGACGAAATGGTCCGCGGTGATATGGCCCCAGGGCCCCTTGAGCTGATCGACGATCTGGATCCGGGCGACCTTGTCGATCATCCCGGACACGTCCCAGACGTGGCGGACCAGCCGCTCGGACCCGCCCGGCCGGCTGTTCTGGCCCGTCTGGGTCCGCACGATCCGCCCGTCCACCAGCAGATTGACGCAAGTCCGGCCGGCGAAGGCCCCGCCGCCGACGTAGAACGTGATGTACTTGCGCTCGATCGTGAACGGGGGCGAGGTCAGCGTCCCGACGGACCCGTCGCCGTCGTAGTAGCTGTTGACCAGCCGCTCGCCGACATACCCGGCGACCACCATCTGGCGGGGCAGCGTCCCCCGCGCCGGTCCCGGCCCGAACGCGGTCCCGGTCACCTCCCAATCCCCGTAGTTGTCGGCCTCGAAATCCGCGATGACGATGTCCTCGGCGGCAATCCCCGCCGTCGCCAGCCCCAGTACGGCCGACAGAACGAACGCAGCACTCTTCATAAGCAACCCCTTCCACTCCGGCGGTCCCGCCGGGCGAGAATTCCATTGCCCGACATTATCCGCTCCCGCCCCGCCCCAGGCAAGCGAAGAAACGCCCGGCGGGCCAGACACGGACACACATGGATCGACACGGACCGGAGCAACTACGGAGAACCACGAACCTCACGAAGGGCACGAGGACGACCCCGAGCGACGAGGCCCGAGCGACGAGCGACGGACATATCCGCAGATTTCGCCGATGGAGGCTGGTCCAAACAGGCTGGAGGCAGTGTCGCCGGACCACGAGTCATGGCCTTGGAGCAGCCAAAGACGCGCGAATCCACGGTGAACGCCGTGTAAGCCCGATCTCACCTGGCGAAGCGTTAGCCCGCTATTCGCAGGGCTTCCTGAGCCTCCGCAGGCAATTCCACGAGAATGAAATAAGACGCCGGATAGAGGTAGTCTTCGCCGGACTCATCGACGACCCGCAGATACCCCTCTTTCGCCGCTTCCTCGTCCGGTACGACGACATAGATCTTCCGCTTCTCAAGGTCCTCGCTATCCTTGTTCTCGATGCACAACGCGAATCGGCTCTCGGGATTGGGCTGTATCATGGCTCAATCCAGCTTCTCATAATTCCGGAATCCCCCTCGCTGCGTGCCAGATCCTCGCAATCTCGACAATCCGCTCCTGAGGCTTGACCCTGTACACGATCCTGCACGGCCTGCGAATGAGTTCGCGGATGTTCGACTCGTCGAACTCCGGCACGATCCGGCCGGACTCGGGAAAATCGGCCAACTGTGCCACCAATCGGAACACCTGCCTTACGAACCGTTCGACCGCGACCGGGCGGGACTCCGCTATGTAGGCCGCGAGTTCTCGCAGGTCCAGACGGGCGGAAGGGGCCCAGATCAGCTCGTAAGCCATTCCGCGAACTCCTCCCGGACCTTGTCATGGGGGATACCCCGGCCTTCGTCCAACTCACGCAGGCCCTTGCGAACGCCAACGATGAAGTTGATTCGCTCCAGAATATCCTCCCACGACGCGCCGTCGGGGAGCTGCTCAATGGTCTTCAACGCGATTTCTTTGCTCGTCATCGGCACGATCTCCTATCACACGCGAAGCTATTATACCACGCCGAAACCTCGCCAACCATATCGATTTCGTGGATGAAGCTCCGCGGAGGCAGTAGATGCGTATAAGCGTGAAAGCGTGGACGCGCTAAGAGAGAGTCCCCGCGGAGCCGCTCCATGCTCAGCGAAACGCTTCTGCGCTTATACGCTCCAACGCTTCCACCCGGCCCCTGGCCGCATAGCATCCCGCCGCCCCGGCCCGCTTCACGCGCGACGAGTCTAAATGAGAACTCGATTCGCTACTTCCTAATTCAGGATGCGACTCCGCGAGGCCCTTATCCGCTCCCGCCCCGCCTCAGGCAAGCGAAGAGACGCCCGGCGGGTCAGACGCGGATACACGCGGATCGGATGGACTGGGGTAACGGCAGGAAACCAGGAAGCTCACGAAGGGCACGAGGACGACCCCGAGCGACGAGCGCTAACCGCAGAGGTCGCCGAGAACGCAGACACAGACAGGCTGGAGGCTATAGGCTGAAGACCGCTCCGCCGGAGCCACGGATCACGAGTCACGGGCCACGGGGCACGATTCCGCCGCAGATCAAGCAGGAACGACGTTCACCCCGATCGGAGAATGGCCTGACGTTCTCAGTGCATCCCCCCGATCCCCCTGGAGTTCGATGGCCGCCTAACTCTAATCGCTGTATTCTGAAGATAAGTAATACGACAGCGCGACTTATTCATGACTCATCCGGCATGCAAGACTTGAGTTTGCGGATATCGATGCCCAGCGTTTTGAGTC
>Ga0116156_10005670_pt1 | contig 10326 bp, 5 predicted proteins | sample AD_UKC045_MetaG_FD_89891 | JGI IMG/M metagenome (GOLD analysis project Ga0116156, IMG submission 89891) | Active sludge microbial communities of municipal wastewater-treating anaerobic digesters from USA - AD_UKC045_MetaG | ecosystem: Engineered > Bioreactor > Anaerobic > Digestate | place: USA... | reverse complement strand
TTGCAATTTTATTTGCCGGTTCGCTTGTTTCAACATTTACCAGGGTTTTAGCTCCCCCTTTTAAGGCAAAAATTCCAAAGCCTCCTGTATAAGAAAAACAGTTTAACACATCCTTATCTTGAGAATATTTTAATAACTCAAAACGATTGTCTCTTTGGTCTAAATAAAATCCTGTTTTATGTCCGTTTATTACATCAACGTAATAGTAAACTCCATTTTCAAAAATTTTTATTGGTTCTATAGGCTCTTTTCCCAATAAAACTTGTTTAATCGGTTTAAGCCCCTCTTTTGTTCTAATTTCGTTATCACTTCTTTCATAAATTACAGAAGGTTTTATTATTTTTTTTATTGCATCAATAATTTCTTCTTTAAAATAATCAACACCGGCTGAAAGGAATTGGCAAACGCAAACATCATCATATTTATCTAAAATTAGACCGGGCAAAGAATCGGATTCACCAAAAATAACTCTAAATGAATTTGAGATATTTTGTATTAGATCATTCTTCCTAATATAAGCTCTATCTATTTTTTCGTAAAAATAATTTTCGTTAAATTCTTCTTCTCCAAATGTCCACATTCTTATACTTATTTGCGAACGTAACGAAAAACTTCCAATTCCGAGTAATTTATTGTCAAAAGATTTAACAAAAACCGGTTCACCATTTTTAACCTCTCCCTTCATACGTTGCAAGGCACCGGAAAAAACCCAAGGGTGTTTATAAAACAAATTCTTATCACGCCCTTTATTTAAATATATCTCGTTTTGTACTACAAATTTTGGATTCAATAAAATATTACTCCGCTTTAAATTTTATTTTTATTAGTAAATATAAACACTTAAATTTAATATTTAAAATAAAAGTTTTTTGAAGTTAAGTAAAAAAATGTTAAATTATAAAGTTTTTTATTAAAACAGGCATTTATATATGACCCCATTAATGTTATTGTTAGTGGTCTTTCTTTTGGGATATCTTGCAACTCATTTATTTATTACTCGCCTGCGTAAATCGCAATATCTATTTATAGGAATTGAATACATTATTGCGGGTATTTTGATAAACCCCGGCTTTACAAATAAAATTAACAGCATTTTGGGTGTAAAAATCCCAATTTTATTAAATACTAATATTATATATCAAATTAAACCCGGTGTTTTATTGGTATTGGGTTTTTACGGTTTAATTGCAGGACTTAAATTTAAATTAAAAAATTTATCCGTTTCCGATAAATCTGATTGGTTACTATCTTTTTATGAAATATTTTTTAGTTTTGTTGTTCTAGGCGTACTTACTTTTATTCCGTTATTCTATTTTTTTTATAACGGAGTAAATTTAACATATTTATTAAGCGGAGCTTATTTATTAGCAATAGCCTCTTCGGTTAACTCCCATAGTTTTATTAAAAGTATTTCCGAAAAATTAAATTTAGTAGGTCCGTTATCAAAACTTTTTTTTAATAGCTCATTTATTACTTTTAATTTCGGTATTTTGATATATGGTTTTTTATATGCAATTTTTAGAGTTGAAAACAATGTTGTTTTTAGCTTTACTCAAATTGAATGGGTGGTTTTAAGTCTGTTTTTTGCTGCAATAATGGGGTTATTATTCTTTTTGTTTTTAGGTAATGAAAAAGATGAAAATAAAATATATGTCGCTCTTATAGGAATTGTTCTTTTTAGCGTAGGAGTTGCCTTTCTTCTAAAACTATCCCCTATTTATATTACCTTTATTATAGGAGCTATTTTAACCAACGTATCTAAAATTAGTGATGAAATATTAAAAGTATTTGAAAAAATTTATCAACCAATTAGTGTTCTTATAGTAATTTTTGCAGGTATCTTTTGGATACCGACTCCTTTTACTTATTTTTTTGCGGTTGCTATTTTATTTGCTCTTTTACGTTTTTCTTCTAAAATGATTGCCGGTTATTTTACTTATTCTTCAATTAAAGGAGAAAAAGATATTCCCGTTTTATCCGGATACGCATTACAATCAACCGATATCTTATTATGTGGAATGGCTATTGAATACCACTTTCTCTATCCTTCTCCTATAGTTCCTTATGTTGTTACTGCCGTTTTGTCTTCTGTAATTATTTTTAATATTTACGGTTTTATAAAAACAAAGAATTTTTTAATTGATTTTGATGATATCAAAAGTAAAACACTATGATACGCTTTTTTAGAAGAATATTAATTATAATTATATTATATACTATTTTATTACTGGTAGGTAATTTAAATATTCGTGACGATTTACATTTTATTATCACCTTAGTAAAATTAGGATTTATAATTTTAAGTGCCTCAACCTTTGGCGAATTAACCGGAACTTTGGGTATATCTAAAGTTGTGGGATATATTTTTGCCGGCGTTATTTTTAATGGTTTTATTATTCCGGAAAGCATTATACAACCGGTTATTAACGTTCAATTAATTAACCGACTTAGTTTGGTAAACAATATTACTATAAGTCTATTTGCATTACTTGTTGGTTTAACATTAAAAAAAGATACCTTAAAAAAATACTTTAATTATATTATTATAAATTATCTGTTTTCATTTCTTATAATTTTATTAATACTTACTCCAATTATTTTTTCAACTATAGTTTTTTATTTTTATTTTCCTTTAGTTACTATTTCGCAATTAATATTCGGTTCAATAATTATATCAATATTATTGTTTAACACTTCTTTTGAATTTAATTATTCGCTTTCTAAAGAAACAGATACTAACGAGTCCGACTTTTCATTTATAAATACAATATCAGTCTCAAAAGAAATTTTTACTTATGTAATGTTTTTTATTTCGATAATAGTCTATTCTATATTGAATAATAATTTACTGTTTAGCTTAAACTTAAATTTTGGACTTAATTTTATATATTCAATATTGATGGGGTTAGTGTTATCAATAATTACTATTTTATACACAAAATACATAAAAAGCGAAATATTAATTTTTATTATTACTTTAACGGTACTTGGTAGCGAAGCTTGTAGGTTTTTAAACTTGAATGTTTTTATATGTTTTTTAACTGCCGGATTTTTGCTTAATAATTTATTAGCCGAATATGAACAACTAAAGATATCATCTAATAAAATTTTAGCTCCCTTATTAATTTTGTTTTTTGTTTTGTTTATATCACAAATAGATTTTGTTTATACTAAAAAAATATTTTATTCAACTTTAATAGTTTTTACTGCAATTTTACTGTTAAAATTATTAAATGCAAAAATATCAGAGAAGTTTAGTAATCTAAATAAAAATTTATCGTTAATAAATTCATCTTCGTTTTTAACTTTGGGAATTACTCCCCTGTTTATTCTTAGTTATTATTATCCGGTTAGTAAAGAATTGGAGTTGATAAACCTAATTATTTTGCCGGTTCTATTTTTAAATGCTTTTATTACCCCAATTATATTTAAGTATGGTTTATTTATAAACCATAAACGCAGCATTAAACCGATTGAAGAAAAGAACATTGCAAAACTTGACGATGAACATAACCAATTATTAAAAATAAATAAAACCAGAATTAAATTTTTAGAACCTACTATTCCTGATATTACAGTCAACAAATCGTTATATAAAATTTTATTTGAACTGAATACTATTTTTAGCAATTTTGAGAAAAAATTTATATTAAGCCGAAGCGAAGAATCGGCAGAGTTAATAATTGAAATTACAGAATATTATACTGAAGAATATTTAATAGTTAAGGATTTAATTTTAAATAAAAACTTAAGTTATTCCACAATTAAAAACGAATTGTTAAAATCGGAAGAAAGGACAATTAATCTTTATTTGACATTAACCGAAAATAGAAAGTCGGTTGAGAAGAAAATTTTATTGTTAGAACCTTTAATTAAAGATATTTTTCATTCTTTAAGCGATATGACCGATACATTATTAGAGTCAGTTGATTTAAGAATAAACCCTGAAAACTTAAAAATTAAAAAATCTAATAACTTTAAATTGAAGTTATTAAAAGTATGGTACACACTTAAATATAAGATAATAACAATAATTAATAAAAATTACAACATTATAGTAAATATTCATTATAAAAATTTAGTAAAATATTACTTATTAGGGCAATCGGCAAATGAAATTTTAGAAACGGTAAATTTGGTAGGTGTAGAAAGGTTAAACACATTAAGACAAATTAAAAAACTATTTGACGACCAGATAACCAATATACACGAACTAATTAAAGTAGTAGATGAAGAAAAAGACAATAATGCTTTAACTAACATAGTTTACGATAAATTTGAAGAACTTCATAATAGATTTATAAATGAAATAGCCACAATACAAAATGAAATAAACGAAACCAGTAACCAGATAAGCAACAGATTAAGATATGCTTTGGCAAATCCTTTTAATAACTTAGTTTCTTCAATAAACAAAATTATCAATTTGGATGAACCTTCAATTAGTTATAAATACAGTAAAATTTATGCTGTAGGCGAAACAGCTCGCGAAAATGCTTTAGAAACAATTAGATATTGGATTAATTATTATTTAGGTTTTTTGGGACTATTTCAAAAATCCGCAATAGTTTATAAGTTGCAAACCCAGCTAAATTCAGTTATTAATCTTTCGATAGGTACAATAGTAAATGAAATAAATGAACACCTAAAAAACCTTATTAATGAAATAAATGCTAAAATTAAACAATTAAATAATGGGTTTAAATTAAAAGAATTATCTTATCAAGCCATAGTTGACAAAGCAAATCTTTTGCTGTTACACGATTCGTTAAATAAACACCTTAACGCTTTAGAGTTTTTGAGAAAAAGTAAAAAGTTTAACTTATTAATTGAAGACTTGATGAAAAGTTTTGCTAAGATTTCAAAGAATTTACCTGAACATTTATTGATGTTAAAAGATTCCGATTTAACATTAGTTGATAGATTACCCGGTTTTATTGAATTAAAAACAGTGCCTATTCGCCTATCTTCTAAAGACCTATTGGAGTATAAACTACCTCGAGAAATTGGTGAAGTAAACGAATTATTAATTAATTATTTAAACCTTAGTGTTTTAGAAATTAAAAATCTTTTTTCAATTGCAGAGTACCATCTGCAAACTGCCGGAAAAGAGTTGGAAAGAGAAGACACAACAGCGGAACAAACAATTGTAAAAGAGATTATTGAGTCGTTATTTGATAAACTAAAAATAAAAACCAATCAATTAGAAGAAGAAGTTGTTAGATTAGATAAAAATTTAACTAATAAAATTAGTGAAAAAATTAAAATAATAATATCGGAAATAAATAGTATAATTGATTATAGATTATCGCAAAGTATTACTAAAAAAACAAATTCTTTAGATACTAACGATGGCGTAAAATCTAAATTGTTTACATTAATTAACGATGTTAATATAAAATTTAAGAAGTTATCAACAAATATTACTCGGCATTATCAAATTTATGCTAAAGATTTTGCATTAAAATTTTTAGTTTATTTGGGTATAAAAAAAGAACCGGAAGTAATATTTTCGTCTAATTCAATTTATTCAAACGAAAAGAAATTAATAAACTTACCGTTTATTTATAGAAAACTATTTGACGGAGCACCTTTAGAAACAAGTGATTTTTTTATTGGAAGAGAAAAATTTATTGAGCTGGTAAAAAATGCATTTAACAAACATTACGAAAACAAAGCTTCTTCATTAATTATTATTGGTGAACCCGGCAGCGGTAAGAAAAGCTTAATTAATACTATTAAAAATATTGTACTAAAGGATGTTGAAACAATACATTTCCAAATATCTGATTCTATTACAACTCCGGAAAATTTATTGTTGCTTTTCTCCAAATTACTCGGTTATACAAAAACATTAACAAAAGAAGAACTGATTTCGGAATTAAACGATAAATCTAATAAGCGTATATTTTTAATTGAAAATATTGGAAAATTATACTTACGTAAGCATAATGGTTACGAAGCATTAAAACTTTTTAAGATAATTTTGGCTCAAACACAAAACAATACTTTTTGGATTTGTACCTGCGGTAAATATGTATGGGATTTTTATACTACAAATTTTGGCTTAAACGAAATTTTTACCGAAAAAATACTCACAAATTTATTGCATAAAAAAGATATTCGTTCTATTTTATTAAGCAGACACAATGCAACCGGTTTTGATTTGGAATTTAAGGTATCTGACTTCTATAAACTTAAAAGTAAGCTCTTTAAAATTAAATCCAAACTCACTCAACAGGAAGAACTTGCTAAAGAATTTTTTGATAAACTTGAAGAATATGCCGAAGGTAATATAATTTCCGCAATGTATTATTGGCTAATTTCAATTGATGATATTAAAAACAATAAACTATTCATGCGTCCTCCTAATCGTGTTTCGTTGCAAATATTTAAGGAATTAAATGCCGACTATTTTATTATACTTTCTATTATTTTTAGACATGGGTGGCTGGCAGATACAGAAATAGCCGAAATGTTATTTACCGATTTAAGAGATGTAAAAACAAAATTAAACTACTTATCTAATCTTGAATTAATTTATAGAGATAAAATAGATTTAAATAGCGACAAATACTTTATAAACAAATTTGTTTACAAAATTATTGAATCGGAATTGTTAAAAAGGAATTTAATATAATTTATGAAAAATATATTTATTTTGGTATTATTTTTATTTTGTGGCAGTTTTTTAGCTCAATCCGAATTACAAGATACTACAATAATTAAGGATTCAACTTTAAAAAAGGAGAATTCTATACCCCAAAAAATTTATAAATATTTTGATACTGTAAAAGCACCTATTTTACCAAATACTAAAGTTTACGAAAACACTTTAGAAAATGATTTAGAGGCTTTAAATATATTTAAGTACATAAATTTTTGGACAATTTTTAGAATTCTTGTTCTTTTAACAATTGCCATTATATTAAATAAATTACTCGATTATATTCGTAAAAATAAAAAGATTAGAGAAGAATACTTATTTACGGCACGATTAATAACAATAATTAAAATATTTTTATGGTTAACCGTAATTTATTTATTATTATATCAATTATTTAGCAACACTATAGAAATAATTTTAATTTTTGTTCTTGTTTCAATAATTTTTGTTGGAATTTCATTTATAGATGTCTTTAAAAATATTGTTGGTGGTTTTTATATTTCTTTAAAAAACCCTTTTGAAATAAGTGATTTTATTAACATTAAAGAATTTACGGGAAAAGTTAAAAGGATTAATTGGTTAACTACGCAACTAATTACCGAAGCCGGATGTGAAGTACATATTCCTAATGCTTTTTTTATTTATTCTGCAATAAAAAACATTAATAAAGGAGAACGAGAAAAACAAATAACTTTTAATTTCCGTTTTCCAAACAATATAGATATTAATTTATTAAAAAAAATTCTTACCGAAGCAGCTCTCTCTTCTCCTTTTACTTATGTAAAACAAAAACCGGAAGTATTTTTAATAGAAAGCAATTATGCCGAAAAATGGTATGAGTTTAAAGTAAATATTTACTGTATTGATTCTTTATTAGAAAACCAGTTAAAAAATTCAATAAATTTACATATTAACAACGCTTTAAAAACGGAAAACTTATTAAATGAATAAAGAAAAGTTAACAAAATTTTTAAAAGTTATTATGGGAATTTCCAGTATTGTCGGATTACTTTCAATTATTCTGGAATATGGTTTTTTATTAAAAGGTGAAATTAGCATATTTTTACATGACGCAGTAATTTTTGTTTTTGTGCTTTTCATTTTTTACAATATTGTTTTGTTAGTTTTAACAAATAAAAAGAAAGATTTTCTACTTAGCCATAAGTTTGAATTTGCATTTATTTTACTAATAATTGTTGAAGCTCTTTTATCTGTATTTGACAAAAGTTTGTTAAAAAATCTTGGAATTGCATTAAAGTTTAAAGATATTGCTTACCTATATATTATTGTTGCTCAAGTTTTTATCGTTTCCGGATTAATATTAGGAGGACTTAGGTATAACAATAAAATTTTACAATCTAAAATTGACCCATCACGTTTATTTGTTTTAAGTTTTTTGGCTACAATTTTATTGGGGGCGTTATTATTAATGTTACCCGCAGCAACAACTAGTGGAAGCAATAATTTTATTGATGCATTATTTACTTCAACAAGTGCGGTTTGTGTAACAGGTTTAATTACCGTAGATACTGCTACATATTATACACCATTCGGTCAAATAATAATTATGATTTTATTTCAGGTTGGCGGATTGGGATTAATGACTTTTACAACATTTTTTGCTCTCTTCTTATCCGGCGGTTTAGGAATTAAAGAACGTATTGTTTTACATGATTTGCTTGAAGAAGATAATATAGGAAAAATTACAAAAATAATTGGTTATCTTACTTTAATTACGTTTGTAATTGAAACAGTTGGAGCAGTAACACTTTTTATTAGCATCAAAGATAAAGTGCCCAATATTACCGAAGCAATTTTTATTTCCGTTTTTCATAGTATATCTGCTTTTTGTAATGCAGGCTTTTCACTTTTTAGCAATAATTTAATGGATGTATTAGTTGTTAAAAATTATGTATTTACTACAACTATTGCCTTTTTAATAATTCTGGGAGGTATTGGTTTTGGCACTATTATGAATGTTTTTAATATTGAATCCTGGCAAATTAGAACAAAAAAGATTAGAACTAAATTCAGCCTACAAACACGTATTGTTGTAATTACAACCATCGTTTTAATTGTTGTTGGAACAATAGCAACTTATACGCTTGAATATGATAATACTTTAAAGAATATGACAACTTTTGAAAAAATTCATGCGTCTTTTTTTCAGTCTGTAACAACGCGTACTGCAGGATATAATACAATTGATTTTACAAAAATTTCAACTGCAACAACTATTTTCTATTGTATTTTAATGTTTATTGGAGCATCACCCGGCGGAACCGGCGGAGGTATAAAAACCACAACTTTTGCCTTAATTATTTTCGGTTCATTAGCTATTTTGCGTAATGCAAAAAGTGTTACTTATAAAAACCGAACTATTCCAAAAGAAACATTATTACGTGGATTAATAAAGTCCTTTTTTAGTATTTCAATAATAACTCTCGGCATCTTAGGATTAGCCATAACCGATGATAAAAGTCTTCGAGATATTTCTTTTGAAGTATTTAGTGCCTTCGGTACGGTAGGTTTATCACGCGGTATAACAGGAAGCCTAAGTGATGCAGGGAAATCAATTTTAATATTAATGATGTTTATAGGAAGAGTAGGTCCTTTAGCATTTTTATTTGCAATATTAAAAATAAAAGAAGCCCCAAGTTACGATTTACCGGAAGAAAATATCTCAATCTTATAAAGGAGAATAAATGAATAGGAAATTTGCCGTTATCGGTTTAGGAGATTTTGGATATAGCATTGCCCTTTCTTTGGCTGAAAGAGGAGTTGAAGTAATTGCAATTGATCAAAGTATGGAAGTAATAGAAGAAATTAAAGATAAAGTTACTTATGCAGCACGACTTGATGCCACCGAAATTAAACCATTAAAAGCTTTAGGCATCGATAATGTTGACGCTGCTATTGTTTCTATTGGTACTAACTTTGAAAGTACTATTTTAACAAGCGTTTTGTTACTTCAAATGGGAGTTAAAAAAGTAATTGCAAGAGTTAATTCAAAAATTCAAGAAACTATTTTAACAAAACTTGGAGTGCATCAAATTATTAACCCTGAATTGGAAATAGCCAGTAAAGTTGCTTTTAATCTTATCAATCAAGAAGTGTTGGATTACTTTCCATTGGGTGATGATTATAATATAGTACAAATAAAAACTCCTACGGCATTTATAGGTAAATCGCTTCAAGAAATTGATTTACGTATTAGATATAATATCAATTTAATTACTATTAAAAGAAGGTATGAAATAAAATCGGATGAAAACGGAGATATAATTTTTAAAGAAAGAATTTACGGCGTTCCCACAGCTACAACTGTACTTGAAAGTAACGATATTCTTATTGTTTTGGGAAAAGATAAGGATATAAAGAAAATAATCGATTAAGTTAAATTTGTATCACTTGTAAAATTAAGCTTTTTTTTTTACCTTATACGATGGAATTTTTAATAAAATGGAGAAATAAAATGACTACAATAGTAGATGTAAGAGGTCGTGAGATTTTAGATTCACGCGGCAACCCAACTGTAGAAGTTGAAGTTGTATTAGAATCCGGTGTTATCGGAAGAGCAGCTGTACCAAGCGGTGCTTCAACAGGAGAATATGAAGCAGTTGAATTACGTGACGGCGATAAAAGTCGTTTTTTAGGTA
>Ga0116156_10005662_pt1 | contig 10333 bp, 8 predicted proteins | sample AD_UKC045_MetaG_FD_89891 | JGI IMG/M metagenome (GOLD analysis project Ga0116156, IMG submission 89891) | Active sludge microbial communities of municipal wastewater-treating anaerobic digesters from USA - AD_UKC045_MetaG | ecosystem: Engineered > Bioreactor > Anaerobic > Digestate | place: USA... | reverse complement strand
TCTTTCATGACCAGATCATTACGCAAGTGCAACATTTGCGCTTTTCTGCGAGAAGAGGAAGTGCCAATCACGGCACCATTCTGGAGTTTTAAGACTTGGCCTTCAGCAACACTTGTCTTATTGATCAATAAACAATCTCTTGCATCTTCTCTATATGAAACTGCACCAATAACCAGGCCTTCGGGATTGTCAGTAGGTAAGTCCTTCATCGAATGCACTGCAATGTGGGCACTACCATCCAATAGGGCATCTTCAATTTCTTTGGTAAAGAAACCCTTACCTTCTATCTTATCAAAACTGAGATCCTGAATTTTATCACCCTTTGTTTTGATGATATTGAGCGTAGAATCAATGCCTTGATTCTTCAATTCGGCTTGGAGAAAATGCGCTTGCCATAAAGCCAGTTCACTTCCTCTTGTTGCAATTATTACACTTTTTTCGATTGCTGACATTTGATTTTTTTAGCACCAGAAAAAGGCGCAAATATACATTTTGCTGTGCGTTATGAGTAATTTATTGAGGGTTTGAACTTTAAAAGATTAAAATTTTATAAAAAATGTCAATTGGTTAGAGGAATTCTTAAGCAGACATTTCTGCAAAAGCACCTTCAATTTTCAATGGAACTTTGGCCATGACGTAAACTCCTTCCTCAGGTTTGCTGTCAATGACAATATTGCCTTTCAAATAATTGATTCGGCTATATATGTTTTCCAGACCCATGCCTTTCCTAGGCAAATTATTATAATCAAAACCAATACCGTCGTCTTCATATTGTAAATACAACTCATCTCCATCACTGTTGAGTTGAATCAATATTTCTTTTGCCTTGGCGTATTTTATGGAGTTGTTTAGAAGTTCTTGTATGACTCTGAAAACACTGAGGGAAATGATTTCATCAATTTTTTCGGGTACATCATAAGGTTGAAAGAAAATTTCTGGCATGCCTTCTTGATCCAATCGATTGATCAAATCCTGAAGTGCCGGCACCAAACCATACCTTTTCAATGCCGTTGGTTGAAGATTTCTTGATATAGACCGCACTTCTTCCACTGCATTATCCAATAGATTAGTCGCTTTATTGTATTGGTCCATAGAATTGTGACCTGTGAGTTTTGTCTTGAAATTATCAAATTGCAGTTTCACGGTACTCAACAGTCCACCTAAACTATCGTGTAAATCTTTGGCAATACGCTCTCTTTCCTTTTCTTCACCGACAATCATTGCTTGCATGGAGTTGATTTTTATCTTATCCTCCAGCTCTCTGATTTTTTGCTGATCGATTTCGTGTTGTTGAGTATTGATGATTTTTTCTGTCTGAATTTTGTGCATGTAAAACCTGATGAGGTAATAAATAAATCCCAGTAGCAGTAAAAAACCTATTCCTACAAAATATAGCGCCCTGCTTTGAAGAATACTCCGTTGTAAAACACTTTCCTTTTCTGCCTGAACATTTGCGATCTGTTTGTCTTTTTCATTCAAACTATACCTGATGGCAAGTTCATTGACGATGGAAAGCCGATCTTGGTTGAGGATGCTATCGTTGAGCTCCGAATATAATTTGAAATATTTCAATGAATTCGGATTGTCTTTGTCAGCCTCGTAAATTCTGGCCAATAACTTGTAAATCGCCCTTTTATCAGTACTAAAGGCAATACCAGGTAACATCTGCAAACTCTTCAACAAATATTTGATGGCGGTGTCATTGCTTTTTTTGAGATAGTTGATATATCCAACAAAGTACAAAGCTTTACTCATGGCTTTATCGTCTTTTGCTTTACTTGCCAATTCTACAACCGCAGCGGCGACAATCAAAGCACTGTCTTTTTCATTGAGATGGATATAACTTTCTATTTTGTCCAACTTAATATTGGCAATCAAAAGCGTGTCCTGTATCTTTTTGTTGTAAGCTTCTGCCTTGTTGAGTAATTCCAGGTTTTTTTCACTATCGCCACGGTACCTATATGTCCGGCTCATTTTGTACAAGATATTGGCGGCTGTTTTTAAGTCAGATTGTTCTTCATAATAACCCAACAAGTCCTCATAGATGTCCATACCTTCTTGGTAAAGTCCTAAGTTGACATACCTGTCGGCTATAAATAAGTCTATAAATTTGACCTTGCTTACGTCGTTTTCCCTCAAATAATATTGTCTGGCATTGACATAGTTTTCAAATGCTTTGTCAAAATTGTAACTTCTGTATTGATAATATTCTGCGGTTATAAAATAAACATCTGCAATTTCTGCATTGGATTTATTGTCTCGGGCTTGCTGCAGAGCACTAGCCAAAGAGTTGAGGTTATCGCTATTTTTTAATTTTAATTGTGCAGAAAGTGAGCCTACAGAAAACTGTAAGGTCAACCACAATAAGCTAAATTTGGACACCATTGTTTTATCCATGTTTGACAATAGATATTATTTATGGGAAGACGCTCAGATCAGAATGACAAAATTACAAAAATAATTTAATATAAGTATTGCCCTTTTATTAAACCTATCTTTCAATTTTTCTTGGTTATAACCTTTTATATATGATTTATATGTAAAAGGGGTGAAATTGGCCGTAGTATTTGAAAATTAAAGTTAAAATGGTGATAAGTTATGCCACTTTATAAGATGAATCATGGTAATCCATTTATGCTTATTATATAAGCGAGTGCAATTTCTATTATCGTCAGATTTGGAATATCTTTGGCATTGGATAAAATCTGGAACTGACATTGTCGCAAAATGTGCATAAAGTATTAAAAAGATATTGGGGATTTGACGAGTTCAGATCGCCTCAATTGGAAATCATAGAATCCATTCTATCGGGAAGAGATACCATTGCATTGCTTCCAACTGGTGGAGGAAAATCACTTTGTTATCAGTTGCCAGCATTGCTCACAAAAGGAAAGGTACTGGTCATATCTCCTCTTATTTCCTTGATGCAGGATCAAATCAAACAACTTGAGGACAAAGAGATTTCTGCCAAAGCCATTTATAGTGGTATGCCTTTATCTGCCATTGATGCCATTTTAGATAATTTCGTACATGGACCTTTGAAGTTGCTCTATGTTTCACCAGAAAGGGTCCAAACAGAATTGTTCCAGACCCGTTTTTACATGGCGAATGTTGCTTTTGTTGCCATAGATGAAGCGCATTGCATTTCGCAGTGGGGGCATGATTTCCGTCCTTCTTATTTAGATCTCAAAATTTTGCGGGAAATAAAACCCAATGTTCCCATCATTGCATTGACCGCGACTGCAACCAGTTTGATTTTACAAGATATTGAAAAACAACTTGGTCTCAGGGACGTGTCTATTTTTACAAAAAGTTTTGCCAGAGAGAATATCAATTTTGTTGTGATCAGAAATGAAGATAAATCTCAAGAGCTTTTGCACCTCATGGAAAAATTGCAAGGCACGGGCATTATTTACCAACGGAGTAGAGTAGAATGTATGAAAATTGCCGAACTCCTTAGATCAAAAGGCTATTCGGCTGCAGCATATCATGGTGGCATGACCACAGACCAAAGAGCCTCCATTCAATCAAAATGGTTTGCCAATTCTGTTCGCATCATGGTTGCAACAAACGCATTTGGTATGGGAATTGATAAATCCGACGTCAGATTTGTTATCCACCAGGACATTCCACCAAGTATCGAAGAATATTACCAGGAAGCAGGTCGAGCTGGGAGGGATGGCAAAGTTGCTTATGCCGTTGCCATTGTCAACAACCGAGACATCATTTCAGCATCCAAAAGTATGGATTCTCAATACCCGAGCTCTGAAGAAATAAAATCAGTTTACACCTTACTTTGCAGATTTTTTAAGGTTGCAATAGGGGGCGGTGCAGGTTCTGAATATTATTTTGACATGGCTGAGTTTTGTAAATTGTCAAAGTTTAATTCCTCTAAAGTGTATAATACATTGAGAATTTTGGAACGGCAAAATTGGTTGGCTCTAAGTGAATCCTTGAAACTTCCTTCCCGAGTTTTGGTAGTGGCCGATCCGAGAGCATTGCACAATGTTTATCCAGAAGATGATTTACGGTATGAAGTTTTGTGCCAATTGCTTCGCATGTACGATGGCATCTTTATTGAAAGTATAGAAATCAATGAAACCCAGCTTTCGAGAACACTCAATATTCCAATAGACAAAATCATCCTCATTCTCAAAATGTTGGAAAGGGAAGGTATGATCCATTATGATAAATCACTGGGTATGCCCAAAATCACTTATTTGATGGATCGTCCAGATGACAATTCATTCAAAATAGATGAAAAAGCTTATCAGGTAGACAGAAAAAATGCCCAAGATAGATTGGAGGCTATCATTCAATTTTTTACTGGAGATACATGCAGGCAGGCAGCAATACTGGAATACTTTGGTGAAAAAGCGACTGTTTGCGGCAAATGTGATATTTGTAGGGGAAGTGGTTCTTCAGATTATACAAAGGAAGATTATGTTGCTGTTTTGAAATTATTAGAAAAGTTGCCCAAGATCACTGAAATAAAATCCTTGTTATTGAAATGGCCAATCAACAGAAGAAACAGAATTCAAAATTGCTTGGAAGATTTGCACAAAGATGGCCTGATAAAGTTGACCGATGATGCCAAATTGATCAATCTCATAAAGGATCAAGATGTCCGAAAATAAAGGATTGGTTATTTGTGTGACCAATGACATTACCTATGATCAACGTGTCTTGAAAATTGCCCATTCATTACAGGAAGCTTTTCGCGTGAAAGTGACCATCATTGGCAGGAATCTGAGAGGTGCCGATCAAAAGGAATCTCAAAAAATAATATTTAAAAGGTTGGATTGTTTCTTTAAAAGTGGACCTGCATTTTACCTAGAATACAACATCCGTTTGTTTTTTTTCCTCTTGGGTTATAGAAAATCCTATAATACTTTGTGTTGTTGTGACCCTGATACCATCATTGGTGGAATGACAGCGGCTAAAATACTAAAGAAAAATGCCATTTATGATGCGCATGAATGGTTTGCAGAGGTTCCTGAATTAATGGGTAAAAAGTTTAAAAAGAAAATCTGGACTGTTGTTGAAAAATTTGGGATTAAAATAAGTCAACAACGATATACTGTTGGACCATTATTAGCTTCAAAATTGACGGAAATTTATGGTTCGCCATTTGAAGTGATCAGGAATGTGCCCAATGTCACTGCCAATAATAATCAGGATTTTGAAAAAGAAAATATCATCATTTATCAAGGCGCAATCAATGCTGGAAGGGGACTTCAAACTTTAATGGAAGCTTCAAAATCATTACCCCATTTTCAAATTCTGCTTGTCGGAGACGGAGATGTAAAAGCAGAATTGATGGTTTTAAAAAATAACCTACATTTTGAAAATGTGATCTTTATAGATAAACAAAGCCCAGACCAATTAAAAAGCATTACAAAAAAGGCAAAATTTGGATATAATTTATTGGATGCCAGTAGCTTGAGTTATTATTTTTCCTTAGCAAATAAGTTTTTTGATTATGCGGCATTTGGTGTTGTAAGTATCAATAGTCTCCTTCCAGAATATGAACTTTTAATAAAAAAGTACAATCATGCTTTGATGCTCAAGGATTTAGATGCTGAACACTTTACTGACTTAATCAACAAAATCTCAGAAGAAGACAGAATAAAAATGGTGGAGAGAGGGAGAAAAATGGCTTTAGAAAATAGTTGGGAATTGGAGTCTGCAAAACTCATAAACTTGTATAAGCCGTTTCTATCCTGAATTCAGTGAAAATCTTTTTCAATGATAAAATGTTATCAAATACTGAAGTAACTCAAATTATTTTTGAATGATTAAAAGTTTATTTAGCTTTATAGTGCTGACAAAGAATCTTTAAAGCTGATTTTTTTTAGAACCTTTAGTAAATATCATTTTGAAAAATACTGGCAACATCCACATAAAGCTAATTTTTTTATTGACTTGCATATTTTTTATGACTGCCGTTCAAGGGCAAGAGGTAGAATCTACAGAGTATGCCACAGAAGAACCTGTGCTTCAGCGTGTTTATATGATTGAAGGTGGTGGTTTGATTCAATTTCCGAGAAATGCTTTCGCAAGAAACATCGATTATACCCTTTATGGTGTGAATGTTACAGGCTTAGTTCAGGTGGCAAAAGCTAAACCTCTATTTGCAGGATTGGGGGTCAATTTTTCAACAGTGGGGAGTTTTAGCAGCCCGATTATCAGGCAATTTGATTTTGGCCAATTGGAAGAATGGGACAGCAGAACGGGCTCAAGAATTGTGGGTTTTTCACTTTTTGGAAGGTATTTTCTGGACCTAGGTTCGCCTTCTTTTATGCCATTTTTAGAATTGCACCTCGGCTCTAATATATTTTATACGTCTACAAATTTGACATTTCCTGGTGGTGATGAAAGTACCACTTTTTTTGAAAGTAGTGATTGGATTGGTTCTTATGGCGGCGGCGGCGGATTTAGTATTGCTGTTTCCGACCGCGTTTATCTTACAACCAAAGTGAATATACTCATCGGTCAATCTGGTGAATATTATGTCAAAGAAAGAGATTTTTTAGAAAATGCATTCAGTACAACCATTGAGGCTTTTGACCTCAAGCAAACTTCAACTGACATGATTGCTTGGAATATAGGACTTACCTATACATTCTAGGAAATTGTTTGAAGATTCAGGTTGCACAAGATATATTTAGAAAAGTGGAATGATTGAATATAAGGCCTTTGAAAAGAGAATGAGCCAAATAAGACATATCTTTGCACCCCCATTCATGTGGTGGGTAATTATAAACAAACATATATGACAAGTATCAGAGTCTCAGACTTAGAAGGTGGAGACGAGGATCTCTTCGTACATCAGGAAATCACCGTTGACAAAGGTCAAAGTCCTACACGCATAGATAAATTTTTGATGATGAAATTGGATCAAGTATCCAGAAATAGGGTCCAGAATGCCATCGGTGTAGGAAGTATTTTGGTCAATGGGAAGGAAGTAAAATCAAATTACAAGGTAAAACCTCAGGATCACATTGCCTTGGTTTTGCCTAGAAATCCAGATGATGACGCACCACTTGAGCCACAATACATTCCACTCAATATTGTCTATGAAGATGAGGAAGTCATGGTTATCAACAAACAGCCTGGTCTTGTTGTCCATCCAGGAGTTGGGAATATGGATCAAACTCTCGTAAATGCTTTATTATATCATTTCGGTGAACAAGGTCTCACTTTGTTTTTAGAAAATAAACAGCGGCCTGGAATCGTGCATCGCATTGATAAAGATACCTCAGGATTGATGGTCATTGCAAAAACAGAATTGGCTATGACACATTTGGCCAAACAGTTTTTTGATCACACCATTGACAGGTCCTATGTGGCACTCGTTTGGGGTCAACCCGAAGAAGAAAAAGGCACTATAGATGCTCCCATTGGCAGACACGCACGTGAGCGAAAACAAATGACGGTCGTTGACGAAATGGAAGGTGGCAAATCTGCTCGTACGCATTACGAAGTTTTGGAACCTTTGTATTACGTTTCTTTGATCAAATGTCAGTTGGAAACGGGTCGAACACATCAAATAAGGGTGCACATGAAACACATCGGCCACACTTTGTTTAATGATGATCGATATGGAGGAGATAAAATTTTGAAAGGAACGGTTTTTACGAAGTATAAACAATTTGTAGACAATTGTTTTGCCATTTTACCTCGTCAAGCACTGCACGCGAAATCTTTAGGCTTTACCCATCCGACTTCTGGAAAAAGAATGTTTTTTGATTCAGATCTTCCAGAAGATTTTGTGGCATTATTGGATAAATGGCGTGCATATAAAAATTCGCGAACCAAATTGGAAGACGAATGATGACTTTGGGTGAAAAAAAATCTGCACTTGCTGCTTTGGGCCAATCTTTAACAGATTTCAATGATGAATATTGGACTGAGCAAATTGAGTTGGCAATGGCCCATAACCGTTGGTTCAATAAAGAAAATATCATTTTTGCTTTAGAGGGTGTGCGAGACTATATGTTAGACAGCTTTAAACTAGAGCAATGGCTCGCTTCTTATGATTTAGAAGCAAAAATTGGGGGTAAAAAAATTGGATTGATTTTAGCTGGCAATTTACCATTGGTTGGTTTTCATGATATTCTATCTTGTTTTGTTACAGATCATATTGCCCACATCAAATTGAGTGAAAAGGATAGTGTGCTTATCAAAGCATTATTTTCTAAACTCATAACCATCAACCCAAACGCTCAAGCCTATTTTGAATTTGTGGAACGACTCAACAATATGGATGGGGTCATTGCGACAGGCAGTAATAATTCGGCTAGGTATTTTGAGACATACTTTGCAAAACAGCCTCACATCATACGCAAACACAGGAATTCCATTGGTGTCCTGCATGTCGAAGATAACCGCGAAACCATCCTCAAATTGGGGAAAGATATTTTCATCCACTTCGGTCTTGGTTGTAGAAATGTTTCTAAACTGCTTATACCCCGTAATTTCCCATTGGATATGATCATGGAAGGTCTGCACGAATTTAATTTTGTGAATCTGCACGACAAATACAAAAATAATTTTGACTACAACATTGCTGTAAATATGTTGAATAGAATCAAGTATCTAAATAATGGGTCGGTGATGTTGTGTGAAGATGCAAGTCTTGCTTCTCGCATTGCTACATTAAATTACGAATTCTATGATGACGAGGCAGATTTGGAATCAAAGATTTTGCCGTTTTCAGATCAAATACAATGTGTTGTCTCTAGTAAACCACTGGCTTTTGTCCAGACAATTTTACCTGGCTTTGCACAAACACCAGAACTTTGGGATTACGCCGACAATATTGATACCATTCACTTTTTGAATCAAATATAATGGTAGAAGACGGTAGAAACTGGAGCAAAAAGCAAAGAGCAAACTTTGTGCTTGCAAAATTGGAGGAGTTATATCCTACGACTCCCATTCCATTAGCACACAAAGATCCCTATACTTTGTTGATTGCTGTTTTATTATCTGCGCAGTGTACCGATGAGCGCGTTAATAAAGTGACCCCTTTTTTGTTTGAATTGGCAGATACTCCACAAGCTATGATTAAAACTTCTGTTCCAGAAATAGCTGCGATTATCAAACCATGTGGTCTATCTCCCCGCAAGTCACAAGCAATTTATGATTTATCTCAATTATTGATTGAAAAACATAGGGGAGTGGTTCCTCAAAGTTTTGAAGAACTTGAAGCCCTTCCTGGGGTCGGACACAAAACAGCGAGCGTAGTCATGTCACAAGCATTTGGCTTTCCTGCATTTCCCGTAGATACGCACATCCATAGATTAGCAGAGCGTTGGTGTCTATCAACTGGAAAAAATGTTGAAAAGACTGAAGCAGATTTAAAAAAGTTGTTTCCTGAAGAAACGTGGAATAAAATTCACCTACAAATCATATTTTTTGGCCGCCAATATTGCCCGGCCAGAGGTCATGATGCCAACGTTTGCCCAATCTGTAGCGTAATTGGCAGAAGGTCAATGTTTTAAAATTATCTCGAAATTTAGGAATTCATCATTTTTTATATAAATCAGAATCCACATTATTTTTTAGTAAAGTGAAGTATTACTTTATCTTTTTCTATTGAAAAACCAGTATCGTTTCTTTCTATGATTTTGAAATGATCGGGTTGTGAGTCTTCCGGTTTTACCACAATGAATTCATCATTTTCAACGCGCCACTTAGCATTATCCAAGCCAAAATTGATGAATTTACTCGAAGTTTTAACGTCTCCATCAGCTTGAAGTTCCACGTCAAGTTTCACATTTCGCAACAATTGTTCTGAAAGTGACAATCCTGTTCCAGCTAATTCTCCAATCATACCACCGAGATCTTTGCCCAAATCTCCCATTTCCAAACCAAGATTTCCCATTTTTGCTCCGAAAGATTTTCCAATATACTCCATTTTTCCCTCCAAAGTCGTAGTGTCAATATTACTTAGATCCAAGTCCTCATTAAGTTCTTTTCGAGCTTTTTCTATTTCTTTAGACGCCTCTTCCATAGCCTTTGCTATCGTGTCTTTGATGGCTTCCGTATCGATCACTTTTTCTTTTAGTTTAGCTTCTACTGTATAGTTTCCAACTAAATCAGCAGGTTGTGGGCTGTTGTCTTTACAAGAAAAGATGATTAAACTACAAAAAAGAAAAATCGCGTATTTCATTGTGTATTATTTATGAAGTTAAGTTGTGAGGTATTTATCTTTCAATTCCAATATTCTGGAAGCAGTTTTGAAATCTTCTTTTTCATTGGATGCGATAATGGTCGTTGTGTCTTCTACTTCACTCAATTTTTTATAAAACCATATTTTGGCTTC
>Ga0116156_10005641_pt1 | contig 10357 bp, 9 predicted proteins | sample AD_UKC045_MetaG_FD_89891 | JGI IMG/M metagenome (GOLD analysis project Ga0116156, IMG submission 89891) | Active sludge microbial communities of municipal wastewater-treating anaerobic digesters from USA - AD_UKC045_MetaG | ecosystem: Engineered > Bioreactor > Anaerobic > Digestate | place: USA... | reverse complement strand
TTTTATACATAGCTATTATGTCTTTAGATGCTATTTTGAAAGAACAGAAAGTTAACTTGCTATTATTGTGGGCAAGTTTTCTGGCTTTGGTAACACTTTTATTTTTTGGCAATTCAATTAATGAGCAGATCAGTGGAGATATTGCAAAAATGAGTGGTGTTTTCTTATTCATTTATGCGGTAATTTTTACCTTTTTTGCAAAGACCAAAATGGTAAAGGGAGTAAGTTATGCCCTATTTGCCATTATATTTCTTGAATTGATGTACATGGGTAACATTACACTCAATAGCCGATTGGATGCAGCACCAACTAAGACAGCTTTCAAAAAAAGAATAGGTCACAACGATTATTCCAAAGAGGCCGTTGATTATGTAAAATCACTGTCAAAACCTTTCTATAGAATTGAAAAAGCCTTTGGTTCATATAAAACTGGTTTTAACGATGCCTCAGCACAAGGTTATTTTTCAACCAAAAGTTACGATTCATTCAACCATAATCATTACATCACTTTTTTGAAATCTTATAAATTACTGCAAGGTGATAAAGAAGAAAATACAAGGTGGGTAATGGGATTAGTATCTTCCTTTTATGTGCATCCATTTTTCTCTACCAAATACTTTTTTACGACGCCTACAACAGACATTTACGTTTCTAAAGCGCATTACCGGCCCATAAAAACGCTCAACGGCATCAACATTTACCAAAACGTCAATTACATTCCTTTTGGAATTCCCATTGAAAATTATTTTACAACTTCGGCATTTGAAAAATTAAAGGATGAAACGGCAATACAAATGTCATTGTATGAAAACATCGTGGTCGAGGACAAAGATCTGCCATTAGTTTCCCAACTCAAACCAGCCAAACCCGATGCAATTCCATTCCCCAGTATGCTGTCTTATTTGAGTGAAGGACTTTCCAAAAAAGCAATGAAAATGGAATCATTTACAAATAATAAAATCACAGGAAGTATTGACATCACTAAGCCAAGTGTGGTAGTTTTTTCCATGCCTTTTGATGCAGGTTGGCATGCCAAAATTGATGGTAAAAAAAGCCCTTTGATCAAAGTAGATGCTGGCCTCACAGGACTGCCCATAACGACGGGAAAACATAAAATAGAACTTCATTTTATTCCTCCATTTCTGTATCTTGGGTGTGTTTTGGCACTTTTGGGTATTGGTTTATTGGTATACACCATTTATTTGGAACGCCGAAAAAGTGCACTTAACTGAGATTTTAAGGGGAAAACTGATCAGCGCTAAGATAAAGGATTTGCTAGACAAGAAGGTCTTATTAAATTCCAAGATGAATGTCAAAGCTCCTCCATATTTTAGAATTTAGATAAATAAGGTTTTAAATATTTACCTTTCAATTCCTCTAGAATTTCTGACCGACCAAAATAAATCAATGGCACTAAAAAAAGCAATAGGATCAAAAGATTTTTCAATAATAACTTGCCCCAAAAGTGATCAATATTCATGAAGTTGAGCCCAAGAAATGTCAATGCACCCAATGCAAAAATCCACAAAGTATTTGCATGTAAAACATTCATATTCCACTTTTTATAAATAAACCAAGACTTCGTCACATTAAAAACAATCAGCGATAATCCTGCTGCTATTCCAGCACCGTAAACACCATAAATTGGAATGAGAAGGTAATTAAAAAGGACATCACTTACAATCAAAATAATACCTGCCCAAATATTAAATTGATAGTTTTTACTGTAAGCAATGATGTGGTCATTTACACTGCATGCCATATTTACAAAATACCCAAGAGCAATGAAAAAAATCACATATTTATAAGTAATTACTTCACTAATATTAGAAGATAATAGTGGTAATAAATCCAAATTTGCCCAAATCAATAAAAATATCAAAATACCAAAAGCCAGCAAAAAATCTGAGGATTTACGATACTTTTCCAAGACTTTTCCATAATCCCCGCTTGCCATTGCTTTGGAAATAACTGGAGCATATAAAGCAACAATAGAGATATAAGGAATGAGGATCAAGGTAGCCATGTAGCTATTGATGGCATAAATTCCATTTTCTTTGAAACCTGCTATAACCCCTAACATCGACAAGGTGATTTTATCAATGATGGTATAGGAAATCGTCATGAAAATCCCAGCAAAAGCATAGGGAATGATTTCTGATTTAAATCTGGGAGCAAGAAATTGTCGATTGAACCATGTGAATCCATTTTTATTCAATGTGTATAAATACGTCAACAATATAAGCCATTCAAATAAAAGGATCAGTGGTATTGACTTCAATGTACTGTCAATAGAAATAACTTTTTTGATGGCCAAGAAAAACACCAAACCCGTCAATAATTTAAATATGAAACTGGTTACGAATGTCGTCAGAGATACTTTTTGATAATTGTGTAAATATTTAACTATTATTTGATTCTGGACAACCAATACAATCAAGAAAGATACCACCCATTTATAAGCCTCAACAGTCATCAAAAATTTAGAACCAATAAGGTCATTAAAATACAAAAGTGTGTGCATGAGCAAGATCATTGCCAAACTCATGGAAAGTCCGCCGAGGATACACAAGCTCAATAATCCATTATTTTCCCCATTTTTTGTTTCGAATATTGGGAAAAACTTGAGGGGTAGCGCACCTATACCTGTTCCTCCGAGTAATGCAATCACGGTTGCAGCAGTTAGTAAAAAATCAAAAAGGCCCTTGAAATCCAGATCTGCTGAAAAAATAAATAGGTTATTTACCGCACCGACAATCAATGTCAAGCCAGAAATGAAGAAGTGAAAGACACTTTGAGATTGCATCTTACTCATTCCTCCAATGTTTTTTTAAACCTGAGTATACTTTCTTCCATCAGTTTTAAATATTTGGCTGTAATTATCTCCCAATTGTATTTTTCCCTTGATTTATTGAAAGCCAGTCTGCCCAATTGCCACATTTTACCTTCGTCTCTTATCAATGCATCAATGGCATTTTTGATGGCTGCTACATCGTGGCAAGGCACACAAAGACCCACATCCTGAATCATTTCCAAACAACCTGTACCATCTGAAGTGATGACTGCACAATGATTGGCCATGGCCTCCATCAGGGAAACACTGGAGTTTTCATGAGAAGAAACTAAAACAAATATTTTTGCTTCAGAAAGGAGATCTTTATATACCTGAGTATCACTATTGAGCCATCCATGTAATACTATTTTTGTCGCCGACTTTTTAGCCAGATTTTGTAATACACTCATTTCTGGACCATCCCCACAAATATGGACTTCGTATCCAATGTCCTTTTCTGAAACTGCCAAAATCAAATCCTTAAATCCTTTTCTTTCGAGCAACCTTCCGGTCGATAAAATGATGTTTTGTTTTTTTGATTCGACAAGGTTTTGAGTTATTCCATATTCTATGATGAGTCGTCTTGTTTGCAATGCTTCAACCCAAACTTTTTCCCGGAGCAAGTCCATTAAATAAACCGAAGGCGAAACAATAGCCATGGCGTTTGCAATAACTTGTTGGATAAAAGGTTTTGTAAACAGGTGCAAAAATTGGAATCTATCAGGGTTGTAACCTGGCACATCACTACCGTGTATGGTTACAATATAAGGGATTTCATAAGTCCTTTTCACCCAAAGTGCCAATAAACCTGTAGGAATAAGAAAATGGCAATGACAAATATCGTACGTTTCTTTTGCCATCAAGTCTCTGATCACCTGCTTGGCATTGCGCAAAAACATCAATTGCTCCAATGGTGTTGAAATATTGATTTTTTGGCGCCAACTTCCAACTCTGTAAATATTCACACCACCAAAGAATTCAACCTTGGCAAGTGTCGGATGGTGCATAGTGACCACATCCACAGTATGACCGCTTTTCACAAAACGCTCACTCAACTCTCGCCCAATGGGTGAAGCTCCTCCTCCCAAAGGCGGATATTCAAAGTTGAGAACTAAAATGCGCATGTCTATTTATTTTCGAAAACTTCCTTTACCAAATAAGGTCGATTGTTGGTGGTTTCAAAATGCGACTTTACTAAAATATCCATGATGAGACCCGAAATAAAAATGACGAGGCCAATCATAAAAGTAAATAAGGTCAGCATCAACCATAGTGTATCTGATAAATCTTGCCCTATCAAAAACTCCCGAACGGTCATTAAACCAAAAAGAAAACTCAGAAAAACGAATCCAAATCCAAGTGCTCCCAACAAATGTAATGGACGCAGCGCGTATTTTTTCCAAAACCAGACGGCAATCATATCAATGAGTCCCTTTACAGATCGACTCCAAGTATATTTGGTCAGACCTTTGGTGCGAGCGCGATGATTGACCACTACCTCTCCGACTTTAAAACCTTGAATTTTTAAAATTGCCGGAATAAATCGGTGCATTTCTCCATACAAATTTACGTGATCAAAACATTCTTTGCGGTAGACTTTGAGGCTACAACCACTGTCATTGATGCCATCATTGATGATTTTGGACCGCAAAAAATTGGCAACTCTTGATACCACTTTTTTGGAAGTGGTATCCTTCCTGTGTTTTCGCCACCCAGAAACTACGTCTAAGTTTTTCTCAAAAAGATGAGCGATCATTTTGGGAACTTCGGCAGGATCGTTTTGTCCGTCGCCATCCAAGGTGATGATCAGATCATTGATCGCGGCTTTGATCCCTGCATCCATAGCGGCTGTTTGTCCAAATTGTTTCCTAAATGTAATGACTTTGATTGGCGTCAGTGCTCTTAAAACCTCCAAGGTATTGTCCTTTGAATTGTCATCAACCACAATAATCTCAAAATCAGTGAATTGCGAATGTTGACACATATCAACAATCTCTAAGTAGAGGTCTTTGATATTTTCCGCTTCATTGAAAACAGGAATGACAAAAGATAAAGATGGTTTACTGTTCAAGGTTAAATTTTTTGGCATCAATTTATTGCTTTGAGCGTCGTTTTTTGGTAGAAGTCAGAAGGCTTATGGAATTTACATTTTGTTGCCTCTTAACTACATCATGCAAAATAAAATAAATATTAGGTTTTTTTACCATATAATATAATAATATCTTTGACATAGTCCTTACCTTTCGCAATATTTCAAGCCAGTGAAGTTGCTTGGTATGACTTTTTCTTTGTACACCCCATTCAAAAACAGTAATAGCTTGTTGTATGAACTCCAATAATTCCAAAAAAATTCTTCTCACTGGTGTGGCAGGTTTTATTGGTCATCATTTAGCCGTCAAATATCTTTCAGAAGGAAATCAGGTCATCGGTATTGATAATCTGAGAGTAGATGATAGTGTAAACTTCAAAAGTCAGCGTATAAAAGATCTTGAAACCCGGTCTGCCTTTATTTTTGAAAAAATAGACATTAGGGATCGGGAAGCTGTTTCTGATTTGTTTCAAAGACATACATTTGATCTCATACTTCACTTAGCTGCAAGGACAGGAGTTAGAGAGTCATCAGAACAATATGCGGATTATCTAAATACCAATGTCAATGGCACTTGTCACCTATTTGATGCAAATGTGGATCAAAAATGCCCAATTATTTTTGCAAGTAGTTCTTCCGTTTATGGAGACAATCACATCATGCCCTTTTCAGAAGATCAAAAAATAGCCTCGCCATTATCTGTATATGCAGCCTCCAAAGCCTCAGCCGAACTCTTGGCCTATCATTATTCCAAAAACTTTGGAATGCCCATTACTGCTTTGCGCTTTTTCACGGTTTATGGTCCCTGGTGTAGAAAAGACATGGCGGTGTATAAGTTTTTTAAAGCTATTCAGGAAGGAAAAGAGATCACCTTGTTTGATGAAGGGCAGTTGTTGAGAGATTTCACTTTTGTGGATGACATCGTGGAAAGTATTTTTTTACTTTCATCACTGACAGCCAGCGGTCATGCCAAATTTGAGGTTTACAACATTGGCAATGGAAATCAATCCAAAGTTATTGATTTGGTACGTTTGATAGAAGTTTCGCTTGGAAAGACAGCAATCATAAAGTTTCAGCAGAAAGTTGGTGAAGACATGGAGGCTACACAAGCCAATGTCGATCAGTTATTTGAGAAGATTCGATTCAAACCTGCAACGACTTTGAGTGAGGGTATAATGAAAACTAGAGATTGGTTTTTGAGCAATGACTAAAGTTTAAGGGTTAATGATTAGTGGTTAATGATTAGTGGTTAGTGGTTAATAGCGAAATGGGATCTGGATGAAGAAAACTCGCTTACCCTTACTATTTACCACGAATGAAATGTTGAATGGTTGAGCCAAGGTGTGCCTTGGCTTCAAAGCAAAATCCTAAAAAACGTTTATTCCATCCTGAAACGTCAATCGATATATCTCTCCTTTGCGACCAAACTTGTTTTCGTAAGCTGCTAAAACATCAACACAACATTGATCTATGACATCTCGGTGTACAAAATTAATGGTACAACCACCAAATCCGCCACCCATCATCCTTGCGCCTAAATTCCCAGGGTAATTATTAATATAATCCACCAAAAAATCAATTTCTGGAGTTGTAATTTCATACAGATTTTTCATGCCACTATGTGCTTCTCTTAAGATTACACCTAGCTCATCCAATCGATTTTCTTTCAAAGCAGAAACGAGTTTAAATACCCGTTCATTTTCTTCAATCACATAAAATGCTCTTTGGTAGGAAGTTTCATCGATTTGGGCTTTGTGTTCCATCAGCATTTCCATTGTCACATCCCGTAAGGATTTCACCGCAGGGTATTTTGTTTGTATGATTGACGCCACTGATTCACAAGAAGCTCTTCTATTGTTGTATTCAGACTCAGTCGCAAATTCATGCGTTTGCATAGAGTTAATCAAAAACATGGAATATTGACCTAAGTCCATAGGGAAATGCGACGTTTCCAGATTCCTGCAATCCAACAACATTACTTGATCTTTTTTGCCAAATAACGTAGCATATTGATCCATGATGCCACACTTTATGCCGATTCCATGTTCAGCTGCTTGGGCAATCAAAGCGATTTGTTTTCTAGTTAAATGCCAATCATTCAATTCTGATAGACCAAATATCAGTCCACCGCACATTGCTGCTGATGATGACATACCTCCTCCTTGTGGAATCGTTCCACCAAAAATACAATTGACAGGTTTAGATTGGTGTCCCCTCAAATTGAGTTGCACAAAAACAGACTGCACATACCTCATCCAAGTTTTACTGGCGGAAACAATGTCTATATCTGGATTAAAACTGAGACTTTCTGCCACATCATGGGCAACTATGGTATGATTTGAATCTTTATTTTCACTTACGGCAAAGACCATGTATCGATCTATTGCTGCAGGTAATACAAATCCATAATTGTAATCTGTATGTTCTCCGATCACATTGATGCGACCAGGTGCTTTTACAAACACTTCAGCATCAGCTCCAAAGCTCTGGCGAAAGTGTAAACTCCACTCTTTTTTCATATTATTTTCTCAGTTAAAATATCGGCTAGAATGATTGAGAAGTTTGTTTCTGGGGCTTGCCAAAGTAAACAGGTGACCACTTTATCACCATATAAAAGACTAAAGAATACGCCAGTGTGCCCATAAAAAAGTTTTTTATGAAAGGTGCGCCTTGACTCAAAGCCATCATAAAACCACCAAATGTTCGAGGTAATAGTGCTTGGGTATTTACATCTTTACCAATAAAATACCAGTATTGAAAATCTGAAATAATCCAAAATACAAAACTAGCTAGTACTGATGAAGTCACCACCCACATCATGTTTTTGAAGGTAGGAATGATTTTCCCAATATACATAATGAGTAAAAAGCAAGCAGAAATTACCCACCATCCATCACTCAAAATTCCATACGCTCCGCCATAAACCCATTGGTTGATTGCCATATCAGTCACCAACATCATGACCAATCCCAAAACTGGTGCGCCATTATTTTTATTCCATAAATGGCCACATAGCAAACAAAATGCACCAACTAAAGTGTAGTGGGTAATGATACTAAGGTCATAAGCATTTGCTGCAAACCTCAAGATGGCCAATGTAGTTAAAGAAAGGACGATGCCCAAAAGATTCCTAGATTGCATATTTGTTAAAATATTCCAAGATGTATGATGAATGAAAATAATCGGCACAAAAATAGAGAATACTTTGTACTTATGCTATTTGGAAGAAGATTTGTACTTAATCCGCATTTATTAATACTGAAACGTGCCTTTTCACCTTCTTTTCGATTTTTGATTTGAAATGTGTTTTGAAATTGTAATGAACTGATAGTCAAAAATTTACTTTTTTTCCATTCAACCATTTACATATCTTTTTGAAAAATATTTAAAAATTTTAATAATTTGAAAATGGAATGTATTATTTTTGGTCAAAACTTAAAACCATGAAGAAAGTTTACATTTTATTTTTATTATCATTTGTTTCATTTGTTATGTTTGGTGGCAACGATCCAGTCAAATCTGCAACCAAGTTTTCACAAAAGCAAAGTGAAGTAAATGATCAACTTTTCAAAATTCAAGAAATTGATAGGATTTTGAAAGAAGAACAAATCACATACAGCGAATTGGCAGCAAAGTATCCTGATTTGGTCAATGCTACCAATCTTGCGCCTACTGTAGATGAGGGTATTTTTGAGAAGTCCGCTGATTCTCCACTTGGTATTCCAGGATTTTGGTGGGGATTTTGCTTAGGTGTAGTAGGTCTCATCATCGTTTATGTATCTATGGATGAAGGTGCTGATAGAAAAGAGCAAGTAAAGAATGCTTTGATAGGCTGTGTAATTGCTTATGGAGTTTTCTTGTTATTCTATTTGGTTCTTTGGGGCGTATTATTCTCAACAACTGTTGATGCATCAACTACGATTCCAACAATGATAGCGGGCAGCTGCTAAGTAGTTCCAGATTTAGAAATTATAAAAATCTCCGGCTTGATGCATTCAGCTGGAGATTTTTTTTTATGCTTATATTCAATATCTTCGACCTTTTAATTGTCATTTGTAAATATAAAAAAATGCTGAGAGTGCTTTTTATAAAGCCGATCTATTTTAAGCTGATTGCCTTCTTATTTATCGTATCAATTTCGGGAAATAAGTTGTGGTCTCAGAAGCACCAAAACTTTGAGGCTAAATTCACCATGATGGAGCGCAATACACTCAAAAACACCAGCATGTTGATGAAAGGCAATGTAAATTTCTCAAAACTCACTAACACGCTCATTTTTGAAATTAATTTCCCCAATGTGCAGAAATGGATTGTTCGGGATTCTATTTTGAAAAAATATGAAGGCGATGTAGTCATCTCCGAATCAGTTTTGACTGGTTATCAAGATTTAGTAGTTTTTAAGGAATTATTAGAATTGAAATCAAATGATTTTGGACTCAAGCAACACGGATTTGAAATGTCTGACGTTTCATCCCAAGATGGCACTGTTTATGTACAATGGACGCCACCACCCTCTTTCAAAACTTTTGTAAAATACGTAACTACTGCTGCTAAGGATAATCTTCTACAAGGAGTCATCTTTACTGACATTGATGACAAAGATTTCAATACCACTTTGTTTGAAGAATATGCTTATGTGGACGATTTACCCATTCCGATGAAAATTGTACAACACTTTGAAGCGAAAGAAGAACAAATTTATAAAACCATCTATTTCGAAAATGTGCAGATTCGCTAGTCTTCTTTTGGTTATTGTATTGTCATTAACTTCCGTAAAAATTACGTGGGGGCAAAATGCATCAGATTTTGACTTTGCACTTGCTTTGACAAAGACAGAAAAAAAACAAAGTGTTGCAGCAACTTATCGATCAGATTTGTCAAATAATACCAATGAAGTCGAGGTTGTGTTTGTTTCACTTTTCTTTTTTTACAAAACGATCCTTTCTTCTCAGGATCAAAATGTCTGTAGTTTTCATCCTTCTTGCTCTGAGTATGGTATCAAAGCCATAAAAACAAAAGGATTGATACAAGGTGGTATAATGACTTTTGATAGACTTACTCGATGCAATGGTCTGAGTCCTAGAAATTATGAAATTGACTACGAAAGACGTAAACTATCAGATCCTGTAAAATGAAAAATAACTTTTGTAAGTATTTGCTCCTAAGCTTTTCCCTTTTATTGTTTGCTACAGGATTGAAAGGACAAGAAAGTGGTGTCATAGACAGTACTAAGCAATCGCTTTTTGCAAAATACCTCTTTGATCAAGGTCTGTACAAATTCGCCGCTGAAGAATACGAGCGGCTTCATTTTTACTTTCCACAAAATAAACAATATACCTTGGCTCTGTTTAAAGCTGATCGCTTTGCAGGAAATATAGATCACATGGAAGCTCGCCTCCAATTACTTCCAGATCAAGACAAGCAGTTGTCACGCC
>Ga0116156_10005640_pt1 | contig 10359 bp, 7 predicted proteins | sample AD_UKC045_MetaG_FD_89891 | JGI IMG/M metagenome (GOLD analysis project Ga0116156, IMG submission 89891) | Active sludge microbial communities of municipal wastewater-treating anaerobic digesters from USA - AD_UKC045_MetaG | ecosystem: Engineered > Bioreactor > Anaerobic > Digestate | place: USA... | reverse complement strand
GATTCGGTCTGCACCTCGACGTTGGGTACGCGTCGCAAGCCTTGCCTGATAAAGTCCAGCCGTTTTTTCAATTTCTGCGGATCGCCGAAGGCATGCCATTGGAACGGCGTGTGCGGTTTGGGGATAAACGGATTGACGCTGATCGTCAGCTTCCCTGCACGCCCGTGAACCTTCCATTGTTCCATCGCCGCCTCGCGAGCGCGCTTGACCAACTCGACCAGCGCGGTGAGATCCTCCGGCTCCTCGGTCGGCAGCCCGACGAGGAAGTACATTTTAATGTTGCGAATACCCGCGGCGACGGCCCGGTTCACTTCGGCGAGAATCTTCTCGTCGCTCACCGGTTTGTTGACCACCCGCCGTAGACGCTCCGAGCCCGCTTCGGGCGCCACCGCCACCGAGGCTAACTTTCCCCGTTTCAACGTTTGCCACTGCGTTTCATTCAGACTGCCCAGGCGCAACGACGAAAGCGTCACGCGCTCATGTTCGGCCAGCGCCAGCCAGGCGTCCAATTGCGGGTGCGCCGACACGTTCGCCCCGACCAACCCCAGTGTTTGTTGCCCCAGATCGGGCAGGGGTGGGCGTGGCGGTTTCGCCGGTCGGTAGGGCAGAAAGAGATGCCCGGCGGCGCAAAAACGACAACGCTGCGTACAGCCGCGTCCGGTTTCCAAAAGCAGGGCATCACCGAAGGCGGCTTCGGGAGCGCGCAAGTGCGTACGCGTCTGCAGTGGATCGACGATTTTTTCCTTGGGAATTTTTACCTGCGCCGGAAATCCGTGTTGCGCTTGCACCCCGAGAAACGCACCGTTCGCGGCGTATCGCGGTTCGTAGCAACGGCCGACATAGGCGCCGGGCACGCCGGCCAGTCCGTGCAGAAAATCATCGCGCACAGCCGGATCGTTCTCCCGCATGTAGGCCAAGAACGGGCCAAGTGCGGCTTGTCCTTCGCCCAACAGACAGACATCGGCGAAGGCGGCGGTCGGCTCGGGATTGAGCATCGTCGCCACGCCGCCGACCACGATCAACGGATGATGCGCGCCACGTTCTTCCGCCAGTTGCGGCAAACCGGCCAGGCGCAACAGACCCGCGAGCCTAACCAGATCGTTTTCGAAGGAGAGGGAAACGAACCACACAGCGGTCTGCGCGGCTGGACGATCGCTGTCGATGCCGGTCAACGTCTCCACTTGCGTTTCGGCGAGCAAGGCGACTTCGGGCCAGACCAGGCGATCCACTGTCAGCCCAGCACCGCCCAGTGCGTGGATCAACCACTGGTAGCCCAGATTGGCCATCGCCACATAGTAAGGACCGGGGTACACCGCACAGACGCGCAACGCTCCCTTGACCGACGGTTTTTCCCCCGTTTCGGCGTTGCGCCAAGCGTTGTGCTGTTTTTGCGTTTTACGGCCCATCGGCGGCAAGGTAGCAACAAAGCGCGCGGCAGGCAACTGACCGCTTACAACTTATTCAAATAGTGAATGCAGTTGACCAGCAACAAAGCACCCGTGTTAGTCAAGGAGGAAGGCGTCATTTCGAAGCCCCAATAGATCGCTTTGTTTTCCTTGACGATCGCGGCGTAATCGGAGCCGAGAATCCGCTCGGCCAGCATGGTCGCGCCGGCCGGCGCAGGCAGGAAGTCATGGTACAGCAACTGCAAAGACGGGCTGAAAAGGGTCAGCCGGTCGCCGTCGGCGACACCCAGGTTGTTAGGTTTGGTGTAAATGGAATGCGTGCTGTTGACCACGTCGATCGAGGTGGAGAACAGGTCGATTTCACCACCGGTCCAACCGACCGTATACCCCAAGTTGTCGAACAGGATTCCTCCGCCGTAAAACACGCCGAGCATCGGTAGATCGACTCCGGCCATACGATCCACAGCATCGGCATCATACCATGTAGTGCTGGTATCGATTAAAATGACATCGATATCGGTGAAGTCGCCGATGGTCACGTAGTCCTCGGGCATTTCGAACGAGTCAATGCCGTAGTAGTATAAAATATCGGCGTAGTCGGTCAGATAGTCCACGTTATCATGGATGATCAGCAGATTGATCCGGTCGTCGTCATCGTCGTCCGCGGTATCGTCGTCGCTGGTGTCGTCATCAATGGTGTCGTCGTCGGCCGTGTCGTCGTCATCGTCGCCTGAATCCAGACCGCCGATGCCGCCGGGGTAATCGTCGAGAATCGTATCGTCGTCATCGTCGTTCTGGCAGCCAAGGGCAAGCGCAACCATGGACGAAACCAGAATCAACAGGATGCCGAAAAAGCGAATGTTCATCCTCGCCTCCTTCTTGCTTTCAATATTATACCGCAAGTCGCACATTTCAATAAGCCTTTGAGTTTCTACTTGATTTTCCTCATTATTGCCGATAGCGTGAAAAATCATTCACCCGGCGACTTTGATCATGTGTCTGCGCGCAACGATCCCTGCGCGAAAAGTGCAAGGCGGGGAGGCAGGATGAGGGCGATTCGAGAAAATCGGGTTATCGGTGCGGACGGCGTACCCATTTGGTACCGGGCGATCGGCGAAGGGCCGGCAATCGTCTGTTGCAACGGCGTGGGCGTTTCCACGTTCTTTTGGCATTACCTGGCCGAGTACTACGGCGATACGCACAAAGTCGTTGTCTGGGATTATCGCGGTCACGGCGAAAGCGGTCTGCCCAACGACTTCGACAACTGGACGATGGAAAAAAACATCACCGATCTAACGGCGGTGATGGACGATGCGGACATCGAGCGAGCCGTGCTGGTCGGTCACTCGATGGGCTGTCAGGTCGTTCTCGAAGCTTGGCGTCACATTCCCGAACGAATTGCCGCCTTGATTCCCATGCTCGGCGCCGCCGGGCATCCGGTGAAAACTTTTTTCAATACGGAATTGTCCGAGTACGTTTTCAAGTTCGGTTATTACTTCGGGATGAACCACACCGGCATCACGCAGCGGGTGAAGCATTTCATCTCCGGTTTAAATCTCTCGTACCATGTGGCGCGGTTGATCGTTATCGATCCCCAATTCGCCAGCAAGGAAGATTTTAAACCGTATTTCGAGCATTTCGGGCGGATCGATCCGCGCGCATTTTTCGCTATGGCCGCGGCGATGGCCGAACATTCCGCCGTCGATCTGCTGCCTGAAATCAACGTCCCCGTGTTGGTCGTCGGCGGCGAGCAAGATGTCTTTACCCCCTATTTCTTGACCGAACAAATGTTGCGCTCGATTCCCGGTGCGGAATTGCTGCAAATTAAGCGCGGTTCTCATGCGGCTCTGATCGAACAACCGCAATTGATCAACCTGCGTCTGGAAAAATTTTTTCGCGAGCGATTGCCCGAATGGGACCGAAAAGTTGGAAGTTGACATTAAACCGCGCGCATCGGTAGGATAAATAAGAGGTGGAGGGCTTTCCCCAACCCTCAGGTTTGAGTGCGTAACGCACGTGCATTAAATTGTTTTCAATTGGGAGCGGCGCATGGCTGAATCGCCGGCGAAGGAAAGTTATGTAAAGGGATCGCTAACGCAGGTTCCTTTTCCCAAAGTTCTCAACTTCATCAATCAGGCGGGCAAAACGGGCATCCTGGCGCTCAGTCACGGCAAGCGCAAGGTGCATATCCATTGCGACCGCGGTGAAATTGTCTATGTGACCAGTTCGTACTTTCCGGATTTAACCTTGGGCGAGTTTTTGCTCAAGGATAAAAAGATCACCATGCAGGTCCAAGAAGAATCGATCGATAAAGCCAAAGCGTCCAAAATCAAACAGGGTGCCTACCTGGTCGAACGCGGCTACCTGTCGCCGCACGATCTCTATGAAGCGCTCAATACCCAAGTCACCGAAAAACTATTTAAACTATTTACCTGGGGCGAAGGCGATTTCTTCTTCCGCGAAGGCGAGATCGTCCTTGAAGAACATCGCATTCTCAATATTTCATTTCCCAATTTGTTGTATCGCGGCATTCGGTCTTACATGCCGATGAATCGGTCGCCGGTCGAATTCCGTGGCCGCAAGGAAAGTCCATTGGCCAAGCGGTTGGCCGGCCGTTATAAAATTGAAGACCTGCGCCTCGGGCCGACGGAGACGCGTATTTACAACCTGATCAACGGCCAGCGCACATTGCGCCAGATCGTTTCCCTGGCCAATATGAACAAGCGCGCCGCCTATAAGGTTCTTTATGGATTGTATCTACTCGAATTGATCGGCTTCCCCGAAGCGACCAAAACCGACGAATTCAAACTTCAGACGAAAAAAAGCAAGCCGACGAAGAAAGAGAAGGATGGATTCGAAGTCAGCATTTCCGATGACCTCATCAAAGAGGCGATGCAGAGCGTCGATCGCATTAAGCAGGAAGTGGCCGACTTGGACGATGAAGCCGAAATCTCAATTGAGATGCTGGCCGAACAAACCCGCGCCCGCGCGAAACGCGCCAAACCGGTCAGCGAAGCCGATGAATTCGCCGCCAAAGTGGACGAAACGCTGGGCGGCGGCGCTTCGGCCAAATCCGCACCGAAACCGACGTTTGCGCCAGAACCGGAAAAGACAGCCGACCTGGGCGGTTCGCCCGAACGTGATCCGTTCGATGTTGCCGGCGACGATGACTTCGGCGGCGACGATCTCTCCATGGAACCGGAAAGCGACGCCGGCCTGGGCGAGGAAGAGAGTGGGTGGGAATCCGAGGAACTCGGCAGCGACAGCGGTTTCGGCGAACCGGAGGATGAAGAACCTGCCGAAGAATATTTTATGGATATCGAGGATTACACCAATCCGGAAGATCTGATCAAGCAGGCCACATTCCTGATTGATGAGGAACGGTGGGGCGACGCGGCGCGCTTCATGCAAAAGGCGATCGAACTGGATGAAAGCAACCCGGATTCCTATGCCTTGTTAGGTTGGTGCCAATTCAATGAGCAAGGCGGAGTGGATATCACCAAGGCTGAGGCAACCATCAAAAAGGGATTGCGCCTGGATTCGACGCGTTATATGCCCTATTTATACTTGGGCAAACTATACGCCGCCGCCAACCAAAATGAATTTGCCGAACTGCATTTTGTTAAAGCATTGGAACTCAATGTTGAATGCAGCGAAGCGAAAGAAGAGATCAAACGCATCTACAGTCGTTAAATATAAAGATAATTTCTACTTTCTCTTTCCATGACGGGCTGTAAGCACCGACGTAAATTCCTGTTTTCGAATGATATCGATTCGAGTATAATTGCCGGGAATTTCCTGTTCGATCTGAAGAGAGAGATATGGGCGATATCCCGGGCACTTACGATAAACTGCGCGAGCGGCGTGAGCGATCGATTCGATATTTTGGCATCTGCCTGTTGATCATCGTAATCGGGCTGCTGAGCATCCTAGCTGTTCCGCGTTGGCAAATCGTGCTTATCCTGCTGTTGGCGCCCACCTTTGTCGGCGGCTACGCCGTGGGTTCCTACATGCGCAATTTGTCGGTAGAGATCCTCTCCGACAAAGGATACGAACATGAGGACGCCGATTTATGGTCGCTGGTCGGCGGAATTTTCGGCGGAATTTTCGGTACGATATCGCTCGCCGGTATGCAATTGCTTTTCGTCATGTTGCTGATCAGCATGGGGTCGCTTAAATTCTAACCTGCCATCGCCTTCCGATAATATAACTTGTCGTTTTTGCGTTTGTTTTGTGTGTTGACTTCCGTTTGGTTCGGAATTAATCTCAGCCGAATTTCGACGTTTCTCTGGAGGTTTGGCAATGTCTAAAACACAAGCGATCATCAAACAGACCGAAACCTACGGCGCGCATAATTACAAGCCCCTTCCGGTCGTCATCGAAAGAGCGCATGGCGTTTGGATGTACGACGTGGAAGGCGTTAGGTACCTCGATTGCCTGTCCGCCTATTCGGCCGTCAGCCACGGCCACGGCCATCCGCGCGTGCTAAAGGCGATGCACGAGCAGGCCGACAAGCTCGTGGTCACCAGTCGTGCGTTTTACAACGATCAACTCGGTCCCTGGTGCCAGGAACTGTGCGAATTGGCCGGCATGGAAATGGCGCTGCCGATGAACACCGGCGCCGAGGCCGTCGAAACGGCGATCAAAGCCGTACGCAAATGGGGCTATCGCGTCAAGGGCGTGCCCAAGTACCAGGCGAAGATCATCTGCTGCGCCGACAATTTCCACGGCCGCACGACGACCGTGGTCAGCTTCTCCAGCGACGAACTGTATCGCGAGGATTTCGGTCCGTTCACGCCGGGTTTTGCAATCATTCCTTACGGCGATGTCGAGGCGCTGAAAAACGCGATCGACGAAAACACCATCGCCTTCCTCGTCGAACCGATTCAGGGCGAAGCGGGCGTGTGCGTTCCGCCGGCCGGTTATCTGGAAGCGGTGCGCGAGGTGTGCAAGAAAAACAACGTGCTGTTGGTCTTCGACGAAATCCAGACCGGCCTGGGCCGCACCGGCAAGCTCTTCTGCTGGCAACACGAAGACGCCAAGCCCGATCTGATGTGCCTGGGTAAAGCATTGGGCGGCGGTTGCGTGCCCATCAGCGCGGTCGTCGGCCGCAAAGACGTACTCGAGTTGTTTCGCCCCGGCGAGCATGGTTCGACATTCGGCGGCATGCCGCTGTCCTGCGCGGTCAGCCGCGAAGCCCTGCGCGTGTTGGTCGAAGAAGACCTTACCGGCCGCGCCGTGCGTTTGGGGGCGCGCCTGTACGAAGGCTTGAAGGCCATCCGCTGCGATCAGATCAAGGAAGTGCGCGGCAAGGGCTTGTTGTTGGCCGTGGAATTCAAAGAAGGTCCGCGCACCGCGCGTCAGGTATGTGAAGCGTTGCAGGCCGAGGGAATCCTCTGCAAGGAAACCCATGCGACGACCGTGCGTTTCGCGCCGCCGTTGGTCATTACCGAAGAGCAGATCGACATGATTATCGCCGCGGCGAAAAAAGTTCTGGAAGGCTGATCGCCATTTCGGTGTTATATTGAAGCGTAAATCGTGAAGTGCTTTTAATCGTCAACGGGTGGGACGGGGTCGTTATCCCATCGTGACATTTAGTGTGAGAGGAGTCTGATTATGGCTAAAATTACGAAAGTGTTCGCGCGCGAGATTCTCGACAGCCGCGGCAATCCGACCGTTGAAGTGGATCTGACCACCGACGCGGGCGTCAGCGTACGCGCGGGTGTGCCCTCCGGCGCCAGCACCGGTTCGCACGAGGCCGTGGAATTGCGCGACGGCGACAAAGGCCGGTACAGCGGCAAAGGCGTACTCAAGGCCGTCGCCAACGTCAACGAGATCATCGCGCCCAAGGTCATCGGCAAGCCGGTGGCCGATCAGGAAGCCATCGACAACCTGTTGATCGAACTCGACGGCACTCCCAACAAAGGCAAACTCGGAGCGAACGCAATCCTGGGCGTTTCGCTGGCCGTTGTGCGCGCGGCGGCCCAGGAAGCCGGCGTGCCGCTGCACCAGCAGATCGTCAAATCCGACAGCGCGACGCTGCTGCCCGTGCCGATGATGAACATTCTCAACGGCGGCGCTCACGCGGCAAACAACGTCGACATTCAGGAGTTCATGATCGTTCCCGCCGGCGCGCCGAATTTTCGGGAAGCGTTACGCTACGGCTCCGAAGTCTTCCATGCGTTGAAGAAAGTGCTCAACGACAAAGGCTACTCGACCGGTGTGGGCGACGAGGGCGGTTTCGCGCCCAACTGTGCCTCCAACGAGGAAGCGCTGCAATTGATCGTCAAGGCCATCGAGAAAGCCGGCTATCGCCCGGGCGAAGACATCTTCCTGGCCCTGGACGTCGCCGCCAACGAAATGCTCAACAAGGACGGCTCCTATTCGTTTCCGGCCGAGAATATGAACAATGTGTCGGTGACCGAGGTGATTGACTTTTATCGCGGTCTGCTGGCCAAGTACCCGATCATTTCGATCGAGGACGGTTTGGCCGAAGACGATTGGGACGGTTGGAAGTTGTTGACCAAGGAACTGGGCAAGAAGGTCCAACTCGTCGGCGACGACCTGTTCGTCACCAACCCCGAGCGTTTACGTCGCGGCATCAGCGGCGGCATCGCCAACTCGATTCTGATCAAGCTCAATCAGATCGGCACGCTCACTGAAACGCTCGACGTGATCGCCATGGCGCGCGAAGCCGGTTACACCCAGGTGGTCAGCCACCGCAGCGGTGAAACCTGCGATTCGTTCCTGGCCACGCTGGCCGTTGCCTGCAGCACCGGGCAAGTAAAAACTGGCAGCCTGTGCCGTTCGGAACGCCTGGCCAAGTACAACGAACTGCTGCGCATCGAGGAACAACTCGAAGGGCAGGCGCGGTGGATCGGCAAGAACGCATTTCCGCGATGAAGCGCTCGCTGATTATCTTTTTTTTGGCTTGCGTAATTGCGCTGGCGGCATGTGCCGCGCCGCCGGCTGACGTTTTTGAAACCGGCTCGTTTCCCGCCGAGCCGGTTTCTTCCATTTATGTGGTCGCAGCAGGCCAGTTGCCGCCCATCGCGGCGGCCACCGTGCTTGCCGATATCAAAGCCGAATTTACCCTGCCGGTGGAAAAGCGTTTCCAAGCAGCCGCTTTCGCCGCGACCGATTCAAACGATCTGCTGACGCGCCTACGCGAACTGCGCGGCGATCGCCCGCTGTCCACGGCGATGGTCGTGCTGACCGATCGACCCCTGTTGGCCGCCAACCCGGCCATTTCCTCGATCGGCGTGGCTGTGCCGGCGCTGCGTTCGCTGGTTGTGGCGACGACTGAATTCCAGAGGCGGGATCAAATGATGGAACAGCGTGATGCCGACGATTACTCCCGCCTGTTCTTCCATTTGTTCGCGCATGCCTTGGGTGTCGGACACGCCGACGATCCGGACTGCCTGATGCAGGATTGGATGAACGATTCGCGCCGTCTGATGGAGATTCCCGATCATTACTGCGCGGATACCTTGCGCGTCTTCCAACCCTTTTTAAAAACGCGTGTTGCCCCGCCGGTAAAAGACAAACAGTGACTGTTTTAGCAACCATGGAATTTGCCGCAAAACGGATCATCTCTTGACGTCACGTGGGGGGCATGTTAAGACGGGCGCGCGATCAAACTCGAAGAATTCTCGTTTGAATTTCGGCGCATTACGGCCTGCCGCCAACCCCGGCCGCCTGCGGCGGAGACCAGGCGTCGTCAACGACGATCGAGGTGGCGATGAGCAAAGTCTATTTCAGTTGTTGGGGCGATGCCGTTATCGACAACCGGGAGAAACCGGTTGCCGAATGGACAGCGCCGGAAGGACTGAAACTTCCCTTTACCTATGAACAACAAGACGATGTGCGCGCGTTCATCGGGTGGGACGGTTTTTTCCTGGCCGACGCGAGCGTCTCGATCATCGCGTTGTGTCGCGCCTATCTGGAAGCGGTGCAGGCCGAAGCGAGTTGCGGCGAATGTTATCCCTGCCGCGTCGGCACGCAGATTGCCGCCGAGTTGCTCGGCAAGCTCTGCGCGGGAACCGCGACCACCGAAGACCTCGGGCAGTTGCACGCGTTGTTGCTCGACATCAAACAGGCGTCCAAATGCCAGGTGGGGCAGACCTCGCCGACTCCCGTGCTTAAAGCGCTGGAGCATTTCGCCCTCGAGTTCGATCGCAGCATCGAATCGGGCAAGACCATCGCTCCGGTCAAATTGTTGACCCGCGTCAGCGCGCCATGCCGCGAGGCCTGCCCGGCGCATCTGGATATCCCGTTGTATGTGGAAAACATCCGCAAGCGCCGGTATGCCGCCGGCAGCGACGTCGCCCGCGACAATTGCGTGATGCCTTGCGTGCTCGGCCGCGTCTGCGTTCGTCCCTGCGAATTCAATTGCCGCCGCGCCAATGTTGACGAACCGATTCAGATCAAATACCTCAAACGTTTTGCCGCCGATTATGAAATGGATCACGGCTTAATTCCCGCGCGCAATCGTCGCGCCAAAGCGAACGTCACCGGCAAACGCGTGGCGGTCATCGGCGCTGGTCCGGCCGGTCTGGCGGCGGCGGAAAAACTGGCGCTCGCCGGACACGACGTGACGATTTTCGAAGCGCTCAGCGAAGGCGGCGGCATGGCCGCGGTGGGCATTCCCGATTATCGTCTGCCGCGCAAAGTGTTGCGCCGAGATATCGATTACATCGCCGCGTTGGGCGTGCAGATTCTCTACAACAAACGCGTGGGCGATGACGGTTTCACCTGGGCCGATCTGCGCGGCATGGGCTTCGATGCGATCTTCATCGGCATCGGCGCACATCATTCCAACCGCCTGGGCGTGGAAAACGAGGACGCCGGCTATAAGGGCTTCATCCATGGCGTGAATCTACTGCGCGCTGTCGCCCTCGGGCATGAGGTGATGCAGGGCCGTAAGATGGTTGTGGTCGGCGGCGGCAACGTC
>Ga0116156_10005639_pt1 | contig 10359 bp, 9 predicted proteins | sample AD_UKC045_MetaG_FD_89891 | JGI IMG/M metagenome (GOLD analysis project Ga0116156, IMG submission 89891) | Active sludge microbial communities of municipal wastewater-treating anaerobic digesters from USA - AD_UKC045_MetaG | ecosystem: Engineered > Bioreactor > Anaerobic > Digestate | place: USA... | reverse complement strand
TGCCAGATGGCGTCATTTATCTCCATGCTGATTTCCTCGCTACTTTCATGGCCGCATCCTGAATTATGGCCCGTGTTTGTCAAGCTCTTTCCCCGCGTGAAATCCACATCGCTGAAGGACGATAAAGCTGCAATAAACATGAAGGTAGCCAATCAGAGAGGCGGATGATGAGCTGGTATATCTGGGATGTATATCGAGTCGCATAGCTATGGTGCTGTCCCCCTGCGGGTTCCAAGTTCTCGCCGTATCCTTGCTGAGTAGCAATACGGAGTCATTACGGACTCATTACGGACTTAGTCCGTAATGAGTCCGTAATAGGATGCGGGAAGAAAAGGGAACGGATGTTGCAGGGTATTGGTATATAAGGTAATTGTAGCAAATCGGGTATGGTGTGGGTGGATTGGAATGATTGTCTTTGTATCTCAATGATCCCCGCGGAGTTGGTGTGGACGAGCACTGGCCCTGTTGGAGTTCAAACGGCCACGATAACGGTTTGCATGACAACGAGTTCGAGGGCCGCTTGGACTTCAACCAGTCCACCGCAGGGACACTCCCGCTCCGAAGCACTGCTTGAAGTCCAAAGCCTCGTCAGGCAGGCAGATAAACGTATCATCTATACAGGGGCTTTGGACTCCAAGATGGCAGAGGCTGGCATTTCTGCCAGCCTCGGGTTATCGTAACTCTTTTCTTTTTAGATCATTGTGAAAAGCCGGTCATTCAGCCCAGCTGTTTGATCACGGCTTTGCCAGGAAAGATGGCTGCGGAGCCCAGCTCTTCTTCGATGCGCAGGAGCTGGTTGTATTTGTCCACTCTTTCGCTGCGGGATAGGGACCCGGTCTTGATCTGGCCGGTATTCATGGCCACGGCGAGGTCGGCCAGGAAGGTGTCTCCCGTTTCGCCGCTGCGATGAGAGACCACGCAAGTCCAGCCGGCTTTGTGGGCGGTATTGATGGCGTCGATGGTCTCGCTGACGCTGCCGATCTGGTTGAGTTTGATCAGCACGCTGTTGGCGATGTCTTCCTTGATGCCGCGTTTGATGATGGCGGGATTGGTCACAAAGACGTCATCTCCCACGATCTGGATCTTCTTGCCCAGGCGCTCGTTCATCATTTTCCAGCCGTCCCAGTCGTTTTCAGCCAGGCCGTCTTCGATGGAGACGATCGGATACTTGCCAATCATGCGCTCGTAATAATCGATCATCCAGGCACTGTCACGCTGCTTTCCCTCAAAGAGATAGCCGCCGTCCTTCCAGAAGCTGGAGGCCGCGGCGTCCAAAGCGATGAAGATATCCGTACCGGGTTTATAACCAGCGGCGCTGATGGCTTCCACGATCACCTGCAGGGCCTCTTCGTTGGAGCCCAGATTGGGAGCAAAGCCACCTTCGTCACCCACGGAGGTCACCAGTCCTCTTTTCTTGAGGATGGATTTGAGTGCGTGGAAGGTTTCGGCGTTCATGCGGATGGCCTCACGGAAGTTGGGCGCGCCCAGCGGCATGATCATAAACTCCTGGATGTCCACGTTATTATCGGCATGAGCACCGCCGTTGATGATATTGCTCATGGGCACGGGCAGGGTGACGGCATTGACGCCGCCCAGATAACGGTAGAGGGGAATGTCCAGTTCAATAGCGCTGGCACGGGCTACGGCCATGGAAACGGCCAGAATGGCATTGGCGCCCAGCTTGTCTTTGTTGGCGGTGCCGTCCAGCTTGAGCATCAGCTGGTCGATGGCATATTGCTGGGAGGATTCGTTGCCGCAAAGCTGGGGGGCGATTTCATCGTCTATATTGGCCACGGCTTTGAGGGTGCCTTTGCCCTGATAGCGTGATTTATCGCCATCGCGCAGCTCCAGAGCTTCACGCTCGCCCGTGCTGGCCCCGCTGGGAACGGCAGCTCTGGCCACGACGCCGCTTTCCAGATGGACGTCCGCCTCGACGGTGGGATTGCCTCTGGAATCCAGGATCTCACGACCCTTGATATACATAATTTCAGACATGTTTTGTATCTCCTTGTGTGTATTGTCTTAAGTTACGCGTTACGCGGTAAGCGTGATGCGATCGTAACGCGTCACGGGTAACGCGTCATGGGTAACTTACTTTTCAAATATATTGGCCAGGGTTTTCACTGATCCTATCAAAGCGGCAGATTCATAGGGGATGACCACAGTCTTGTCACCCTGTTTGGTGACTTCCTGGAAAGCGGCCACGTATTTGAGAGCGATCAGGTATTGAGCGGGATCGGTCTTGGAATCCTTCACCGCTTCCGCGATCATCTGGATCGATTTGCGTTCCGCGTCCGCCACCAAAAGCTTGGCCTGGGCCTCACCTTCGGCCCGGGCGATCTTGGCCTGTTTGTCACCTTCCGCCACGCGGATCTGGAATTCCCGGTCGGCATCACCTGTGAGCATTTTGGCACGTTTGTCGCGCTCAGCTCTCATTTCCTTTTCCATCGCGGTGCGAATCTCTTCGGGAGGCAGGATCTCCTGCAGTTCCACGCGGTTGACCTTCACGCCCCATTTATCGGTAGCGTCGTCCAGAATGTCGCGCAGTTTGGCATTGATGGCATCACGGGAGGTGAGGGTGTGGTCCAGGGTGAGCTCACCGATCACGTTACGCAGCGAGGTCTGGGTGAGCTTTTCGATGGCCTCGGGGAGGTTGCCGATCTCGTAAACGGATTTGTAGGGGTCGGTGACCTGGAAATAGAGCAGGGCGTTGATGTTGATGGAGACGTTGTCACTGGTGATCACGTTTTGACGCGGGAAGTCATAGACCGTCTCGCGCAGGTCGATCCGGTTTTCCACCCGCTGCACCTGGATGGTCTGGCCACGGTAGTCCGTCTTGTTGTAGCGCCAGTGGATGGGCCTGGTCTTATCGAACACCGGCACGATGATATGAATGCCCGATTGGAGGGTGGTGTAGTACTTTCCGAGGCGTTCGATGATCACAACTTCAGCCTGGCGCACCACGATAATCCCCTTGGCCACGATCACAACCACAAAGATGGCGATAGCGATCATAACCCATAGGCCGGTAGCAACGGATTGACTTACAAGCAATAAACTGACAGGTAACATACTGGACTCCTTTTTCGCGTAATTTGGTGCTCATTTTATCAGCCCCGGAGTTCTGGCAAGCAAAAAAGCCATCCATGCTTTCAAGGCCAGAACTTTGGGCTTGACAAATATTTAGTGTTTTTAAAACCATGTTTGGACGGAGCGGATCGACTCCCTCCGTTTCATTAAAATCGGCAACTGCCGATAATATAACAATTTCAGCGGATAACACAATGAGAATAACTATCCTTTCAGTCCTGTCCCTAATGCTGATTCTGTCGGGTTGCGCGTCCCGCAAGCTGGAGCGTCCTGATCCGGACAGCGGGATTGGTCTGAGCGGAAGTTACAGCGCCAAAGATTCACCTCTGGTAGCTCGGGAGATCAGCCTGGAGATCACCTCCCATCCCTGGCTGCAGCAGTTTCACGGCTCCCGCAACCGCAGCCCCGTGATCATGATCGGGATCCTTACAAATGAGTCCTACCAGAAGATCGATATGGACCTCTTTGGCAGACAGCTCATGCATGAGATCCTGAACGCGGGTGAGCTAAGGTTTGTGGAAGAACTTCCGGTGCCGCTCAGAGAGCGCAGTGAACCATCCCTGGACCTGGCCAGAGAACTGGCGGCGGATTTTTATCTGACGGCCATCGTCCGCACCGCCGAGCAGCAGTATAAAAGCAAGCGGATCAGGTATCTGCAGCTGGATATGAAGCTGTTGGAAGTAGCCACGGGGCAGCCTGTCTGGACGATTCTGAGGCCCATCCGGCAAAACCCCGCCCAGGGAGCCGCGCAGTGAGCTATCATGCACTTATACTATTGAATTACATAAATATATAAACTGGAGACACAGTATGCAAATCACCAAGCTTGAACAGATGTTAGAAGTGCTCAAGTCGCGCCCTAAAAAGCGTCTCGTGGCAGCCTGGGCCATCGATGCCCACACCATCGTAGCCGTCAGTGAAGCGGTCGGAATGGGTATTATCGATGCCATCCTGGTGGGTGACGAAGCCATCATCAAAGACGTTTGCGCCCAGCATGGCATCGATCCCTCCATCTTCCGGATCGTGAGTGCCATTTCCGATGTTGACGGAGCTGCCAAAGCCGTGGAACTCATCAATGCCGGCGAAGGTGACTTTCTGATGAAGGGCCTCATCAGCACGGACCGCTATATGAAAGCCATCCTCAACAAAGAAAAAGGCCTGATGGAAAATGGGGCTATCCTGGCCCATGTGACCGTCGCCGAACCGATGGGATATCACAAACTGCTGGTGTTTGGAGACGTAGCCATTATTCCCGAGCCCGATTTGAACCAGAAGATCGCCATCTGCAACTATCTGATCAAGACCGCCAAACTGCTGGGTATCGACACCCCCAAGCTGGGCATCCTTTCCGCTTCCGAACAGACCCTGCCCAAGATCCGCTCCTCCTATGAAGCGGCCCTGATATCCAAGATGGCCGAACGCGGTCAGATCAAAGGTGCCATCGTGGACGGACCTCTGGGCTTTGACCTCATCATCGACAAGCAATCGGCCGAGATCAAAGGCGTGAAAAGCGAGGTCTGTGGAGACGCGGACTGCATCCTCTTCCCCAATATAGAAGCCGGAAACACTTTCTACAAGACCATCACTTGCCTGATGGGCTCCGAGCTTTGCGCCATCGTGATGGGCGCCAAGGTACCGGCAGTGCTCACTTCCAGAGGTGATTCCGAGCGCAGCAAGCTCTATTCCATCGCCCTTGCGGCCATCCTGGCATGATATGAAAGCGATCACCAAACTCAGTGAACTGGCCTCACACGTTCGCGACCGAGGTTTTAAGGCCCGGGTAGCCGTGGCGGCAGCAGAGGATCAAAACACCCTCTCCTCCATCGCCAGAGCCGTTTCCGAAGGCTGGGCGCATGCCATCCTGCATGGCCGCCAAGCCAGGATTGAAGAGGTCTGCCGCGCCGATGGCCTGGAGCCCTCCCTGTTTGAGATCATCGACCATCCCGATGAGCTCAGCGCCACGCTGGAGGCTACCCGCCAGGTGAGAGAAGGCGAAGCGGATGTGCTGATGAAAGGCCTGGTGGGCACGGACAAGTTTCTGAAAGCCGTGCTGGACAAACAAAAAGGCCTGCTTCCGCCCGGAGCCGTGATGAGCTATACCTGCGCCCTGGACCTGCCAAAGTATCCCAAGTTGCTCTTTGTTTCCGATACGGCGGTGCTGCCGGATCCCGATCTGGCCCAGACTCAGGCTATGATCAACTACAGCGTGGCCATGGCCAGGCGCTTTGGCATCGAGTGTCCCAAGGTGGCCCTCATCTCCGCCACTGAAAAGGTGGGGCCTTCCATGCCGTCGACCCTGGAACACGCGCTGCTCTGCAAGATGAATCAGCGTGGCCAGATCAAGAACTGCCTCATCGACGGCCCTCTGGATATCTTCCTGGCCTGCGATCCCGCCGCTGGAGAGATCAAAGGCGTCAAGACACCCATCAATGGCGAGGCGGATGTGTTGATCTTCCCCAGCCTGGAAAGCGCCAACAGCTTTTACAAAGGCCTCATGCTCTTTGCCGGAGCTGAACTGGCCGGCCTCATTCAAGGCACCGTCAAACCCGTGGTGGTGATGAGCCGCAGCGAAAGCGCTGCCAGCAAATACTACTGCGTGGCCCTGGCTTGCCTGATGGCGGAAGAGCAATGAAACTGGCAATCGCTTCCGATCACGCCGGTTACGCACTCAAAGAAGCCCTCAAGTTCGCTATCCCGGAGCATGAATGGGTGGATTTTGGCACTCATTCCGAAGCCTCCATGGATTATCCCGATACCGGTACTCCTGCCGCCCGGGCTGTGGCCAACGGACTTTGCGACAAGGGCATCCTGATCTGCGGCAGCGGCATCGGCATGAGCATCACCGCCAACAAGATCGACGGCATCAGAGCGGCCCTGTGCTGGAATACCGACCTGGCCCGTCTTAGTCGCATGCACAACGACGCCAATATCCTGGTCCTGGCCGGCAGATTTACCGCCGCGCCTTATGCCATAGATATAGCAAAAACCTGGCTCTCAACCTCTTTCGAGGGGGGGCGCCACCAAAACCGCATCGATAAACTTATAAAAATAGAAGGAGAAAGGTCATGAAACACATCCAGATGAATGACCCCGAACTGTACACCGCCATGGCAGCCGAACTGGCCCGCCAGCGCGAAAACCTGGAGCTCATTGCCTCCGAAAACTTCACTTCCCTGGCCGTGATGGAAGCCCAGGGCAGCGTGCTCACCAACAAATACGCTGAAGGCTATCCCTACCGCTGGAGTAAAAAGACCGGCCAGATCAACTACAAGCTCTATGGCCGCTACTATGGCGGCTGCGAGCACATCGATGAAGTGGAACGCCTGGCTATCGAACGCGCCAAACAACTCTTCGGGGCGGACCATGCCAACGTGCAGGCCCACAGCGGTTCCCAGGCCAATATGGCCGCCTATTTCAGCCTGGTAAAACCTGGCGACACAGTGCTTTCCCTGGAACTGGCGCACGGCGGTCACCTCACCCACGGCCATCCGCTTTCCTTTTCTGGACAGCTCTACAAGATTATCCACTACAACGTCAACAAAGACACCCAACAGTTTGACTATGAAGAGATAGAAGCCCTGGCCAAAGAGCACAAACCCCAGATGATCCTCACCGGCGCTTCTGCCTATCCCCGAAAGATCGATTTTAAACGCTTCCGCGAAATAGCGGATATGGTAGGCGCCAAGCTGCTGGTGGATATGGCCCACATCGCTGGACTCGTGGCAGCCGGACTGCACGCCAACCCCGTGCCCTATGCCGATATCGTGACCACCACCACCCACAAAACTCTGCGCGGTCCGCGTGCCGGACTCATCCTCTGCAAGGAAGAATACGCCAAAATCGTGGATGGCAACGTGTTTCCAGGCATCCAGGGCGGCCCCCTCATGCATGCCATCGCAGGGAAAGCTGCCGCCTTCCATGAAGCCCTGCAGCCCTCCTTCAAGGCCTATCAGCAGAATGTGATCGACAACGCCCAGGCCCTGGCCCATGCCCTTATGGATGAAGGCTTTAAGCTGGTCTCGGGAGGCACGGACACCCACCTCATGCTCGTCGATCTGGGCAGCGAGGAAGAAGGTGGCCCCAGTGGCAAAAAGATGGAGGAATCCCTCGATCTGGCCGGCATCACTGCCAATAAAAACACTGTACCTTTCGACACCCGCAGCCCCTTTGTGGCTTCAGGGATCAGGCTTGGCACTCCCTCCGTCACTACCCGTGGCATGGGTGCCGCCGAGATGAAGCAGATCGCCGCCTTCATCAAGAGAGTGCGCGACAACAGCGAAAACGAAGAATACCTGGCCGCCATGAAAGCGGAGGTGAGAGACCTCACATCCCGCTTCCCGCTCTATCCCGAACTCTAAAACCGCAAAGCCGTTCTGTATGCAGCGCCGGGCCTTTGGTCCGGCGCTTTTTGGTAGGCTTGGATGCAGATTCGACACCTGTGTGAGGTGGAAAAGCACCTGGCATCAGTTTTTCACGAAGCAGTTACGCGCACCCTATATGGATCGCGACCTATCATATAACTAACGGCTTGCACTCCTCACCACCCTCATTCCCACCGAAGCGGCATTGGAGGTGGCGGGACTTATCGCGGCCCGGCTGACCACCATGCAGGCCAGGGAATCGCTGTACCAACTGCCCCCCTTGAGCACTCTCAAATAGCCTGTGGATGGCCCGGTGGGATTGCTCAGTGAGCCCTCCGGAAGGCTGCCCAGGAGGTCCCAGCACCATTCGCTGAGGTTGCCGCTCATGTCATACAGGTCCAATTCATTGCGCAATTTGAGGCCAATAGGCTGAGTGCTGTGGCCCGCGTTGAGGTTGAACCAGGCGCATGGGTCCACCCAGCGATGACCGCTGTAATTGTTTCCCACGCTTAGGTTTCCACCTCTGGCGGCAAAGGTCCATTCCGCTTCGGTGGGCAGTCTGTAACCGTTGGCGTCCCAGGCGCAGGAGATCTTGGTCTGATTGGCGGGGTCTTGATTCCAGCCCTGCGGCCAGTAGTGGGGATAGATGGTTTCCGGATAGGCGGTGAACCCTATCTGGGGGTCGGTGTAGCTGTAGCAGGGCTCCAGGTTTTCCAGGATGCTGCGGCGGTTGCAGTATTCGATAGCGTCAAACCAGGAAAGATAATAGGCCGGGTATTCCAGTCTGGCGTCCTGCGTGGGGGCTTTATGACCTGGGGACGGGGCACTTATCTCGATCGGGATGTAGGGCATGCCGGCATTCATGATGGCGTAGTAATGGGACTGAATGAGCTCATGAGGGCTGATGTAAAAGCTGGTGAGGCTTACGTTGGCGGGACCGTGAACAAAGCTGCCGCCCTGCACCAATAGCAGAGGCGGACCCGGCAGCGGGATGAAATACTCCCTCCAGGCATCCAGACTGGGATTCCAGCCGGCTTTAAACGCGGCCGCCATCACGGTTTGATAGCCTCCCCGGGAGATATGAACGGGCCCAGTGTAGAGGTTGGAGCGATAAGTGGGAAGGCTGCCGTCCAGGGTGTAGCGGATCTGGGCATCGGGATCGCTGACGGCCATCAGGACCTCGGCTCCCAGCTCCTGCGCGACCGCATCCGGAGTAATCACGGGCCGCTCGACAGTGTTGGGATAATTGACTCTGAAGCTAGCCGTGGTCGTGGGGCTCCAACCGAGGTCTTGCTTGAAGGCTCTGGCCTTGATGGTGATCCGGTTGCTGATTTGGGGCAGAATGTCGGCCAGCCTCAAAGCACTGGTGTAGAGAGGACTGTTGTGCTCCGGATCGTCCGCGTCCATAGTAAAGTGGATTACCGCGCCGGGGCTGGAACAAGTGATCGAGATGAGCTGTTCCGGAGTGTATTCACCCCCCTGGGGAGAGATAAGAGGCGCGGCAATAACCTCTGGTTTGGTGTTCCGCTCGCAGGCCGTGAACATAAACAAGAGTATGACAAACAAATAGATGAGCTGGCGTGAGTGCATGGCTGGCTCCCCTTTTGAGCTTATTTCGGCAGGATTTATTATGGAGCAATAATTGTTCCAGCCTGGCGATTCGAATTGAGTATTGAGGATGTATGGAACGCTGAAAAAGGGGAAAAAGGATTTACGCAGATTATGTTTTCTATAATAGCACACAGATTCAACAGATTAGATGTATAGAACGCAGATAACAGGATGGCAGGATTAACACGATTCAAGACATCTTTTGAAGTCTCTCCTCAAATTCTCATTTCTCATTGTTCAAAAACCTCATGTTCACAGGTCACATTGTATATCCTTCTCTGCTTGCTCTGATGTTGGGTGGAGTTACGTGTTACAAACATACGCCGGATTGGAATCCGACGCTACAGACCACAGAAACGAGGACGTTTTCGGTTCCCTAACAATTGCAATCTCTGTTCCTCTATAGTCTCTGTCTCTCTGTTGCTCTGTTATCAAACAGAAAATGCCTTATCCGAAGACCTGCAACTCCTTGTGGGCCATCCAACTGGGCATATCAAGCGGTACTTCGCTGAAGCCGGCTTTCTGATAGACGCGGATCGATTCCGGATGAGAGGAATAGAGGTAGAGATAGTTTTGGGAAAGCTGGCGGTGATACTCGATCAGATAGTGCATCATAGCGCCAGCGAAACCTCTGCCGCGATAAGCGCTGCGGGTATAGACGTCATCCACTCTGCTGTATCCGGCAAAGATACCCACCGAAGCCAGCGACACCACTTCCTCTTCCCAATAACCGCAGAGCAGATGATAGGAAGGGTGCTGCAGATGGCGCTCGGCCACCCTGATCGTAAAGTCTCCGCCAAACTCCATGGCGATGGTCTCCATGATGTCGATCGTGAGGTTGCGGACGCGTTGTATCCTCATACCGGGTACGGGTTTGAGGGCGCTTTCGTGATCGTGGACAAAAAACTTGTCCGGCCTCATCTCGATCGTGTATTCGTGGTTCTCCAGTGAGGGCCTGAGTTTGTCCAGTTCACCTTGTTGGTAGGAGCAAAAGACGCGGGGATTGATGCCTTTGCTTTTGTAGAAAGACTCGATGTCTCTCACGGATGATTCCACCCCGATCAGGTCTGTGATCACGGCGTGATTGCTGTCCCAGGAATTCTTGTTGCCTTCGTTGAAGTAGATAAGCCCGTAGTTTTTCTGCACCATGTTGGTAAAGCGTTGGGGGAAGTGCAATTCGGTATCGAGCATGCGTTTGAGGTTGAAAGGTATGTTCATGTTTTCTCCCTTGGGCCGTGATACTTTACTAACATTATACGCGGGTTTTGGCTTTGGGCAAAGTGAAGTTGCAGACCGG
>Ga0116156_10005628_pt1 | contig 10372 bp, 8 predicted proteins | sample AD_UKC045_MetaG_FD_89891 | JGI IMG/M metagenome (GOLD analysis project Ga0116156, IMG submission 89891) | Active sludge microbial communities of municipal wastewater-treating anaerobic digesters from USA - AD_UKC045_MetaG | ecosystem: Engineered > Bioreactor > Anaerobic > Digestate | place: USA... | reverse complement strand
TTATACGAGGGGTACACGTAAAAGCCGTGGCTGGTCTCGTCATGCTCCGACATCTTGCCGCGGTCGAACATCGCGGAATGGGCCTGGTTGGTCCACCCCTCGAGGATGTTCGCCTGCTCGGTATAGTAATAGATGCTCTTGATGTAGAGGTCCCCAAACTCGAGGGTCAGGTACGGGGCCACGTTGAAGCGGTAATCTTTCGGCCAGACCCACGCGCGGTTCTGGATCATGCTGGTGTTCCGGGGATCTTCCCAGGTGCCGTCCAGGTTGTAGGTCGAACAGGGGCTGATCTCGAACCCGTTGAAGTCCATCTTCGCCTGGTAATAGCTGGCGGATAACCCGAACTCGATATTGTCGTTCACCGCGTATCCAGCCTTGCCGGACGCGTAGTATTTCATGGAGCTCGTGTGGTTCCACCGGTCGCCGTCAAGCACGTACTCCAGCGCGATGGGGGTGAAAATCGTGTTGCCCGGCGTGTACGTCGGGTCCCCCGCCAGGTAGATGTACCAGGGGAGGAGCCTGTTGAGCCACGTGAGCCGCTCCTTTTTGTTCAGGCTTTTGGACACGCGGTAGCTGTTGTTCTTTATTATCGCCGCGTTGAGCCAGAAATAGAAGTTCTTGATGTTTGCTCCGCCGGAAGCGTTTACCGTGAACCCGCCGTTATGATCGAACTCGGTGCTGCCGTCAAAGAAGAGCCTGTCCGGCTTTCTGGTGACGACGTTGATGGCGCCGAACGCGCCGCGGGAGCCGTAGAGCGCGGAGGAGGTGCCGCGGTTGACGATTATCCTGGACGCGTTCATGACGAGGATCCGGGAGATGTCTCCGCCGCCGCCGTCGTAGACTTCCTCGAAAGGAAGGCCGTCCACCAGGAGGGCGACCGTGTTATGCCGGAAGCCGCGCATGTCGAAATTCATCTGCCCTTTCTGGCCCTGCTTCACTATCATGCCGGGAACGGTTTCAAGGGCCTCATCAAGGGTCTTCTGGGAGCGGGCCTTGATGCTTTCCGCCGTTAATTCCGTGGTCGTCGACGCCTCCTCGACGTTTGCGATGGCCCGGCCCTTGACGACGACCTCGCCTATGGTGTACACGCCCCTGGCCTTTTTTTCCGGCCCGAGCTTCTCCTGCCCGGCAGCCTCTTCTTTCTTTTCTTCCTCGGGCTTCTGTTCTTCGTTAGCTGGCGTTACTTCATTAGTTGTGGCCTCGTTCTCCTGGGCTGCAAGGGGAACGGCGCAGACTGCAGCCGCAATAATGAAGGTGATGAGTTGTAATGCAATTTTTCTCATTTGTACCCTCCAAGATATGGTCGGTGAGTATTTTTTAAATAAAATATACAAAAAACTTTATATGACCATGTTCAATAATATGTTGTATACAATTTTAGTCAACTAAAAAGTAATTATGAGTAATTAATTGTAACTATTTGTAATTTATGATCATTATTTATATGAGAAAAATGATAAATATTTTCATTGCATATTTTTTTATAACTCAGAAGGTGGATATCGATCATTAACCTACATGTTTGTTATCCGGGATACCGCTGCCTTTCATGGATAGCAAATAACCAAGGAGATGGATATGTTCACCCGAAGATCGATTGCAGTCCTGCTGATAGGATTCGTTTTTGCCTGTATGGGCTGGGCCGGTCTCAGAGCCGCGGGCAAGGATATCATTCTCGCCACTACGACCAGCACCCAGGACACGGGCCTGCTTGACGAGCTCGTGCCTGTGTTCGAGAAGAAGACCGGTTTCCGGGTAAAGACCATCGCCGTCGGATCCGGCATGGCCATGGCCATGGGCGAGCGGGGCGAGGCCGACGTGCTGCTGGTCCATTCGCCTGACGCGGAGGAGCGGTTCGTGAAAAGCGGCTTTGGCGTGAATCGCCTGCCCGTGATGCACAACGACTTCGTGATAATCGGACCGGCGAACGATCCGGCCGGGATACGGACGGTGAAAAAGGCCGGCGAGGCATTCAGGAAAATTGCGGAATCAAAATCGCTTTTCATATCCCGCGGCGATAAGTCCGGGACCCACGTGAAGGAGCTGAAGCTCTGGAAGGAAGCCGGCATACATCCGGAAAAGCAGACCTGGTACCAGCAAACGGGCCTCGGCATGGGGCAGACTATAGCGGTCGCTAACGAGAAGTACGGGTATACGATCTCGGACCGCGCGTCATATCTTTCGCTGAAAGGGAAGATCGACCTCGTGCTTCTGCTGGAGGGAGACCGGTCGCTGCTCAATAAATACCATGTCATACAGGTGAACCCGAAAAAGTTTCCCGGCGTCAACGCGCCGGGCGCAAAGGCATTCTCGAATTTTCTGGTTGCTCCCCTTACCCAGAAGATGATCGAGTCGTTCGGTGCGAAACAATATGGGGAAGTGCTCTTCTTCCCGGACGCGCGGAAATAGCATCCGTACATGGACCTCATACTCGACGGCATCATCGAGGCGTTCCGGCTTATCGTTACCGGCGATCCGGAGGTCATGGACATCACGCTTCTGTCGCTCAGGATATCCGGGTCTGCGACCCTGATCAGCACCTGCATCGGCGTATCGGCCGGCACGGCGGTGGCGCTCACGCGCTTCCCCGGCAGGCGATTTCTCATAAGCGTGATCAACACCGGCATGGGGCTCCCGCCGGTGGTGGTGGGCCTCTTCGTAACGATCTTCATCTGGCGGAGCGGCCCCCTGGGATCGCTCGGCCTCCTCTACACCCCGGCGGCCATGGTCGTCGCCCAGACCGTCATCGCGGCGCCGATCATCACCGGCGTAACGCTGGCCGCGATGCAGCGCCTTCCCGGGAAGCTCCGGCTCCAGATCCTGGCGCTTGGCGCCACGCGGCGCCAGATGGTGTGGCTTCTCATGAAAGAGGCGCGCCTTCCACTGCTTACCGCCGTCATGGCGGGGTTCGGCGGCGTCATCTCCGAGATCGGCGCGTCGATCATGGTGGGCGGCAACATCAGGGGCTACACGCGCGTGCTCACCACGGCCACGGTGATGGAGACAGGCAGGGGCAACTTTGCCGTGGCCATCGCCCTGGGCGTCATTTTATTGATCCTCGCCTTTACCGTGAACTATATCCTCACCGCGATACAGCAGGGGAGGGGGAGATGAGCCGGCCGGTGCTCGAGATACGGAAGCTCGCCGTCACCAGGAACGGCATGCCCGCGCTGGACGTGCCGGACCTCTCGTTCGCCGGGGGCGAGATCTGCGCGCTGATCGGACCCAACGGCGCGGGCAAGACGACCCTGCTCCTGTCTCTCATGGGGCTGGTGAAGGGCGCCGCGGGCGAGGTGCTCTACCGGGGCGAGCGCGTGGAGCCGGGCCGCGGCGCGGCCGCGCTGCGCCGGCGGATGTCGCTCGTGTTCCAGGAGCCGCTCCTGTTCAGCGCGAGCGTATACTCGAACATAGCATCCGGCCTGAGACTGCGCGGCATGGCGCGCGGGCAGGTGCGGGAGGGCGTGGAGCGGGCCATGGACCTCCTGGGGATCGCGCACCTTGCAAGGCGCCGGGCGCAGGCCCTGTCCGGCGGCGAGGCGCAGCGGGTGAACCTGGCCCGCGCCCTTGCGGTAGAGCCGGAGGTGCTCCTGATGGACGAGCCCTTCTCCTCGCTTGACGCGCCGTCGCGCGAAACGCTTATCGCCGATCTGGAAAGGATCATCCGGCGCCGCGGCATAACCGCCCTGTTCGCCACCCATGACCGGGGCGAGGCGATCCGCCTGGCGGCCCGGATCGTGGTGATGAACCGCGGCGTCGTGGCCCAGGACGGGGACCCGAACACGATCACGCAGTATCCGGCAGATGAATTCGTCGCGTCCTTCATGGGCACCGAGACCATACTCGCGGGCACGGTCACGGCATCGTCGGGAGGCGTGATGACGATCTCGGTTGACGGCGGCGCGGTGGAGGCTGCCGGGACGGCCGATGCGGGGACGGCCGTGACCTTCTGCGTGCACCCGGAGAATATCGTGCTCTCGGACGGCGTGCCGGGAACGAGCGCGCGGAACCTGTTCCGGGGCAGGGTGGAGCGGGTCGTTCCCATGGGCCTGTTCCGCAAGGTATATGTCCGGTGCGGGTTCATGCTCGTGGCCTATGTCACCGGCCAGTCGATCGAAAGCATGGGAATACGGGAGGGGAAAGAGATAACCGCTTCCTTCAAGGCGACCGCCGTGCATGTAATTAAGGCTGTAGATAAAAAATAATTGCAAAACGCGTCCGAATGATCGTTCTTGAAAAATCGTGTATTAATGGAGATATGTAACTGGATATGGGCAGGCACGACATGGACTCCGGCACAGTTGACAGCATACTGAAATACCAGAAAAACGAGATAACCGAGCATGTCCTGTACGGCAGGCTCGCCGCGCGCGCGAGGGGCAAGAACGCCGCCGTCCTGAAAAAGATATCCGAAGACGAGCTCCGGCATTACCATTACTTTAAAAAAGTTACCGGCCGGGAGATCGGGCCGGACCGTTTCAGGATATGGTTATTCAGCGTTATCTCCCGTGTCTTCGGGTTCACCTTCACGATCAAGATGATGGAGAACGGAGAGGTGCAGGCCGAGCATAACTACGAGGAAGTCGAGGTCCGGGTACCCGGGATCCGGTCGATCATCCGCGACGAAGTGAAGCACGAGGAGGCGCTTATCGGGCAGATCGAGGAGGACGTGTTGAAGCACATGGGCTCAATGGTTCTCGCCATAAACAACTCGATCCAGGAAATAACGGGCATCGTGGTGGGGCTGACCTTCGCGCTGGGAAACGCGCTCCTGATAGGGAAGACCGCGCTTATCAGCGGCCTTGCCGCGACACTTGCCATGGTCGCCTCGGAGTATCTGTCGCAAAAGGCCGAATCCGACGACAGGGCCGCTCCCCGCAAAGCCGCGCTCTATACCGGCGTTGTCTATATCACGGTCGTGGCGTTTCTTGTCAGCCCGTTCTTTATCCTCGAAAACCACTATGCCGCCCTCGCTGCGGCAATAACGGCCGTGGTGGTGATTATATCCGTATTTACGTTTTTCATGTCCGTGGTCAAAGGCTTGAATTACCTGAAAGCCCTGGCCGAAGTCGCCGTGATAACATGCGTTGTCGTTTCCCTGTCGTTTTGCGTGGGCGTCATCCTGAAGCAGATCTTTGGCTGACGATAGGCGCTGGCCCATGTGGATTCAGGACCGTCTTTAACACCCGTATAAAAATGACACGATGTTCAATTCCAGATCGATCTGGAATTGACTAGCTTATACGGGCCTGTTTTATATAAATTAATTGCAAACAGTCCGGACGGTATGTAAAATGGCTCCGGATTGATCAGATTCCAATAAACATAATCACACAATTGTGGAGGGTGACGCATGAAATTACGCATGGTATCTTTTTTTATGATTCTTCCACTGGCCCTCATGGTAACGGCCTATTCGCTGGTAAGCTGTACCGATGTAAAGGGCGATGCCGACCCATCGCTGCTGGCCCTTGCCGGCACTGACATTGATCCCGGAGCTTCCGATAACGCCTATTATTACGACCAGTTTTATCCCCCCTACTGGCTCAACTGGACCACTGACGGCTCCGCGGCCATACAGTGCGACAGCTCGTACCTGACGGGCGGGTTCAAGTGCAAGGGACGCTATTGCGACGATGTAAACCTTTTGTGCCGTGGCTCCGGTTTTAACCAGACCTCGAGTTGGTGGACCGATTATTTTTCCGAAGAGGGGACCAACTGGCGGGTGTGCGACAGCAACGCCTTTGTCACCGGCATCAGGTGCACGGGCAAATACTGCGACAACGTTTCGCTTCGCTGCTCCCAGCTGGACAACGGCGGCGTACGGCAGAACTGCTACTGGACATCGGACCTGTCCGAGGAGGACGGCGGCACCTTCGTCGCGCCCGAGTCGATGTTCGTGGCCGGCGCCCGCTGTTCGGGCAGGTATTGCGACAACATGCAGTTCTACCTCTGCCGGGCTGACAGCGGCGCCCTCCCGGACGATTTCACCGCGCTTGCACAGCAGTTCGCGCCGCGTCTCCGTTTTGACCAGCAATTCGGCACCGGTTCGGGCGAGCAGAGCAAGTGCTTTCCGGGCGATCCGGGAACATACTATGAGCAGCGGGCCCTGGGCGTCGAGCCGGTCGAGCTGTGCAACAAGAGCTATGCCAGCATCGCGAACAACCAGGTGCCGGTCTATTACATGGCGAAACAGGCGGGCACCAACACGGTCGTTATCCGCTACTGGTATTTCTACGCATGGCAGAGCACCTGCTTCACCAGCTTCGGATCGCATTCTGCCGACTGGGAGTCGATGGCGGTCCTGATCGTTGACGGACAGCTCAGGCGCGTCGCGTTCTACCAGCACGGCGGATGGTACTCGAGGAACGCCGGGAGCTTCGAGACCGTCGGCGGGACCCACCCGGTCGCCTATGTCGGGAAAAACGCGCACGGTTCCTACCACGATTCGGGCGGCTCGGGTGGCTGCCTCTACTTCGAGGACTTCCGCAACCCGGGCGGCAACGATTACCACATGGACACCTGGAATAACATGGTGCTGCTCGCGCGCGGCAGCGGCATGCCGGCCTGGATGAACTGCACCGGCAGCGGCTGCTTTGACGGGATTGGCCACCCGGTCGAGCAGACAGGCGAGCTCGGCGGCTTCGGCGGCTGCAACAAGGACGGATGCAACAAGACGCAGGTGGGGGGCAATGTGCCGTTCATCACGGCGCCGTAGACCTCATCCCCCCTTCCCCCTTCTCCTCAAGGAGAAGGGGGAGCGAGGGACCGTCCACTTAAATAACTCTTCTCGATTAAGCATAAGCCCCTGCGACAACATGAATTCATTTCCGCTTGACACAACAGTCAGTATGTGCTGTAATGTATGACAAATAAAAGCAGAAACGACTATTTCACTGACATGTTACACAAAAACACGATACAAGGTGCAGGCGAAATGTCGAGAATGTATTCCGCGGTTTTTCTTGGTTTTATTCTACTCCTTGCATATTCACAACCATTATATTCCCACGGGGTCGGATTCTATACGACCGGAAAAGCGGGTGGCGGTGCATCAAGCAATTCTTGGTCTGGCATCGGAAATACAAGGCTCGGAATCAATTACAGCATCGGCTTCGGCTTCGTATATGATACTGCGGTTGCTTCGAATGAAAAATTCAATTACCGGCTCAATGCAGGATATGAGAATAATCTTTTCAGTGGTTATCCATTTTTCACCAATAAAAGCATGCATCGAATCACACTTTCAAACACATTTGGTTTTGCATTGTTTAAAAATAAATTTGTGCGGGTCTGGATGGGCCCTCAGGTTGAGCTCGCCTGTCGTTTTGCAGAACGAACATATTTCACCAATGAAGGCAGTATAATAGGACTTGTGTATACCGGAACAAAGGGACATATAAAATATACTACCGGCGAATTAGGTGTTGGCGGCATACTTGGTATTAATATCCATACTGACGATCTTTTTACTTTAAGTTTTGAGTTTGGTTTTAATGGAATTTTTGGAATTAGCAAATCTAAAAGCAGCCAGTATGTGTTAACTGTTGTCACAATCCCCTCTTTCCCTCCCCAATACCCGCCTGAATTTCCTCGAATCGAATCAAACATTCTATACATTCTGAAAGTTGACGCATTGGCTAGAATAAACTTTATATTCAGGATAGGCGATGCAGAAAAAAGATATATTGTAACTGATGCAAATTAATATATTGGAAAGAGCCCTTCATTCAGAATAGGCCCATGCGACTGAATGTGCTTTATCGGCAGCAAGTATGGAAGATCACACCACATCTTTCAACAAAAAAAGCGCTGGACAGGGGGCTTAAAATTTCACCCTCTGATACCAGGCAACAGATCCAGCACCAAAAACGTGTCCCACTGGGGGACAGGGTGAATTCGAGATAGGAAGCAGGGGGTGAGGTAACCCCGCCTTGTCCGCGCGCTGGATAACCCTCGCCCCGAAATCGAATTGCTCGATAACAATGCTGTTGTCGTACACGGTATCGCCCTTGTCGTTCTCGTACCGGTGCTGTTCGAGCCGGCCCGTGATGAAGAACTCTGGCCCCGTAGCGGCCTGCTCCGAGATGATGCGCGCCTGGCTCCCCCAGGCAGAGACCCTGTAGAAATCGGTCTTCCTGTTGGCGTCGAGCACGTCGTTCGCTATGAAGAACGTGCAGACCGATTTGTTGTTCTCCAGTTCTTTGAGCGCCGGATCCTTGACGCCGGATCCTTGATAAGACGACCGTTGATGTGAACTTTGTTCATGGGTTACCTCCCAAATACTGAAAATGCTCTTGTGCAGGACCCCGGGTGGGCCGGTTTGCTTGCATTGTATACATTCAATATAACCGGGAGGGCATGACAGATAGTGAACTATATGTGCGTGTAGTACGATGATCTAATGCATAATTGATGGCCGTATAACAAGAAAATGCAATTTTTTCGGGATTAGTAAATTTTTTTTGACTTAAGATCGCGCATAACGACACTATTTATTGTTTCCGTATTTCAATATATAAACAACATTCACTTCAGCGGTGCAACCTATGAACAAAACATTCGTTTTCATGGCCGGTATTGTGGCTACCGGTATTTTGCTTCTCTCGTGTGCCGGAGGAACCGGTACGCAGGCGCTGCCCATCCCGCCTTCAAGCCACGATGCCATAACAATAAACGCCTCCATCCCCAGTGGCACCACGATCAGCTCACTGAACGAGATAGACGTATCATATTCGCGGACAGTGACAGGGGCAGATGATACCGCTCACTATCTCCCGGCCGGCCCCGGTGCTGCATCCCTTGCCATCACCGGCGCAACCCTTGTCAGCGGGAATACCTACCGGCTCTCCACGAACGGAGGGATAACAAACGGCCCGCTGACCATTACCATATCCGGCGTTACCGACGAGAATGGCATTGCAGTTGAAGGCAATGTATTGTATTACCTGTGCGATATAACGAATCCGACCGCGGTTTCCGATCCTCCTGCCGGCTCCCGGATCAATTCTCTGGAACAGGCCAGGATTACATTCTCCAAGCCTGTACTGAATGCATGGGAACTGACCAACTACACGATCAGCGCGCCGCTGACGATCACCGGGGTCGATAAAATCGATGATACAACAGCACTGCTTCATTTCGGAGGCACGGTGACCGATGGTGATATTACGCTCGGAATGAATACCATTAAAGATTCCGCTGACAGACCTCTCTCCGGCTCGTCAATTCATTATACCGGTGATACGACGAATCCGACCATGGACGCGCAGCCCGCGCCCGGTACGGTACTTTCCTCCCTGTCAAATATTGATATCAGCTTTTCTGAAACTGTGACCGGCGCCGATGATACGGACAATTATTCATTCTCCGGCACCGGATGCGGGACTCTCGCCGTCACGACCATCGCGGCTGTCAGCGGCAGTCTCTATCGCCTATCACTATCTGGCACGCCCGGCCAGGGCGGGTTTTCCCTTCAACTCGCAAACATCGGGGACGAAGCGGGAAATCCTCCGGCCGAAACGTCAATTCACTATACTGCCGACACGGCCGGCCCAATGGCGACCCCAGACCTGCCGGCTTTTTCAACCCTAGCGGAGCTATCGCAGATTGATAATACCTTCTCTGAGCAGGTGATCGGCGCCAACGAAACAGCCAGTTACACGATACACGGCTCAGGCGCCGGCAGCCTGCAGGTTGATACTGTATCAAAACTTTCCGACACCGAATTCAGGATTCTTTTCAACGGCGATCTGTCCGATGGCACGTTCTCGATTGCAATGCATAACATTACCGATGAGCAGGGGAATCCCCTGGCAAATGACATGATCCAGTTTACTGCGGACACGACCGGGCCGCAGGCGACGGGATTCACCCCGTCCGACGGTGCCGGTGCCGTTCCCATAAATTCTTCTGCCGGCATCACGTTCAATGAAAATATCGATTGTTCTACCGTTAGCGGCGATTCCCTCTATGGGGATCACGGCATGAGCGGGACAATCGCCTGCAGCGGAAACACAGCCACCATCGTACTGTCACCCCTGTTGCTTCCCGGCACGACCTATACGGTCACTGCAACAGCCGACATTACGGATGTATACGGTAATCCGCTGGCCACGCCGCGAACCTGGACGTTTACGACAACCTGGACCAGGCAATATGGCACGACAGCCACGGACGCGTACTATTCGGTGGATACCGACGCGGCAGGCAACGTCTACTGCGTCGGGCGCACGAATGGTGCGATGGACGATCAGACCCTGCAGGGCGGATATGACATCATCATTACCAGGATAAACGCTTTCGGCCAGAAGGTATGGACACGGCAATGGGGCGGCACCAATAATGATTATGGATTTGATGTCGCCGTTGATGC
>Ga0116156_10005627_pt1 | contig 10372 bp, 8 predicted proteins | sample AD_UKC045_MetaG_FD_89891 | JGI IMG/M metagenome (GOLD analysis project Ga0116156, IMG submission 89891) | Active sludge microbial communities of municipal wastewater-treating anaerobic digesters from USA - AD_UKC045_MetaG | ecosystem: Engineered > Bioreactor > Anaerobic > Digestate | place: USA... | reverse complement strand
TCAATTTTTCCGTTATTTTTTACATATACAGTATAATCGGCAATTGAAGGATGTCGTTTGGTAGTAAATAAGATGTCTTCTTCTCTATCATAAAACATTGCAACAGGTTTGTTGGCTTTTTTAGCTAACAAAGCAGCATGTCCCGCTAGTAGAGAAGGGAAATCTTCTTTACCGCCAAATGCTCCACCTGTTGTAGATTGAATAATTGTAATATGATACTTATTATCGAACATTTTTTCTAATGCATTTTTAATATAATAGGGACATTGCATTGATCCTTTAATTATAATTTTATTTTCATCTGGTATTGCAACAATTCCTTGAGGTTCAAGATAAAGATGTTCCTGAAATCCGGTTTCCGTATTAAATTTAATTATTTTATCAGAGTTCTCTTTTGCTTTTGAAATACTTCCTTTTTTAATATTAATTTCTTTAATAATATTATTGTTGTTATAAATATTTGTATTGGAGTTTTCAGATTGCCTTAAATCAAATGCAGAAGGAAGTTCTTCATATTCGATATAAATAAAATTAGCTAATGATTTAAGAATTTCTTTATCTTTATGAGCAATTAATAAAATAGGTTCACCTAAATACTTGGTTTTTTTTTCAACCAAAAAAGGCATATCAAATTCTAAAAATGCAACATGATTAAAAGGAATATCATTATAGTCAACAATAGTAAATTCATTCCAGTTAATACTTTTATCAAATGTTATTGACTTAATAATTCCGTGAGAAATAGTACTTCGGATTGTTGTTCCAAATAGTAAGTTATCTATTTTCTCATCTCTTATATATTTGGCTTCACCGTTAAGTTTTTCAACGGCATCAACTCTTATTTCGCTTCTGTTTATACCCATATTATATCCTTAATCGAAATTATTAAAAATGAAAGATTGCATTTGAGCTGCAATTGATAATGCTATTTCGGAAGCTGTTTCTCCTCCTATGTTTAATCCAATCGGAGAGTTAATTTTATCAATCTCCGGTTTATTACCCAGTTCTTCTTTTAACATCTCTTTAAGTCTCGAAGCTTTAATCTGACTGGCTATAACACCAATATATTTGCTTTTTAATTCTCGAAAAATTATATTTTTTGCAACAACATAATCAAAACTATGTCCGTGAGTTAAAATTACATAAAACGAGTTTTCCTTAAAGTTGTATTCCTTTGTAAAAATTTCATATTCGCTTAATATCACTTCGTCAGCAAAATTATTGTATTCATAATTTGCTATTTCTTTTCTATTGTCAATTAAAATTGTATTAAAGTTAAGGGGTTTTAAGAAATAAGTCAATTCTTTCCCAACATGTCCTCCGCCAAAAATATACACAGTATGTTCCGAACAAAATACTTCATAAAATATCCAAACTTTACCTGAACACATCATGGGAATTACTTCGGAATCCCCAACTTGTTCAATCGGTTTATCTGTAAGTATATATTCTTTAAAATCTGATTTTTTATCGTTTATTCTCTTTTTGCACTCTTTGAATACTCTTACTTCAATTTCACCGCCTCCTATTGTTCCGTAGGAGATCCCGTCTTCAGTTGTGATGTATTTAAAACCAACCTTACCGGGAGTTGAACCAGAGGTTTTAACGATGGTTGCAACACAAAAATTCTTTTTTAACTCTTTTAATTCATTTATTTTTTTTATTATATCCATTATTATTTTCCTCTATTACCTTATAATCTTCTAGTGTATCATAGTCTTTTAGTATTTCTTTAAATTCACAATTCCAGTATTTCTTTAGATTTTCAAATTTTTGCATTTCTATTTTTAAATTAGAATTAACATCTGAAATTAATAAATGTTTACAAAAATTGAAACTAAATAATAACGGATGTCCTTTTTTATTATTAAATGTTGGCTGAATGATGTAGTCATTTTTATCAATTTGGGATAAAAATGCCGGATAAAAATCTGCAGGAATTGTTGGTTGATCAATAAAATGGTAAAGAGCAAAATTGTTATTTGTTATTTGTTCAATCCCCTTTAATAAAGAATAATACATTGAAGAGTTATAGTTTTTGTTATAAACAGTATAGACTTGTTTACCATCATATTTGCTTTTAATAATTTGTTCTATATTAATTGAATTAAATCCGGTAACAACAATAATTTTATCTACATAGGTTATAACTTTATTGATAATATTTTCTAAAAAAGTAATATTATTGTATAACAAAAGCGGTTTAAAAGCTAACATCCTGCTAGATAAACCTGCTGCTAATATTATACAATCAATATTGTTTTTCATTTTTGCAATCCGAAATGTTCTAAAATATCGGATTCATTAAATATTTTATCTTTATTAGCATAACGTTCAAAAGATTTTGTATCTTTTAATCCGTTTCCTGTAAATAATAATAACACTTTATCATTTTTTGATATATAATTAGTCTCCAACAATTTGTCGTAAGCCGCAAGCGTAATTGCAGCTGCTGGTTCTACTAAAATTCCATATTTACTACTTAATACTCTTTGATAATATAAAGTAACATCATCATCAATTCTAATTCCTATACCTGATGATTCTTTAATGGATCTATATGCCAAATAAAGGTTTCTTGGTGCACCTGCACTTAAACTATCTGCAATAGTTTCAGAATTCTTGTAATTAAAAATACCGGTTTCAAGGTAATCGATTATTGAACTACCGTTTGTCGGTTGAGTAACTATAAGCTCGGGCAATTGTTCAATAAGTCTTAAATTCAACAAATCTTTAAAACCTTTGAAAATTCCACCTAAAATTACTCCGTCACCGGCAGGAATAATTATCTTATTCGGTAAACCTTCGTTTTTATATTTATTATAAATATCATATGCTGCTGTTTTTTTACCTTCAATAGTTAATGGGTTATATGCAGTATTTCGATTATACATTCCAAGCTTTTTAGTAAAAAGTAAACTTAAATCAAATGCATAATCGTAATCTCCGTTAACTTTAATTAAATCTGCCCCATACATCTCAATTTGTAATTTTTTTGGTATTGGGATTTTTTCTGGAACGAAGATGATGGATTTTAATCCTAAACGAGAACATATACCTGCAATGGAAGAACCGGCATTACCGGTTGAAGCACAGATTATACTTTCCTTTTTTAATTGAATTGATTTTATTGCTACTAAAACAGATGCTCTATCTTTATACGAGAATGTTGGATTTCTGGAATCATCTAAAAACAGTAAATTATTGTTTTTATATTCAATTTTTCCAAAACAAGGTGTTAGTCTAATCAACTCTTTTTGACTTTCAGTAATTTCTTGTAAAACGCCATTTTTATAATTTAGTGGAAATAAAAAAGGAATTGATTCAAAATTTGAGGTTAATAAACTTGACAGTTTGTTTAAAGAATAATTTTTATTTAAATATTCAAAATCATAATTTACTTCAAGAACGCCCATAAGCGGAGCATTTTGGGGCAATGCTCCGCACGTAGGACATAAGTAGATATCATTATTTTCTATATATTCAGAAGAAAATTTTTCTAAGCAATTAGTGCATGAATAAAAATAATGCATAATATTACATAGTTAAAGACATTATAGCTTTTGCAGTGTGTAATCTGTTTTCAGCTTCATCAAAGACGATGGAAATATCAGGATTGTCTAAAATTTCATCTGTAACTTCATGACCTCTATCTGCAGGTAAAGCATGCATTAGTTTTACGTTTTTATCAGCTAACTTTATTCTTCTTTCGTCACAAATCCAATCATGATATTTTTCTAAATTAGATTTCATTTCTTTCTTGCATTCTGTTTCGTTTTGTAAATAAAAATCTTCATCATAATAACCAAATCCACCCCAATTTTTTGGAATTACAATATGTGCTCCTTCAAAAGCTTCATCCATATCGTTTGTAAATGAAAGTTTACTTCCAGCTTTTTCAGCATTTTGCTTTGCTTTTTCAACAATGTTTTTAGATAACGGAAATTCTTTGGGATGAGCTACAGTTACATCAATTCCGTATCTTGGGAATAATAATATTTGTGTTTGAGGTACGGATAACGGTTTGGAATGAGTATCGGCATAAGCCCATGAAACAGTAACCTTTAAACCTTTTGGGTCTTTACCAAAGTGTTCAAAAACAGTCATTAAATCAGCTAACCCCTGAAACGGATGGTAAACATCATCTTGTAATGACATAATAGGGCGTTTTGAATGTAATGCCATTTCATTTAAATACTTATTTCCAATACCGTAAAAACAGTTTCTAGAAGCAATTCCATGCCCCATCCTAGATAATATTATAGCTGTATCTTTTGGTGCTTCACCGTGTGAAATTTGCATTTTGTCTGCAGTTAAATCATGAGCATGTCCGCCTAATTGAGTCATTCCGGCTTCCATACTATTACGCGTGCGAGTAGATTGTTCAAAAAATATCATAAATAAAGTTTTATTTGGTAATAAAACAGTCGGTTCTTCCCTTGCAAATTTTTTCTTCAAATCGAACGAAGTTTCAAAAACTGTATCTAATTCTTGTTTTGTCCATGTATCACATGTTAAAAAGTGTTTTCCTTTTAAATTCGTTACCATGTTTTCTCCTCTATTTGGCTAAGTTTTTTGTTAAAATAAATGGGAATAATGTATAAAACACTACTGCTTTATATAAATCTTCGAGTACAATAAATTCTTTTGATGAATGAGCTAAACTTTCATCACCCGGAGCAAATCCTATTGTCGGAATTCCCTTCATCCCCGCAACAGATACTCCATTTGTTGAAAAACTCCAGAAACTACTTTTAGCTTCTCTGTCTAAAGCTATAGAAGCTGCTTCTAAACCTGATTTTACGATATCATGTTCTTCTTCAAAATACCATGTCGGAAAATATGCTTTATTAGTAAAATTTAATCCTGTCCATCCTTTTCCTTCATAGATGGGCACAAAAACATCTGCTTCAACATTAACTGCTTTTGCAATCTCATTTAATTCATTAATAACAGTCTCTTCATTTTCACCAACAGTCATTCTTCTATCAATATGGATTTGACATTTATCAGGAACCGAACACATAGAAGGTGCTTCACTCCTAATATTTGAAACAGTGATAGATCCTTTTCCCAAAGGCGATTTTATAGGAAGTTTAGAATCTAACTTTTCAATTTCGTTAATAATTTTAGACATTTTATAAACAGCATTTACACCTTTTTGGTTATGTGCTCCATGTGCAGATTTTCCGGAAGTAGTCATTTTTATTTCCATTCTTCCTCGTTGACCTCTAAATACAGTCAAATCGGTGGGTTCACCCAAAACAACAAAATCAGGTACAATATTTTCGTTTTCCATTATATGTGTCAGTGGATATCCGTCAACATCTTCTTCTAAACATGAACCTATAACATATAAAGTAAATGGTAATTCTTCATCTTTGAAAATCTCTTTAATAATTTTCCCAGCTATTAAATAGCCTGCCATTGCCGGTTTTTCATCAACTGCTCCTCTTCCGTAAATTTTACCGTCAACTATCTTTCCTTCAAAAGGCGGATATTCCCAATCTTCAGATCCGGTTACTTGTACGGTATCGATATGAGCGTCATACATTATTTTTATTTTTCCATTTCCAATTTTGCCAATTGCAGAACCTAAAGAATCATGTTTAAACTCATCAAACTTATACTCTTGCATTCTACCAAGTAAATATTTAACTAATTCTTTTTCTTCACCGCTATAACTTTTAATGCTAACAATTTTTTTTATCTCGTCAGCAATAAATTGTTCGTTTTCTTTAACAAGTTTTTTAACTTGTTCAATATTAATTTCCATCTTAACTTACCTCAAATTTATATTGTGCTTAATTTAAGTGCATCGTGAGGACATGTTGTAGTACATAATCCACAGCTTACACAAGTATTGTAGTTAACTAATAATTTTTTTGATTCAAAAGTAATTGCTTCATGAGTGCAGACTGTAGCACAACTTTTGCACAAATTACAATTGTCTTCATTCCAATTAGGTTTAATAATCGGATTTTCTAATAAATAATTTACGGTATTAGCTTTATAATCGGTCATTAAACCTATTATTTCCTTAATAGAAGTATAGCCCTTTTTATCAAGCCATTTAGTAATATTTTGGTTTATTTTTCCATACACTTTTGGTCCATTCAAAATTGCGTGGGAGCATATTTGAACTGCAGTTGCTCCCGCCATTAAATTTTTTATTACATCTTCGGCTGTACGAATTCCGCCAACTCCAAAAACCGGTTTATTGGTATTTGCTGCTATTGAAGATACAAAATGTAATCCAATTGGTAAAATAGAACGTCCTGATAACCAACCACGTCCATCATTACTTCCCATATAAGGTTGTAATGTGTCAATATCAAAATCAAATGTGGGTCCAACGCTGTTAATTGATGCAAATGCATCTACAATAGGATTTAAGGCTTTTACCAATCCTGCAATATCGCTAATTGAAGGACTAAATTTTGCAATAACCGGAACTTTTATATTTTCCTTTAATGCGGATGCAATATCAGTAATATTTGTAATATCTTTACTAACATAATGTATAGAAAATTCTACGGCATCAAAATTACTATTATTTTTAAGATAATTGCCTAATTCAAGCATATCAGAAGGAGTATAGCCCAATGATAAAATTACTGGTACACCTAAAGATTTAATTTTTGGAAGTTCTTCATCAATAAAATACTTATAATCATATTCTGACCAAAGCTCAGCATTAATTAAACTACCGGGAGCGGTAGAATATATATTGGGGATTGGCACTCTTGCAGATTTCACACTAATTGTTTTTGTTACTATACCGCCTACTCCTCCATCAACAGCTCTTTTTAATAATTCATAATTTGAAGCAGTTGGACCTGCTGCAGTATATAAGGGATTTTCTGAAATAAGTCCTAAATATTTAGTTTCTAATTTATTCATAATTTTTTTTCTATAGTTTCTTTGACAGCATTTATTATTGGAACATAACCCGTGCAACGGCATAAATTCCCACTTATAGCTTCTTTAATTTCTTGAATCGAAGCATCAGATTTTTTTAGCAATAAGGCATAAGCCGAAATTAGCATTCCGGGAGTACAAAAACCACATTGAACAGCTCCGTGTTTTAAGAAATTATTTTGTAGCTTATTAAAAGCTTCAATATCTTTCAATCCCTCAATTGTATATATTTCTGCACCGGAAATTTGTGAAGTTAAAATTAAACAACTATTAACTGCCAAGTTATTTACCAATACTGTGCATGCTCCGCATTCACCTATTCCGCATCCTTCTTTAACACTTAAAAGGTTGCAATCATCTCTTAAAAAGTCTAATAATCTTTTGTTCTTAGTAATTTGAAATTCAGTAAGAATTCCGTTTAAGTTAAATTTAATTATCTGTTTCATATTGTAAGTTTTTTTATTTCATTAAATAATAATTGTTGAAAAACAGGTAGTTTATATGGATAAGACCAACGAATGCCAGTAATGTTTAGTATTTCTTTGGCTATCTCGGTTACAATACTTATAATAAGGGAATCATTAATACTATTATTAATATATTTATTTTCAATTTCATAAAATCGGGTAGCAATAGGGGTAATTGCTCCACTAGCTATAGAAATATCAGTAAGAATATTATCTTGTTGTTTAATTAATATAGCTAAAGTTAAACGGCTAATTGCAACACCTTTTCTTTTTCCTAACTTAATAAAAGAACCTTTATAATTTTGTTTAGGAATTGGTAAAATAATTGATTCAAGTATTTCATCATTTTTCAGTATAGTTTTATAAGGAGATACCAAAAATTTAGATAAAGGTATTTTATAAATACTTTCAGAATTTCTGATAACAACATTTGCATTATAAACTAGTAATGGTGGAACAGAATCTGCACATGGAGCACAATTTACAATATTTCCGCCTATAGTAGCTCGATTCCGTACTTGTAAGTTACCTACTTGCGAAACAGCTTTAATTAATAAAGGAAAATATTTATTAGTAATCTGATTATTATAAATTGATGAAAATGTAGCATACGAACCAATTTTAACTTCTGTTTCTGTTTCTGTAATTTCACTAATTCCCTGAATATTTTTTAGGTCTATGATGGTATTTATTTCTTTAAACCTTGAAGAATTATTGCGAATTCCTATTAGGACATCAGTACCTCCGGCAATAATACAACTTTTAATGTTAGGGATTTTTAATAAGTCAAAAACTTCGCTAAAAGATCTACTTTCAAAATAATTAATTTCTGCAAACATTAGATACTCCCTCTATTAAGTGAATTTGGAGAAAGTTTTTCTTTAATTTTTACTTCTTCGATAGTTAATGGAGAATTAAAATATCGGTTACCTGTTGCACAAGTTACTGCATTTGCAATTGAAGCAGCAGTTAGTTCCAAGGTCGGTTCACCCAAAGATTTAGCACCCCATGCTCCAAATGGATCTTTACCCTCAATAAAATGAACTTCTATGTCACCTATTTCTAGACTAGTTGGAATAAGATAACTATCGTAGTTTAGATCTTTAATGTAACCTGATACATCCGTAAGCTGTTCCCATAATCCATAGCCTGCTCCTTGAGTAACTCCACCGTAAACTTGACCTTCAGCCCCAATTTTATTTATTACTTTTCCGCAATTATGAATGGCGGTTATTTTCTCAACAGTTACTTCTCCGGTAATTGTGTTAACTATAACTTCTGCAACTTGGCATCCATAAACATATGTAAAGTAAGCACTGCCTGTACCGTCATGTTCATTCCAATGTACATTAGGACCTTTGTACCACCCTAATGCCGCTAAACTTAAACCGCTACTATAAGCACTATTTATTAACTCTTTAAAATCAATAGACTTATTGTTTTCTAAATCATAAATTACTTTGTTGTTACGGAAAATTATTTTTTTATTGGTAGCAAGGTCGTATGTTTTTATAATATATTCACATAAACGTTCTTTTAAAGTAGTGGCAGCATTTTTTACTGCTCCTCCACCCATTAAAGTACTTCGAGATGCTACAGTTGGACCACTATCGGGAATAATTACCGTATCATGATCAAGATAATATATGTTTTCAGGAGAAATACCCAAAATTTCTGCAGCTATTATTTGGAAAGTAGTACGCATACCTTGACCGTTCTCTGCTAAACCACATGATAGATAAGTGCTCCCATCTTTTTGAATTGATATATAAGCTGCGGCAGCATCAATTCCTTCTGCTCCTAACGAGCAACCTCTATAACTAATTGATAAACCAATCCCTTTTCTATACTCATTTTCGGGCTTAATAAATTCTTCTGGTTTAAGAATTATATTGTTATTATCTTTTTTATTGGATAAAACAAAATCGATATTTTCTTGCTTTTTATATGCGTTCCATTTACTTTCAAAATTAGTAATGTTATTTGCATAATTCAGAATTTCAATTAGATTTACATCATGTGTATTTAATATTTGCCCGCTTGCTGTTTCCGAGTTTTGATAAAATCCGTTTATTTTTCGTATTTCATAAGCCGAGATATTAATATTATTTGCGATTTCATCAATAATCTGTTCTTGAGCAAAAATCGGTTGCGGTGAACCAAAACCTCTAAAAGCTCCGGTATAAGGGTTGTTTGTATAAACTGCTCTTACATCAGTCCAAACATTTGGTACAATATATGGTCCTGTTGCTTGAACAACGCTACGCCATGTTACAAACGGGGACATTGAGGCATATGCTCCGCCATCAGCAAGTATATCAATTTTCATCGCAATTATTTTGCCATCTTTATTGTAACCTACTTTGTAGTGCATTCTATATGGATGCCTTTTGTAAGATTCTAAAATGCTATCTTCTCGAGAATATTTAATTTTTATTGGGCGTCTTAATTTTAAAGCCGCAATAGCCGCACGAGCAGATAAAATGTTCATAGTATCATCCTTTCCGCCAAATGAACCACCCAAAGTTGCTTGCTTAATCCTTACGTTAGTAAGTTGCAAACCTAAAACTGCAGCTACAACATTTCTGCATGTAAAAGGATTTTGAATGCTCCCGATAATCTCAATATCAGTACCGCGTGCTCCAGGAATTGCAATTACACATTCCGGTTCTAAATATGCGTGCTCCTGGTATCCGGTGTTATAAGTTTGTTCAATTATGTAATCGCAATCTTTAAACCCTTTTTCAATATCGCCTTTTCGTAAAGGATAATGAATAATAAGATTGCTACCTAATTCGGGATGTATTAAGGGAGCATGCTCCAATAGGCTGGTCTCCGGATTTGTAAGCGGAGTAATAGGAGTAAAATCAACTTTCACTTTTTTAGCTAATTCGTTCAATCTCTCTTCGTCAGTACCTACTAATAAAGCTAATACGTCTCCACAAGTCTTAACTTCAGTATCTGCAAAAATTGGTTGATCCTTT
>Ga0116156_10005625_pt1 | contig 10374 bp, 11 predicted proteins | sample AD_UKC045_MetaG_FD_89891 | JGI IMG/M metagenome (GOLD analysis project Ga0116156, IMG submission 89891) | Active sludge microbial communities of municipal wastewater-treating anaerobic digesters from USA - AD_UKC045_MetaG | ecosystem: Engineered > Bioreactor > Anaerobic > Digestate | place: USA... | reverse complement strand
GTTTGTTGAAGTAACAGCAGGAACATTTGCAGTTGGTGACAACCTTGACAATGCAAATCCTTATGTTGGTGCTGAGACAACTTGTTCTGAAGTTTACAGCTCAGAAATTGCACACAATGTATTCGGAAGATACACACAGTTTGCAAGCATTTATGCTGGTGAAATTGCAACTACAACCATCAAAGAAGCTGAGATTGGAATAGACCTCATGAATGTGCAGGCTGATTCACATAAAATCAGAATGAGATACACCAATGAGTTCACACACAGACTCAGAGACTATTATGGTATTGATGCTGACGCTCTCACAGATTCTTGTGCATCACTCGCTTTCAGACAGGGACTGAACAGAGATGTTTTTGACAGAGTGTTTGCTCTTGGTACAACTGGTGGAACATCTGGTTGGGATTATGTTAATGACACTGATGGTAGATGGGAAGAAGAAAAAATTAAGACTCTGATGACAACTCTCAATTTCAGGTCAGCAGACATTCTTAATGCAAACTTCATGATTCCTGGAAACTACATTGTTGTTGACCCAATAATTTATGCTTTCTTTGTTTCATATGGTTACCTTGATACTACAATGCTTCCTGGTGGAATGGCACAGCCGATGAAGAATGCTTTCGTTGGTATTCTTAATGGTTCTTTCAGAGTTTATGTAAATCCATGGCTCAGACAGAGAACTATTGTTATGGGTTCAAAAGACTTCTCTGGTGAAGAATCAGCAGAAACAAGAGCAGGACTCTTCTTTCACCCATACTTGGCACTTGATGTGACAAAAACGATTCAGGATTCAAGCGGTCAGCCAGTCAAATTTTTCCAATCATTTTACGGGTTTACATCACATCCTTTCTCTGCAACAGTGGGAACCAATGACTTCTTCAGAAGGATAAATGTTACTCAGCTTCCAAATGTCTAAGTGATAATTTGAAATATAATTATTTGTGGGGAGTCTTCGGACTCCCTTTTCTTTTGATATAAAATAAATAATAGTGAAAGGATTGAAATGTGACCTAACTCAAATGGAGATTGAAATGGTACTTCCGAGTAATGAGATTCTGATTATGTTGACAACTGCTCTTGGTTTTCTTACTGCTATTATCGTTTTGGCACAAAAAATAAGAAATGTCAAAAAACTTGAAACTGCTCTTGCATCTAAACAAACACTCATTGGTCATTCATTATTCAAATCACTTTATCATCACAGAAACATTGTTCTCCACAAATTCAACCTTAATGACAAAAACAAGACAAACATCTTCAAAGACATTCTCATTCATCAGATAGACATCTGGGGAAATGAGTTGCTTTCATTTGCAAGGAGAATCGACAAGACATGCAATCCAGTGTGTTCATCTTCAAAGTGTTTAATTCCAATGGTTGATTTGGTTGAACAGAATCGAAGACTCCTCAATGATGGTGTTCTCAAATATTCTTCTTTCTTCAACAACGAAGAATATACAGAAGAAGAAAAGGACATGCTCAGATATGCAATTGATAAATTTAACATCTATCATACACACAACATGGAATATATCATCAAGACAATAGAAGCAATCACAACCAACTCAAAATATACAGAATGTGCAAAGACACTTCAGAGCTATGTTTTCACTGCCTATGAGTGTGCAATGAACAACATGATTCATGAAGCAGAGAGTTCATTGTCATCTATCAATGGTTATTTCATAGGCAAGGAATTCACTGCAAGAAAATATTCAAAATATCCAGAGTGGTTTATAAGAGGAAATTAGCGTGAAAAAGTGTGACCCTTGCTATTACTATTCAAAAAGAAAGTTTTTCAATTTTAGACGGGTTTCCGTAAGTCATTTGACTGATTGTGGAGGTGATTGATGGTAAGGTTTGTTGATTGTGGAGAATTGAGCCAAACTAATGGAAGAGGATTATCAATACCATTGATTTTAAATAAGAGTGGAATCATCAGTGGTGATTTTAGAATCACATCAGAATTTGTCGAAGATGGTAAATTAAATTTTCCAGTTGAAATAAAAGAAGTTGGAGGTGATTTTATTTGTTATGATGCACAACTTATTTCTCTTGAGGGTTGTCCTAAGAAAGTTGGTGGATTGTTTTGGTGTAGTTCAAATGAACTTACGACTCTTGAAGGATGTCCACAGAAAGTTGGTGGTAAATTTCTTTGTGGCAATAATAAACTGACAAATCTTAAAGGAGCACCAGAATATATTAGTGATTATTTTTCTTGTTCTGATAACAATCTATCATCTCTTGATGGTTGTCCTAAGAAAGTTGGTGGTGATTTCAACATTAAGAATAATACAAAACAATTCACTGAAGAAGAAGTAAGAGCTGTTTGTAATGTCAAAGGAAAGGTGATTGTATGAAATACTTTCAAGACATCCTTGGAAAAAGAATAGATGACAATGGAAATGAAATCATCAATCTGACAAGAAGTGTCAGAATCAAAGACATTGTTCATGATGTTCACACTGAGAACTATCAGGTGAAAGATGGTGACACACTTGACACAATTGCATTTGATGTCTATGGTGATGTTCAGTTCTGGTGGGTTGTTGCAGTTCTGAATGACATTCATGATGCATTCTATGATTTGCCACTGACATTTGAATCACTCAAGAAGTGGTTTGACATCCTTGTTGCAGATGGTGAGAAAGTTGCTGGTGACTGGAATGATTTTGTTGCTGAGAACAATGCAAAAAGAAACATTGTTGTCTTGAAGAATAAATATCTTGCAGAGTTCATCTATTTGGTAGAGAGGTTGATTCAGGAATGAGATTTGAAAAAGACAAAATAGAAGTTCAAAGACTTCAGGAATCAATTCTTGACACATTGAACAATGACACCATTGAGAAGTCTATTGAAGAACTCATCAGACTTCAGTCACAGTTGACAGATTCTGGTGGGCAGACTGAAGAAGATTCAATTGAGAAGTTGAAAGAGCTTCAAGCATCACTCAGTGACTCTGGTGGAAATGAATGGGTTGGAAGAGCAAAGATTTTAACACAGATTCTTGCCATGTATGGAATAGCAAAGATTTCTGAATTGGTGGATGCAAACAACAGAACATTTCCAGAACAGTTCAAACTTGCAATCACAAGACTTGCAAGTGCTCATTCAGCAAATGAGATTTTCAATGCAAGAGAGAATGCTCAACAAGGAAACCACAGAGATGCAAAGTTAGACATTTTCAATGGCAGAGGAATCAACTCCATGAATCGTTGGAGAGCTGACTTCCTTGACAATAACACTCTCTCAAGTTTTCAGAATTCATTCCTCTCAGAATCATGCACTGAGTTCTCAATGGAAGGAATGCAAATCACAACAGCAAAGCAAGACTTAGTGTTTGAGAAACATGAAGATGTTTCTGACATTCAGCTTCCAACAAATTGTGTTTTCACATTCATGATTGACAGAAGATTGCTCGTCAAAAGAATCATTGAAAAAGTTGTCAATCAGATGAGGTCTTTCAGAACTGGCAGATATGGATATAAAGATGACTATAAATGGAAAAGGATTAGAGTGACAATCTATGACACAATGAACAATGAGGTCAGAAGGTATTATCTTCATGATTGCATTATTTCAGGTGTCTCAGAACTGACAATGAATTTAAATGCATCAGAGTTTCAGAGTTGTCAGATGACTGTGTCATTCTCAAAGATGAGTTTCAGCAGTTTATAAATAACAATAGAAAAGAAGGAGAAATAAAATGACAAAGTATGTAGTTCAAGAAGGTAAGATGGTGAAGGTAGATGAAATGGTTTTGTTGAAACCAAACATCAAAGTCACCCTGAATGATAATGGGAGTGTGAAGTTTGATTTTTCACAAATTCAAGAACTTTTTGCTGACCTTGTCAAGTTGTTTGATGGCAACAAAATAAAAGCAAAAATAAATCATGACGATAAGGAAATAATCTTTATAAAATAATTCCTTTGGAGGGTAAAATGAACGACCTTTTAAGCATTCTTCAACCAGAACAGTATCCAGTGACACTTGAAATCATCAACAAGGAAATAATGGTCAAGCCATACAATCATGGAGAGACCAAAGCATTCCTTGAACTCATTGATGACTACAAGAAAAATAAAACTGGTGGAATGAAGAAACTATTCCTTGCACAAAAGAATCTCATTGATTCTTGCATCCTTGCAGATGCAACAGGAGTCAAACCAATTCACTCAGAACAACTTCACAGAGCAGACTATGTCAAACTGATGGTTGAACTCAAAAACATCACACATGGTGAACAATCAATCATCAGATACAGATGTTCAAATCCTGACTGCAAAGATGAAGAGACTCAACAACCATACATTCAGTCATTTGAATTTCATCTGCCAGAAGCAGAACTGAAAAACAAGGAAAGAAAAGATTTTGTTGAGATAGAGTTTCAGAATGGAACAAAAATCAAAATCAACATGAAACCGTACACCTTTGACATTCTTCTTGCAAATGCTGAATTGTTTGAAGCAAAGATTCCAACATTTGAGATGATAGACAGATTTCAGGCATCATTCATTGATTCAATAGAAGTTGGAGAAATCATTCATGAGAACAAGAGCATGGAAGAGAAGATTGCATTCGTTTCAAAGTTGATTCCTAAATACAAGAAAGTCATTGCAGAATACATCAAGAATGAACCAATGTATGAGTGGAAGAAAGAGTGGAGTTGTCCAGTTTGTTCTGCAAAGAATGTTTCCATCATGAGGGAAGTTCAGGATTTTTTTGTGTAGTCCCCGAAATGCACGGGGACATTGAAGACTGGTTGACACTGACTCACATGGTTGAATATTATCTTGGCAAGAGCAGGATAGAAGTCATGGGAATGAAGAAGTGGGAACTTGAAAGTGCATTAGCGTTTTATATTGAGAGAAAGAAGGACGAAAATAAGAAAAATAAATAACAATAGAAACGAGGTGACATTCAATGTCAGATATTGAAGAAATCAGATTCAGGATGACACTCGAAGGGAAGATGACAACTATGATAAGTTTGCTTGAGAAAATATTAAAGGAATTGGAGAAAATAAATGATACTTCAAAAAGTTAGTGATGAGTTTTTCATAGTCCAGAATAGATATTCTGATGATGATGAAATAAACATTGCAATCAATTGCATCATTGAGGCATGGGAAGAAGTTGATGAATTTGCTGATGATGATGAATATGAAGAAATCTATGAACTCATTGCTGACTACATAGATGACTTTGACATTGATGACCTTGCAACAAAACTCATTACACTCTCTGAAGATGATTTGTTTGACCTCTTTGATGAACTTGATGAAATAGGACTTTTTGATGACATAGATGATGAAGAAGAATTTTATGAGAATCTTCAGGAAAGACTTGTCAAGAAATTTGTCATCAGAGGTGGAAAGAAAAAGAAAATCAAAAGAACATCAAGACAGGGATATACGACAAGAGATGGCAAAGAAGTCAGGATGGGTTCAAAAGAAAGAAGGACAAGAAAGATTTCTCAGAGGAAGGCATCAAGGAAGAGAAGAGCAACAATGGCAAAGGCAGTCAGAAAAAGAACGAAGTCAATGAAGAAAAGAAAAGCAATGATTTCAAAATAAATAAACTAAAAGGAGAAACAAGATGAAAACAAAGTACATGATTCAAGAAGGTAAGATGGTGAAGGTTGATGAGATGGTTATGAGTATTGGTGAATTAATTCAGACTCACAATAATTCTATTTGGGTTGACAGTGAAGGGTCTGCATCTGCAATAGGAACAATTTATCTCATTCCTATAACTCCTGTCAAAACTGTCATATTTCAAAAAAGAGGAAAACCAACAACAGCAAATTTCACTGGTAAAGTTATACCATATAAAGATTGGTTAGATTCCTATATGTCAAAATTTAATTCTTTGATTTCTACGGATGGAAAAATAACAGATATTGGTATATCTAATGGTGATTTCTTTGTAGTGATAACATTGAAAAAAGAAAACAGAGATGAAAAAGATGTAAAAAATCTTGTCAACGAATTTATGAAAGGTGTTTATAAACTTACAGAGATGAGATTAAAAAATCCAAAAATAAAAACCACAGGATTAGAAATTGATGTATCTTTTGAAATAGATATTTAAATTCCAACTCATGGGGAGTGTCACCCTCCACTCCCCTTCACTTTTCTCACAAAATAAATAACATTGAACATTTCTTGAGGACATCATGGACGAAAAAAGAATCATTTCTGAATTCACAAAGCTCCTGACACATCTTTCAGAGAACACTGAGAAGACATCAGAAGGCATTCAATCGTTGCTTGCTCTCTCAGGAAATCAACTCAAAGCACTCAAAGACCTTGCATCATCAACTGCAAATTTCACAGCAGAAGTGACAGATGCAATTTTTGATTCACAGGAAGCAGAGGAAGAATTCAATCAGAAAATTCTTGACAAGGAAGAAGAGTTGTCAGAGTTGTCAGATGATGAAGTTGAGAAGATGGCAAATGCAATGCAGGATGGTCTTGATGGTGTCAAGGATGCTGTTGAGGAAATTGTTGAGCAAAATGAAACCAAAGCAAAAAAGGACAAGAAGAACAAACAGAAGACTGACAAGAGAGAATCTGAGAGAGTTGACCACTTTGAGAATGCATCACAGAATCTTTCAAAAACTGCTCAGTTTCTCTCAAAAGAATCAGGCATCAACAAAATTTTCACATTCATTCCAGACCTCATGGATTCTTTCAAATCAGAATTTTCTGGAATCATCAGTGCATTTGACACTCTTTTAATTTCTCCATTGAAGGGATTTGGTTCCATGTTTATGGGAGTTGGAAACATGTTGTTCTCTCCGTTGAAGTCTTTGTTCTCAACTGGAGACAGTGATTTGACAAAGACAATGGAATCACAAAAAGAAAAACAACAGGAAGAAGAAACAAATGATGCAATGATTGCAGTTCTTGCTGAAATAGAAAAGAACACATCACCAGAAGATGAAATGATAAAGGGAAGAGATTTAGATTTGAAGAAACTCATTCCCGATTTTGATATGCCAAGACTTGGTGGAAAATTGGGTGGAATGCTCTGGAAACTTGCTGGAGCAGGAATGATAATTGGTGGAATCTACATGGCTGTTCAAGACTTCATGGATGGTTTCTCAAAAGGTGGATTAGGAGAAGGATTATATCAAGCATTTGTTGGAAAGACAGACCAAGGAATAATGGGCTCATTGAAGAATGCTGGTAAGTGGGCACTCATAGGAGCTGGAATAGGAACTTTCATTGCTCCAGTTGTTGGAACAATTGCAGGTGGTATTCTTGGTGGAGCAATTGGATTTGCAATCAACTCTGTTGCTCAGATTTTTGAGGGAACAGGAAGTGTTGGTTCTAAGATTGGTGAAACAATCTTTGGCAAAGGCAGTGGTGGAATCATGGAGAGTGTCAAAACTGGTGGCAGATGGGCTCTTCTTGGTGCTGGAATAGGAACTGCCTTGGCTCCTGGAGTGGGAACAATTGCCGGAGGAATCATAGGATTTGCAGTTGGATTTCTTATTGATTTTGTTCATCAGATTCTTGACCCATCCATCGTTTCTGGATTGACAACAATGTTCACAACAATTGGTGGTTGGATTGGTGATGCATGGGATTGGCTTGCCGAAGGAACAACAACACTCTTCTCTGGTCTTTGGAATTTTTTGAAAGGTGAGTTTGACAAAGTGAAAGAGAGACTTTTTGTCGCATGGGTCAATTTCACCATCCCATTCAAATATCTCTGGGAAGGTTTTGAGTGGCTTGCAGAAAAACTTGGAATCAAACCATACATAGATGCATTCAAGACGAAGGTTTCAAAGATGTGGACAGCTGTCAAAGACACATTTGGGCAACTGATTGACTGGATAACAAACATCGGAACAAATCTCTGGGATTCTTTCAAGACTGTCATTGGTGACTATTGGAAAAGAATCAAACAGTGGGTTGGAGCTTCTGACGAAGATGAGAGCGACCCTCTTCCAACTGGTGCAACACCAACAAAAAGAGTTGTCAAGAAAGAACAACAAAATGAAAAGAAAGTTGAGAACAGGGCAGAGACGATTCTTGATTCAGGAATCAAAACCTCTGATGCTGTCTCAAGTGTTGCAGAAGTGACAGAGGCAACAAATGAAGACATTGTCAAAGGCAACTCAACAACAAAAGACATCTCAAAGATTCTGAAGGACATGACCACTTTCTTCAAGAATGATTTTCTCAAGAAGATTGAATCTTATTTTGACAAGTCATCAGCATTCCTTGCTGACACACTTTTCAACATTCAGCAGGAAGATAGAATGTGGTCATATCAGACAACAAATGGTTCACTTGCTGGTTATGGTTCAAGAGTGAAAGAATTCTCAGGTGAGATTGCAAAACTTGAGAAGGGTGGAACAAAAGGATATGAGATGAAATTGAAAGACATCAGACAGAATTCAATAGACAATTCTACTTCAATTGTCACTAACAATTCAATCATAGATGGATACTCAGATTCACTGAGAAAGAAAAAACAAAGAAATTAGCGTGAAAAAGTGTGACCCTTGCTATTGATATTAGTTTTGTGAGTTTTTAACTTTTAGACGGGTTTTAGCAACTCAGATAGCTATTTTTGATTGACTTCAACGAGTGACTCTTTTGATTCCTCTTCTTCTGAGAAGTTTCATCTTTTTTCTTGAAAAAGATGAAAATAAATAATTATGAACATTCTTGGGAGAGATAAATGTCAACAAAAATCAGACTCAATGAAGCAGATTTAGACTTAATAGAATCTAATCTAATCAGTTACCTGAACTCAGTACCAGAGTTCTCAACATACAATTTCAAGTCTGGCTCACTTGCCATATTCATCAGAGTTGCAAAATTTGTCATTAGAAACCTTGCATATCAGTTGAACAAAACAGTTGAAGAGATATTTCTTGACACAGCTTCTCTTGAAGAATCAATTTACTCATTGATTGAAAATTTCAACTTCATCCCAGAAATGAGAAGACCTGCAAAGAAGTATCTTAAAATCAACTATGATTTAGACACATACACTCCTCTTGCAAATTCTCAATTCAAGATGTTCTTCAATAATGTCAAATATACAGATGAATATCAAATCATTCCAACACTGAGAGACAAGTGGCAACAATCATCATACACTGATGTTGATGCAAATGCTTTTCTCAATCAGAATATGTTCTATTGTCAACTTGAGAAGATAGGCAACACTCTTCAGGCAACAATTCCAGTTTATCAGGCAACTTGGAATGTTGTTGAGAGTGTTGTTGACATTTTGACATTCACACAGGAAGTTGAACTGAAAGATATTTCAAGTGTTTATTACAATGACAAAGTCATCAAAGATTCAATCAGAGTGTTTGTCAAAGAGACAGATGGAAGCTGGTATGAATATTATTCACTGAGAGAAGGAAACTTTGATGAAGATTTGAGGTCATACAATCTCAAATTCAATGCAACAACAGGATTATCAATTCAGTTTGACATTGACCATCTCTCAAGAACAATTCTTGACACAGAGACAATAAGAGTGTTCTTTGCAACAACTGAAGGAGATGAAATCAATGACACACAGGGAAACAATGAATTTGTGATGACGGATTTTCATGATTTCCAAGTGTTTGAAGTTCAGACTGATGAAACAGAAGTTCTCATTGCAGAATATAATTATGATTCAGTGACACCAGTCATTTCACCAACGAATCTCTCAGACCTCATCTCAGCAGAACTTGTTGATGGTGAAGGAACACTTTCTTTCTTTGACAATGGTGTTGAGAGACAATCACTTGAATCAATCAAAATCAATGCTCCACTTTTCAGAACAACACAGGGAAGAGCAGTGACAGAATCTGACTACAATGTTTTGTTGAAAAATAAGTTCTCAGAATATAGAGACATCAGAGCATGGGGTGGTCAGAGAGAATATATTGACATTGAAGACATGATTGATGATGCAATTGCAACCTATGGTGATGCTAAGACTGCAATCAAATATGTTCTTTCAGTTCTCTACACAGGTGGAACACTTTCTATTGATGATGTTGATTATACTTCAATTGAAAGTGGAACATATAGAAGAGACCTTGGATTTGTTTATTACTCATTCTATGATGATGGATTCAACTTTGTCAACAGTTCAGAAAACACAGATGAGATTATCAAATACCTTGACAGATATAAAATTTTGACAATCTATTTCAAATACAGAAATCCAGTGTTCAATCTGTTGAAACCAAAAATCAAACTGACACTGAATCCTTCCTATGCATCAGAGTTCTCATTATTTGACACAAAGACACTCATCAAGAACTGGGTGAATGAGAAATCAAAAACTCAAACAAGAATAGACCTTCAGGACATGTTCTCTATGTTGCTTGCAATGGAT
>Ga0116156_10005621_pt1 | contig 10377 bp, 7 predicted proteins | sample AD_UKC045_MetaG_FD_89891 | JGI IMG/M metagenome (GOLD analysis project Ga0116156, IMG submission 89891) | Active sludge microbial communities of municipal wastewater-treating anaerobic digesters from USA - AD_UKC045_MetaG | ecosystem: Engineered > Bioreactor > Anaerobic > Digestate | place: USA... | reverse complement strand
CCCGCTTCCCGTCCTTCCCCGTCACGTATGCCCGCGAGTAGGACACCTCGCCCACGCTCGACAGGATCTTCGCCGTCCGCATGCCGCGCCGCCCGTACGGCGCGTCCACGCCCGCCGCGCGCTGCGCGGGGCCGGACAGGATCCCGCCGACGGCCTGCGCCGCGAACCCGAGCGCTGCCGTCCGTATCCGGCCCTCCGCCTCCGCAAGGCCGCAACGCCCCGCCTCCACGCCTTCCGTGACGGCGAGGCTCTCCGCGATCAGCGCGGCCGCGGCGCCGTCGAGCGTCGAGGAGTTTTTTTTTCTGCGTCGGCAGCGCCCTCGGCAAGTTTCCACAGCTCGCCGATCAGATCTTCCAGCCTGCGGCCGTTCTCGATCTCCTGCCTGTAGCGGGGCACATCCGCCGCCGGCACGTAGGACGACCGCATCTTCCCTCCCTCGCTGCGTGTCCAGATGAAGTAGGGCCCGTTCTCCCGGACACTCCCGTCCGCGCATCTTCCTGATCGTCGTCTCGTAAACATTGCCTCGTCTCGCGGGAACAGTCTCCATGATCTTCACAGTCAGCTCTGCGAGCGTCATACCGGCCTCCTTGTTATAGATGAAATATATATAACGTTAGCAAGACGGCAGCACTGCGGCAAGGTCTTTCAGAAAATCCTGTCACTTTCCTGACACACACCCATCTTGGGCGAACGGCGGCACGCTGGGTGCCGCGTTCAACGCGCTCGCGGGCATGACCGGCGCGGTGTTCACCAACAGCCTGCTCGGCCGGAAGGCGGTGCTTTTCGACGGCACCGCGCAGAGCGTGCTGGTCGGCCCGGCGGCACCTTCCTCGCTGACAGGCGAGAGCACGTGGTCGATCGAAGCGTGGGTGTGGGTGCCGTCGCCGCCGCCCGCGAAAGCGGTCTACCTCTCGTGGACCGAAGACGAGACAGCGGGCACCGGTTGGCAGGCCTGGTCAAGGCTGATGATGCGTTACGACACCGGCGGGGTGCAGGTTGATTTCCGCGGCGGCGCGATGGGCTCGAATTACGGCATGCCCGCGTCGGGCCTCTGGCACCACCTCGCCGTCGCCCGGGCACCGACCGAGATGCTGACCTTCTATGTGGACGGATCGCGCTGCAATCAGGGCGGGCTGGGCGATGTCAATCTGCAAGGGGGCAAACCGCTGGCGCTCGGCGGCGTGCTGCGGGTCGAAACGAGCGCCTACACGAACTTTTTCGCGGGCGCGCTCTCGCGGGTGCGCGTCCACACCGGCACGCTGAGCGAGGACGACGTACGCCACAACTACCTGACCGATGTCCCGGCCTACCGCGCGGGCGGCTATGCGGCCTGGAACGGCGGCGCCGGCTACTGGAACGATCCCGCCTTCTGGCAGGACGGCCGGGTCGGCGCGGGCCTCGACGCGGTGCGCGTCCAGAGCGGCTCGCTGACCGTGACCAACGACGATATGACGGCCAGCAGCCTGGCGATGCTGGACCTGCGCGCCGGCACCCTCAAGCTGACCGCCTCCGCCGCGCGCATCGACGCCCGCACGCCCTTCCTCGTGGGCCGCGAAAGCGGTCAGGCGGCCGCGATCAACGTGTCGAGCGGCGTGCTCCACGTCGTGTCGAGCGGTAACCCCGCCTACCTTGATTTGGGCGTGAGCGGCGCATTGTCGACGCTGGAAGTGGGCGGCTCGGGTGCCGCGGCCACGCTCTACACCGCGCAGCTCCGTGCGTTCGCGGAGGGCGCCAGCGACGTCCGCGTCATGAAAGGCGGCGTGATCGAAATGGATGCGCTGTTCGCGGACGCGCTGAGCGTCCCTGCCGTGAGCGTGGCGGGCGGCACCTTCCGCAACCGGACGGGCGGCACCATGGGGTACTTCTTCAATGTGCCGCAGGTGAACGTCTCAACGGACGGCGTGACCTTCGACACCCCCGCCGGCGCGGTCATGGCCGTTGCCGCGCCGCTGCTGCACGATGCGTCCGGGCCTGCTTCGGGCGGCGGACTGCGCAAAATCGGGAACGGGACCCTGATCCTCAGCGGCACGAACAGCTACGCCGGCGCGACGTCGGTCGAGGCCGGCACCCTGATGCTCGCGCCGCGGCTGCTGGACGGACTGGTTTACCGGCTGGACGCCTCAGCCGACGCGCTCGACACCCTCACGCTCGACGCCTCGTCTAACGTGCTCGCTTGGACCGACTGCAGCGGCGCGGGCTTTGTCTTCACGACCAACAAGACCGAAATGAGTCCGGTCTACGAGCCCGCGCTCTTCGGCGGCCGCGGCGGCCTGCGTTTCAGCCGCGACAACACCTGCTACCGCTTGGCGACCGACCGGGCGGCCAAGATCCAGACCGTCTTCGCGGTCATCACCCCCGCCGCCGACAACAACATTGACGGCCTCTGGGGCCGTTCCGAACAGGATTACGGCATCCGTCTCCAAGCGACGGCTGTGCAATATACCGGCAACGCCAACGATTTCGCCGCTTCCGGCGCGGTCTACACCAACGGCGCGTTCGGCAACGGATTCACCGTCGGCCAACCGTTTGTGATGACCGCGATCGCCGGCAGCCCGCAGACGTGGGTCACGGCGATCGGCGATTACTGGGGCAACCTCACGCACCGGCGCGCCTACCGCGGCGACATCGCCGAGATCCTCACGTACGACCGGCGGCTGGATGACCGCGAGCGCCAGGAGATCGAGCGTTATCTCATGGCGAAGTGGCTGGGCACGGTGCCGGCCCCCGTGCTCGCCGACCGGCTGCTGCCGCACGCCGGCACGCTGGCGGTCAACGCCGGCGCGTCGGTGGACCTGCACGGCTCCTCCGCGACGCTCTCCGCGCTCCTGGGCGCCGGCGTGATCGGCAACGGCCAGCCCGCGACCTCGCTGCTGACGGTCGGCGCGGATGATGCCGAGTTCGCGTTCGCCGGCTCCGTCACCGGCAACGTGGCGGTCAGCAAGACCGGCGCGGGGCGCGTCGTCTTCGCCGGACAGAACACGCTCAGCGGTCCGCTCACGGTCGAGGCCGGCACGCTCACGCTCGCCTCGGACGCCTCGTCGGTCACCGGCCTGGTCTACCGGCTGGACGCCTCGCAGCCCGCGACGCTGACCTTCCTCGCCGACGGCTCAAACGTGACGGCCTGGGCGGATGCCGAGGGCTCCGGCTTTGCGTTCGCGACCACCAACGATCTCAACTGTCCCGTCTACAATGCCGCGCTCTTCGGCGGCCGCGGCGGCCTTCATTTCGGCCGCGGCGGCGCGCGCGGCCGCATGCTCGGTTCGGGCGTGACCAACGCCCAGACGGTCTTCGCGGTCAACATGATCCGCGACCAGAGCAACGACAACGGCGGCTTCTGGGGCAAGGAAGGGCAGGACAGCGGACTCCGCATCGGCAACACCACGTGGTACTGGCCCGGCAACAACAACGACTTCCACTACGGCGGCGCCGGCGGGCTGGTCGCCGTCAACGGCATCGTCTCCAACAGCGTGGTGACGGTCGGCCAGATCCACCTCGTCACCTCGGTCAACGGCGCGCGCCAGACCTTCCGCCCCGCGATCGGCGACTACTGGGGCTCCTCCCAGTGGACGAGCCGCTATTATCGCGGCGACGTGGCCGAGATCCTGGTGTACGACCGCAGCCTCACTGCGCTGGAACGGCAGACGGTCGAGGCCGCGCTGATGGCCAAATGGTTCCCGGCCGGCAGCGGCAGCGTGCTGCCGTCCAGCGCCTCAGTCACGGTTCAGGCGGGCGGGACGCTGGATCTGGCCGGCGGCGCATTCACCGTGGCCTCGCTGTCCGGCGGCGGCTGTGTCTCGAACGGTGCGCTGACGGTGACCGGTTCCGTCGCGCCGGACGGCGAGCTGTGCGTCACGGCCGCGGCGCAGCTTACCGGGACCCTGGTGCTGACTGTCGAGGCGGACGGCTCCTGCGACAGCCTGGCGCTCGCGGGCGCGCTGGATCTCTCCGGGCTGGCGCTGGAGCTGCATCTGCCGGTCGAGCCGCCGGCCGTCGGGTCGTACACGCTGATCACCGCCGCGGGCGGGATCCAGGGCGTCTTCGAACAGGCGTCGGTTGCCAAGCCCTGGCGTCTGGTCGTGGAGCCGACCGCCGTGCGCCTCACCTATGTGAGCGGGACGCTCATGCTGCTGAAGTGACACCCTCGCCGAACTTTGCAGGCCAGGGAACGGAACCGATGATGAAGGCGGGATGACACATAGGAACCGGCGGCAATTTATGGAGGGGGCTGCCGCGTTCGGGCTGGCTGTGGAAACGGGCCTTGCCGAGAGGATGGCGCCGGCGATCCGCCGCATCGTCGCTTACGGGAATGCGCCGTTCCGCCGCCGCGTCAGCAGCGGAATCGCACCCAGCATGTCTACGGCCACGACCAGCGCGTGGCCCGCGAGGCTGAGCGCGACCAGATGCGTGTTGTCAAGCCCCAGCGGCCCGGCCACTGCCTGCGCCGCCAGCTCACGCACGCCCAGGCCGCCGATCGACACCGGCAGGGCCGAGACCACGCCGAACAGCGGGATCACCATCCACACGCTGAGCGGCGGGATCGCGAGGCCGAGCGCGCGGATGATGAAGAGGTTGCTCCAGGTCTTGAGCACCTGCGAGGCGAACGCCGCCAGCAGCAGCGGCGCCAGACGGCGCGGCGCGCCCGCGAACGCGCAGGCCTCGCGGACCAGCGCGCGCGCCGAACCCCGCCAGCCGGCCGCGTCCGGTGCCGCGGACGCATCTCGCTCTGCCGCCGCGTGACGCCGCGCCGCCGCGCTCGCGAGCAGCAGCGCCGCGAGCGCGGCCCCCGCAGCCGCCACGGCCGCGACCGGCCCGCGGCGGTCGAGCAGCAGCGCGAACCCGCCGATGCCGAGCAGCATCGCGAGATTGACCGCGCGGTCCAGCAGCAGGCTCGTCACCACCGCGCGCAAGGTCGGGCCGGCCTCGGTCATCGCCGCGCCCGCATTCGGTAGGGCGGTCTCGCCGGGACCGCCGCGGACGCCTCGGCGAGGTGTCCCTACCGGCAGCGGTTTAGCGTTTACGTCATGACCGCGCAGCACGAGGTAGCCTTTGACCACGTCGCCGCCGACATTTGAGGGCAGGAAGCTGTTGAAAAACATGCCGCACCAGTGGCAGGCCGCCGCGTTGCGAAAGCGCATCGACGGCAGCCGCGCACGCAGGATGCAGAACCACGAGGCGGCGCCCGCGAAGCCGCCCAGCACCAGCAGCAGCGCGGCGGCCAACAGCGGGCCGGGCTGCGCCCGGCGCAGGCTGGCGGCTAACACATCAAGGCGCACGCAGTGCAGGGCCACCGCCAGCAGCGCCAGCGTGACCGCCGCTTTCATCAGCAGGGTCAATCGTTTACGGGCGGCTTCTGTCATCATGATAATCCGCCTTGCATGTCATGAAACGGCATCCAGAAAATCCTGTCATCCCGGCAAAAAGCCACGGCTGAGCGCTCCCGTCAGAAGAGCGTGAGCTGGCCCGGAATGTCGGTGCTCTTGCGGCGGTTGCGCCGCGCGAGTTTCGGCACGCCGGCCTCCAGCTCGCCCTCTTCGAGATTGGCGAGAATCTCGCGCGAACGGTCCACCACCTCGTCCGGCATGCCGGCCAGACGCGCCACGTGAATGCCGTAGCTCTTGTCCGCCGTGCCGGGCGCGATGCGCCGCAGAAAGATGATCGACTCCCCGTGCTCGCGCACCTGCACCGTGTAGTTCTTGACGCCGTTCAGCGTGATGGCCAGGTCGGTGAGTTCGTGGTAGTGGGTGGCGAAGAGGGTCTTGGCTTTGACGGCGGGCGTGTTGTGCAGGTATTCGGCGACCGCCCACGCGATGCTGATGCCGTCGAAGGTGCTGGTGCCGCGTCCGATCTCATCCAGCACGATCAGGCTCCGGGCGGTGGCGTTGTTGAGGATGTTGGCGGCCTCCTGCATCTCCACCATGAAGGTGCTGCGGCCGCGCGCGAGATCGTCGCCCGCGCCGACGCGCGTGAAGACGCGGTCCAGCAGGCTGATGCGCGCGGCGCGCGCCGGCACGAACGAGCCGATGTGCGCCATGATCGCGATCAGCGCGACCTGCCGGATGAAGGTCGACTTGCCCGCCATGTTCGGCCCGGTGATCAGCATGATCTGGTTGCGGCGGCAGTCGAGCAGGGCGTCGTTGGGCACGAACTGCTCGGCGTCTGGAAGCTGTTCGATCACCGGGTGGCGGCCGTCGCGGATCTCCAGCGTGTCGTCCTCCGTGATGTCCGGGCGCACATAACCGAGGGCGAGGGCGCGGTCGGCCAGTGCGCCCAGCACATCCGCCTGCGCCAGTGCGTCGGCGGTCTCCTGCACGGCTGCGGTGTGCGCCACGACCTGTTCGCGCAGCGCGCAGAACAGCTCGAACTCCATCGCCGTGGAGCGCTCCTGCGCGCCGAAAATCTTCTGCTCGTAGCTCTTCAGCTCCGGCGTGATGAAGCGTTCGGCGTTGACCAGCGTCTGGCGCCGTTCGTACTCCGGCGGCACGGCGCCGGCCTGCCCCTTAGAGACCTCGATGTAGTAGCCGAAGACTTTGTTGTGGCGGACCTTGAGGGTTTTGATGCCGGTGCGCTCCTGCTCGCCGGCCTGGTACTTGGCGAGCCAGTCATGGCCTTCCGAGGCCAGCGCGCGCAGCTCATCCAGCTCCGCGCAGTAGCCGGCGCGGATGAGGCCGCCGTCCTTGAGGCCGGCGGCCGGCTCATCGGCGATGGCGCGTTCGATCAGCGCGACCAGCTCGGGCAGGGGATGGAGCAGCGCGGCGGTCTCGCGCAGCAGCGCGTCGGGCGTCTGTTCGAGGCGCTCGCGCAGCGCGGGCACCGGCAGCAGCGAGGCGGCCAGCGCCCGCACGTCGCGCGCGTTGCCGCGTCCGGAATCGATGCGCGCGATGAGCCGTTCGAGGTCGCGCACCTGCGCGAGCTTGTCGCGCAGGTCGTTCAGGACCAGGCGCTGGCGGGTCAGGCATTCGACCGCGTCGAGCCGCGCCGCGATGGCGGGCGCCTGGCGCAGCGGCCGGATCAGCCAGGCGCGCAGCAGGCGCGCGCCCATCGGCGTCTGCGTGTTGTTGAGCACGCCGAGCAGGGTCACCTCCTGCGGCTTGCCGCGCTGCGGGATCAGATCGAGGTTGACGCAGGTGTTTTCATCAAGCGTCAGAAAGGCGTCGGCGTGGCGCACGTGCAGGGTGCGGACATGGCCGACCGCATGGCGCAGCTCCTCGTTCACGTAGCGGAGCAGCGCGCCGGCCGGGCCGACGAGCTCGGCCGCGCCCTCGCAGCCGTAGCCTTCGAGCGAATGCACCTGGAAGTGGCGCAGCAGGCGGTCGCAGGCGCAGTCATACTCGAACGTCCAGTCGTCGATGTCGGTGACGGTGCCGAGCGCGCCCGCGGCGCGGACGCACTGCACGCGCGGGTCGGCGAGCGCCTCGCGCCCGATCAGGCATTCGCTGGGCGCATAGCGCTTGAGCAGCTCGGCCAGCGCGGCGGCGTCGGACACGGCCTCGACCGTGAAGGCGCCGGTCGAGAGATCCAGCAGGGCCAAGCCCAGCGCCTTTCCGGCATAGAGCGCGGCGAGGTAATTGTTGCGCGCGGCGTCGAGGATCTCATCCTCGGTGACCGTGCCGGGCGTGACCACGCGGGTGACTTCGCGGCGCACGATGCCCTTGGCCTGGGAGGGCTCCTCCATCTGGTCGCAGATCGCGGCCTTCTTGCCGGCGCGGATCAGCTTGGCGAGGTAGGCGTCGATGGCATGGTAGGGGACACCGCACATCGGGGTACCGGCGCGCTGGGTCAGGGCCACGCCCAGGATCGGGGCTGCGGCGCGCGCGTCCTCAAAAAACATTTCATAGAAATCCCCGAGGCGGAACAACAGGATCACGCCATCCGGCAACTCCGCTTTGATGCGCCGGTACTGGCGCATCATCGGGGTCAGCTCTTCACCAGCCATGGAACAAGCTCCTCCGGGCCGGTGATTTCCGACCCCATTGGCGGCCAGTTTCGCATGTTCGCGCGCCCCCCGTCAATTAGGTTTGTCACCCGTATCCTTTTGTGTCACACTGTCCGGTAACAACCGAAAGACGGTTTATATCTTTGGAGGAACACTCGAATGAAGCACGTGAAAACGATGGTGGCGGCTCTGGCCGCAGGGACGGCGGCGACGGTGATGGCGGGGCTGTACGGCGACACGCCGGATGCGCGGCATGCGTGGGCGGTGCATGACATGAACCGGCCGGCGCCCAAGAAGATCGCGGCGGAGCCGGGCCAGCCGCCGTCGGACGCGATCGTTCTTTTTGACGGCACGTCGCTCGACAACTGGGAGAGCACCAAGGGCGAGCCGACCAAATGGCGCTTGGCGGACGGCGCGCTCGAGTCGGTCAAAGGTGCGGGCTACATCCGGACCAAGCAGGCGTTCGGCGACTGCCAGTTGCACATCGAGTGGGCGGCGCCCGCCAAGGTGGAGGGGCAGGGCCAGGGCCGCGGCAACAGCGGCGTCTTCATGATGGGCAGCTACGAGATTCAGGTGCTGGACTCTTATGAGACGGAAGTCCTGCCGGACGGCAGCAACAAAAACCCCAACTATGCCGACGGCCAGGCCGGCTCGATCTACGCCGAAAATCCGCCGCTGGTGAACGCCTGCCGCAAGCCGGGCGAATGGCAGACCTACGACATCGTGTTTCATCAGCCGATCTGGGAAGGCGAGACGTTGAAGCGGCCGGGGTCGATCACGCTCTTCCACAACGGCGTGCTGGTGCAGGACCACTGGGAGATGGAGGGCATGACCACGCACTGCCGCCGCCGCCCGCTGAAGCCGCACCCGACCAAACTGCCGCTGCAGCTTCAGGACCACGGCAATCCGGTGCGCTTCCGCAACATCTGGCTGCGCGAGATCCCGTCGCGCTATGCCAACACCACGCACGGTGGGCCGGCCGCCAACGAGGCGGACGTGATGGCGCTTCGGAGCGAAACCGCGGCCAAGCTCTATGCGCAGGCCAATCCCGCCGATCCCAACAAGGCGGCGGCGCTCCACCGTTTGCTGGAGGTCATCTCTTACGAAAAGACGGACGCCCGCATCAACGAGGTGAAAGCGATCGCGGGCGCCTATCTCGCCGAGCTGGGCGGACTGGACAAGCAGAAGCTGGAAGGCCGCAAAGGCGAGATCATCGGCGTGCGCAATGCCTGCAACGTCCTGATCCGCAACCAGGTGCTGCCGGAAGAGTGCACGCTGCGCGCCGGGCTGCAAAAGATCATCGACGCGCAGGGTTTCGAGAAAAAGCGGTAGGCCAGCCGCCTGCGGAGCGGGAACAACGGATGGGATAACCTATCCACAGATTGCGCAGATTACACAGATTGAATCAATATCTGCGGGAATCTGAACAATCTGCGGACAGAAACGTGAAGTTATGAACGCGCCATGACCAACAGCCTGGAAGACTATCTGGAGACCATCTACCTGCTGGTGCAGGCGAACGGCGGCGCCCGCGTGCGCGATGTGGCGCTGGCGCTGCACGTCAAGATGCCTTCGGTCATCAAGGCGGTGTTGGAACTCAAGAAGCACGGTTACGTCACCCAGGAGCCATATGGCGCCGTGGATCTGACCGAGGCCGGCGCACGCGCCGCCAGCGAGATTCTCGGCCGCCATACGTTGCTCAAGAAATTCCTGATGCTGCTTAAGGTCTCCGACGAAACGGCGGAGAAGGATGCTTGCGCGATGGAGCATTTTCTCAGTCCGGAGACCTTGACCCGCATCACGGAGTTTGTCAAAACGAATTCGCGCAAAGGGAGGGTCGGCCGGTGAAGACGGCGAGGAGGATCATCCGCATGGCTGCGGCCTGCCTGCTGTGTGCGGCCTGCGCGGCGCAGGCGCGCGTGGGCGAGAGCGTCAAGCAGAGCGAGACGCGCTACGGCGGGGCTGGCGAAGAGCAGGGCGACGCGGCGCGCATGATTCTGGCGAACGCGCGCAATATCGTCTACCACCACGGCGACTGGGTCATCACAGCGGCGATCGTCAACGACGTGACACTGCGCATCCAGTATGAAAAAGTCGCCACCCGTCAGTCGCGCACGCGGCTCACGAAAGAGGACGTGAAGGAGTTCCTCGAAGCCGAGGATGCCGAGGGCTGGACGGTGTTCAACGAACAGACGCGCCAGACCGGCAAGGCCTACGCCGGCGAAAGTCACCCGCCACCGGCGGTGAAGTCGGCTTCCGGCCTCACCGCGCGCTACCGCGTCTTCAGCGTGGTGGTCGATCACCCGCAGGCCGTGCGCCATGAGGCGGGGCTCCTGCCGCAGCAGCCGGTGCGCCGGGTGCCCAGCCGAAGCGTGGCGCTTTGAGTGGGATCAGTCCAGTGTGTGGACCAACAGGCCTGAGCGCAGCTTGGGTTCGAACCAGGT
>Ga0116156_10005613_pt1 | contig 10384 bp, 7 predicted proteins | sample AD_UKC045_MetaG_FD_89891 | JGI IMG/M metagenome (GOLD analysis project Ga0116156, IMG submission 89891) | Active sludge microbial communities of municipal wastewater-treating anaerobic digesters from USA - AD_UKC045_MetaG | ecosystem: Engineered > Bioreactor > Anaerobic > Digestate | place: USA... | reverse complement strand
CCGAAATGATTGCCTGCCGCAAATCATATCATGGCAGTACGCACGGTTCCCTGTCGGTGTCGGGCAATGAAGTGAAGAAGCAGGCATTTCGTCCGTTGCTGCCAGATGTCAAGTTCATTACGTTCAACAACGAAGAAGATCTTCAATACATTACTACCACCACCGCCTGTTTGATTATCGAAACTAAGTGCTACACCTGCCTGGTTATTTCTCTGCAGTGCTTTCACCATTCTGGCATTTTTAGTTATCTACTGGCTGGTCGACATAAAGCGAAAGGAAAAATGGTTTGATGTGATTAAGCCCTCGCGTACAGATACTTTATTGTGTTACCTCATACCGTATTTTATCTATGCGTTCACGGCTGTTGTAGGTATTCATCTTCCGGAAATTATTTTGGTGGGTGGCGTGGGGTTGGTAAAGTCATTTCTCTTTGCACTCTTATGTGCTGTAATCACAGGAGGATTGAACCGCCTGGGCATCCGGTTAAAATTGTAAAACACTCAGCGTGTTTTTCCTCGATCAGTGTTATCCGTTTCCGGAACGCTGATCTTCATGATGTAAGAATATTAAAATTATCTGAACTAAAGTTGGTTTTGTAGACATCAGAGTGCTTGGAGCATGTGACTCTGATGGGGAGAAAAGATCTAGTCATGTTGAATGAAACTATTTTTTGATAATACTAAAGACAAAAGCTTGGTGTTTCGAAGTGATTTTACATCTATAGCTGCCAGAAGCAAGATCATGAATGTCAATAATTCCATTTTCAGGAACATTACCCTGCTTCATTTGTCTCCCTTGCATATCAAAAAAGACAAAGACCGATTGTGTGTACGGAGTTTTTACTTCCAGAAAATCATTCACCGGATTTGGATACATCACAATGGGATCAACTCCCTGATTTTCCGATGCCGTTATTACAATAGAGGCAACATCACTGAATGCACTACTATTGTTTTGAGTGTCGAACGCAGTTACCCAATAATAAATCATGTCTTGCAAATTCTCGTTGTCTACAAATTGATTGTTTGTAGGCAGGTTTTGTTCTGCAATTAATGCTGATTCAGTAATGTGATTGACAGTGCTTCTGTACAACCTGTATCCTTTAAGGTCCTGTTCGGTGTTGGCCGACCAATGAATCACAACACCTCCATCATTTATCAAACTTACAGTAAGATTTTCAGGTTTGGCAGGAGGGTTGTCAAGTGGCATACCAGTTACCGCAGTTGAGAAGCCACTTTTATTTCCTGTATTGTCAATGGATTTTATGAAATAGTAGTAGGTCTGCTGATACTCAACATCATTGTCCTGTATCGTTGTTGTTGTTAAGGTTTGAAACAATGTAGCACTTTCCGGATCAGATGTTAAATTCTTGTACACCTCGTATTTCGAAAAATCACCCTCTGTGTTGGCTGACCACGTAAGCATCAAAAATCTATCGCCCATTGTGAGCATAACATCTTGAGGTGTGACCGGTGGATTATTGATTGGCATTCCATCTACTGCATCTGAGAAGTCACTTTTATTTCCGGCCCTATCGATGGTGCGTACAAAATAGTAATAGGTCTGGAGATACGCGACATTGTCGTCCTGTATCGAGTTTACCGTTATTGTTTGAAATAACGAAGCGCTTTCTGAATCGGATGTTAAATTCTTATACACTTCATATTTTAAGAAGTCATCTTCTGTGTTTGCTGACCAATTTAGTTTTAGAAATTTGTCGCCCGCTGTTAGCAATACATTTTGAGGAGTAGTTGGGATTAGATCGAAAGCTATTGCGCTGTTGGAAGGTAATGACATCAAACTTGATTGATTGGGTAAAACCGCTTTAACCCAATAGAATACAGTAGTACCACTGGCCACAGTATTGTCTACAAAACTCAAGGCAGTTGTTTCACCAATCTTCTCAGCGTTACCACCTTCAACATCTGCAGCATCATTGTAGTGCCGATAGATCCAATACGTTATGCCGGATTCCTTATTCGTATCCCATGAAATTGTGATTTTTCGATCTCCGGAGGTGGCCAGCAGATTTGTGGGTGGCAAGGGAGGAACTGCGGTCTGGTCATATCCATAAACGTAAACTCCGTTTCCACTTTCGCGAACACCGTAAACCGTTTTATTGTCAGATGCAAATAGAAATCTTTCGTAGCCTGATTCACCTCCACCACTCGACCAGTAGGCAGTTGCAATATTTTTCTGTGTACTGATTTTCACCACGGTCTCATCATCGCGAAAGCCATAGAAACGAGTTTCACTGGCACTGCTACTGATGATCATATTCTCTTCTGGATTCAGCGATGGCAGCGTTAACGATTGGCCGCCATTATAATCACCCAGCATTTGAGCTCTCGGTCCTAATTCACCGGTAACAGAATTCCACGGATATCTGAAAATTAGAGTACTCCCACCTGCAACATAAGCCATCTGGTGAACTTTGCTCAGCAGCAGCTTGAATGTGTTTTTATAAAGACCATACGTAACCTCGGTCGAGCTGGTCAATTGCAACAGACCTGTCTGCATATCCCGATTAAAAACATATAGCATTAAATATGAATTTGGCTTCGCTGATAGTACATAAATCAATTTGTCATCATCACCGATTACAATATTCCCGGGCGACCACTCCACACCCAACTCGACTTGAGATAGTATATGAACCAATGTGAGCCCTCCTGAAGTTGCCGTACGATAGATGCGCAACAAATCATCACTGCAAGAGATATAAAGAAATTGCTGATCCTCGGTGAGCTGCATGTCTTCAATACCGGCTGGCAGGTCCAGTGTTGTGCGATGACTGATGGCTCCATTTGCGTCCACATCGAGTGTATGCAATTGATATGAGTAAGGAGCGAAATAGGAGTTGGCTGATGCGTAAACCGTTTTGTTATCCGATGTAGCTACCAGATTTTTTATAAGGTAATTGTCATTATCAGGAATGCCGGCTTGCTGAAAGGTTACGCGATTAATTTCCGTCATCTCGCCACCTTCATTGACACCCGAACGAAAGGCAGCGAAGCACTTATCGATAAAACTTCCGGTAAAAATAAATTGATTGTCTTTGCTTATACATTCAGCGGATACGTGATAGAGCCCACGATTAAGCGATTGTCCGAAAAAGTGAATTCGCATGGAATCCAATTCGTTGTTGTTTTCCTTAAAACATTCTATTGAAGTATCTGCGTACTCAGTGCCAAAGCCATAGACAAACTTTTCGTCATGGCTAGTATTCACACCGTAAAAGGGTTCGTTAAGAACAACACCCCTTACGTTTATTTTCTCGAGTAATGTTAATTCGCCATTGGCATCTACAAAATATGAGGTCAGATTACGAAACGAACTCGCATAAACTTTATCTCCGGCTGCATTTACTTTAAATGCCGTTAAGCTCGCTGGGCCAATGGGGTAAGCAGAACTTTCAGGGCGGGGATAAGTGAAAATATCAAGGAAGGTTAACCTACCGGTACTCGCATCCCGCGAGAATCTTCCGATGCCATAATAGAGCGAGCTGAACAACATATAGTTCTCGTCCCGCACCGCAGCTATTTTATAGGTATAACCAAGATCCTGCAGACCCAAATATTCTTCAAGGAAAGTGATCAATCCTGTAGTTGTATCGCGCGTAAAGGCTCGAATATACGCCCCTGATAAGTACATGAATTTGCCATCTTGACTAATGTAAATATCGCCTTGGCTTACTTGCGACACTTCCCGTTTAACCAACACAACGGAACCATCAGATAAGTTTCTCTTATAAATATTTAATACACTGCCATTTCCAATATAAAGAAATTTGTCGTCAGGACTAATATACAATGAACTTCCCGTACCATAGGAATCTACTACCCCCGGAACTTGGCCTAGGAAGGTAATTTTACCCGTAATGGCGTCACGTTTAAAAATGTAAATATTGGAGGTAGCGGATGTTGTTGTATAGGCATATTCGCCATCATGATTAAAAACGATATTGTCCATTCCCTGCCTCTCGAAACCGTACTGTTCCATATTATGAACTTCCTTCATGGTTAAGGAGCCGGTTATGGGATCGTAATCGAAAACACCCAAGCCACCACTGCTTGCAGAGTATGCAAATTTGTTGTCGGGAGAAAACCACATCTCCCTTACATATTCTAGGCCTGCCTGGAAGGCTGCATTGCGATGTTTGAATTTCAGGATTTGTGCTTCGGTTTGGGAGGTCGTGAAAAGAATCAGCGCAACAATGAACGAAGTTATTAATCTGGAAGTCTGACCGAAAACTTTAGATACACACATATGATCAACAAACTAAGTATGGTACGCAATATTGCGATATTATCTTTGATTTGTCATAATTAATCGAAGTCTAATCCATGACTGGCACATTTATATTTTGAGTATTGTTTAAAGGTATTCATTGATACATCCCGCCTTTAGGTGTTGGCTTTAATTCCTTGTTTCGTTGAAGTTTCATTTTTTAATAAACTCAGAGCAATTCGCTTAATAACACTGAAATTTGCGCAGCATTACCTCTATCTGGTTCAAGTCTTGCGCGTAGATACTTTCTCGTTGGTGACTTGGACAACAATCGGCAATCCTACTTACAGTGAGAACTTAAAGTGCCAAACCTAGAAGATTAATCATTAGCAATTACTCAATATCAATTAACTTTCCGCATGGATTTTAATCACGATACCTTTCTCAACAAACTCGCGCAAACTACTGACTCACCCTACCTCATTTCCATCGAGCGGGCGGAAGGTATTTACCTTTATTCTCCTGATGGAAAACGATACACTGATCTTATCTCCGGTATCGGTGTCAATAATATTGGTCATCGTCATCCGCATGTAGTACAAGCCATCAAAGAGCAGCTCGATAAACATTTGCATGTGATGGTGTATGGGGAATATGTTCAGTCAACGCCCAATCAACTCGCGAAGAAACTTACCTCGCTCCTTCCCAAAAGTCTGAACTGTTGTTACTTCGTGAATTCAGGAACGGAAGCCAATGAAGGCGCCTTGAAATTAGCCAAGCGCTTTACAGGGAGAACCGAAATGATTGCCTGCCGCAAATCATATCATGGCAGTACGCACGGTTCCCTGTCGGTGTCGGGCAATGAAGTGAAGAAGCAGGCATTTCGTCCGTTGCTGCCGGATGTCAAGTTCATTACGTTCAACAACGAAGAAGATCTTCAATACATTACTACCAACACCGCCTGTGTGATTATCGAAACCATTCAAGGCGATGCAGGCGTACGTGTTCCGTCAAAAGTGTATATGAAAGCACTGCGAAAGAAATGCACGGACACTGGAACACTCTTAATCTTTGATGAGATCCAATGCGGCATGGGCCGAACGGGTACCTTGTTTGCCTTTGAGCAATTTGATGTGGTACCGGATATTCTCACCATCGCGAAAGCGTTTGGTGGTGGTTTACCCATCGGTGCGTTTGTTGCCGATAAACAAATCATGCAGGTACTCACCCACAACCCGATGCTGGGGCACATCACTACCTTTGGCGGCAACCCCGTATGTTGTGCTTCGGCACTGGCCACCTTAGAGGTTATTGAGGAAGAAAAGTTATTGGAGAAGGTAGAAGCAAAAGGTAAACTGATTGAAAGTTTGCTGAAACATAAAGCGATCAAAGAGATCAGGCGATTCGGTTTGTTGTTCGCCATCGATTTTGATTCTGCTGAGATCGTGGCTAACATCGTGGAGAACGCCAAACAGGAAGGTGTGATCTGTTATTGGTTTTTATCGCACCCCAATAGTTTTCGCATCGCTCCTCCCCTTACCATTACTGAAGAACAGATTCGCGAATCTTGTGCAAGCATATTGAATGCAATTGATAAATCAACAAGTTGAGAGTTGCCGGTTGCCAGTCAACGGTAACTGGCAACCGTTAACATTTTGAAAGCAATAGATAAATCGACAAATTGAGGCATGTCTGTACCAAAGAAAACATTTGATCTGCTCGACTATTCCTACAAGCTCTTAGTGGTGATCGCACTGCTCATTGTCTTGTGCATTTTTGCATCCGATATTATTGTACCGATTTGCTTCTCGGTCATCTTCGCTGTTGTGATGTCGCCTGCTGTAAAATTTCTGGAACGGAAGCTGCCCTCCACGTTGGCCATTACCTTGATGCTGATTGTAACACTTGCAATACTGGTGTTGTTGATCTGGCTTATCGTGAGTCAAATTACCAGTCTGGTGGCAGACCTTCCTGACCTCCAAACCAAATTCGATGCGATGGAGCAAAACGTCAATAGAATCCTGTACAAATATTTTGGTTTCAATAAGTCGGAACGTACCCAGTTTTTTAAATCGGGCATTACCAACCTGAGTGGTTATGCCACTAATTTACTGGCCTCTACTACAACTTTAATTTCACTGATCATCCAGGTTCCGATTTATATATTCCTTTTTCTCATCTATCGAGATCGCTTCAAGGCATTCTTCGAAAACTTGTTGCCATCACGTGAAGAATTTACCTGGAAGAAAGAAGTGGAAGGTGTAATCCAAGGCTACATCTCCGGATTGTTATTAGTTACGCTCATTGTTGCCACACTCAACACCATCGGCTTGTTCGCACTCGGCATTAATCACGCTATCTTCTTTGGCATCCTTTCGGGTGTACTCACCATCATTCCATATGTTGGTATTTTCATTGGTGCTACCTTACCGGTATTGATGGCACTCATCACAAAAGACAGCATCTGGTATGCGGGTGGTGTGATCGCCATTTTCTCAACCGTTCAGTTTCTGGAAGGTAATTTTATTACACCACGCATTACAGGATCGAAAGTAAGCATCAACGCACTGGCCGCAATAGTTGCGTTGTTGATTGGTGGGAAAATTCTCGGCATTGCCGGAATGATTCTAGCGATACCAGCTTTAGGTGTTCTGAAGATCTTATTATCGCAGACAAAATACCTTAAGCATTTTGTGATTTTGATTGAGGATACTGCGGTTGTGAAGAAGGTGGAGTCTGCCGAGATTGAAAAGGAGGTTGAGGCGGAAAAGAGTGAAGAGAATTAGTTACCGGTTACCAGTTGCCGGTCTTAAGGGTGTATTTTTCTGCTTCAGAAATAAATCTGAAACGGTTTCCAATTACAGGCGACTGGCAACCGGTAACTCAAAAACTATTTCCGAATGCGCCACTCAGCCGGATACAAATTATTCATCCGATTATCCAACACATTCGCCCAGCCAAGAGGAACACCATTATACTGAATAAGTGCAAATCCTTTTTTCTCTCCGTGAACTTCCAACGTTTCTTTTCTTAGATATTGAAGTGCTTGAGGAAGTTCAACATTCAGGACTGTGAAATGCTCTTTGTTTAATTCAATTGATAAAGCAAGTGCATGTTCGGGAATTAGCTTCTCATGTTTTACTGTCGCCATCGAAGTTCCGGCAGAGATGAGGTAAAGGTTCTTCGCCAAAAATTCGATCTCGAAGTGCTTGTTCTTCGGGAAGAATTGAACCTGATCGTTTCGGATGATGAAGGTTTTTTCTTCGGGTGTTAATACCCACTGACTAAGTTGGTCAATGATCTTTTTCGATGGTGCTGTAAATGAATTTTTATAATTCATTCTACTCTCACCTCCATTCGTCTTTCGCATTACAGAAAGAAAAAATCCTTCGCCCTTTACTTTATGCGGAAAGAAACGATAACCCATTACATTGCCTTTCGAAGTTTGCTCAACTCCCCACGAAGGATCAAGTTGTAGAGAAATGAATTCCACACCTTGCTCCTCTTTTAACCACGCCAGGTTCTCTTCGTTCTCGGCTTCGTTATAAGTACAGGTAGAGTAAATTAAAATACCTCCTTGTTTTAGAGCAGGCCATACATCGCTTAAAATTCTACGCTGACGTTTCGAACACAAGGCTACATTGTCGGGTGACCATTCGCTCATGGCATTGGGATCTTTACGAAAAAGTCCTTCACCTGAACAAGGAGCATCGACTACCATTACATCAAAGAAACCTTTTAAACGTTCGAAGTCGTGAGGGTCATTGCTGGTGACTACAGCATTTGGATATCCCCACTTCTGAATATTTTCAGAAAGTATATTAGCACGTGTTCGAATTACTTCATTCGAAACCAACAAACTTTCTTTGTTCATCAAACTCAACAAGTGTGTTGACTTACCTCCGGGTGCTGCACACAAGTCCAGTACATTTAATGACTTAGTGTTATCGACTGACTGAAGAAATGCTTGCTCCACAAACATGGAGCTGGCTTCCTGAACATAATAACTTCCTCCGTGAAAGGTAGGATCAAGTGTGAAGGATGGTCGCTGGTTCAGGTAATATCCAAACTTACTCCATAACACTTTTTCATCCGGAAGGACACTGTGTTTGGCCGGATTGGCCCGAATGCTAGTAGGCGCTGGTTCTTGCAGACTTGCCTGAAATACTTCAAAACAAGCACCCAACTGTTTGCGCAAGGCTATTTCAAATGCATTTGGTAAAATCAGTGGGTTCATCAATGGCCAAAGTAAACACAAAATCAGCTTACCAACATAGTAATGCTATCAACTTTGATTTCTTCTTGGTAGGTTTGTTTGAAACTTCCTTTTTATGATCAAAGCCAACAACACCAAACTTAAAAGTTGGGTAGAAGTCCCCAAAGGTTCTGATTTCCCTATTCAAAACCTGCCTTTTGGGATTTTTAAAATTGATCGATCATTACCTTTGGCCGGTGTAGCCATTGGTGATTCTGTTTTAGATTTAGCTTCTCTGCAAAATCATGGATTTTTCTCCAGCCTTGATCTACCTGAAAACATTTTCAATCAAAAATACCTTAACGACTTTTTTGCTTTAGGAAAAAGAAAGGTAGGCCTGGTGCGCGAACGCATTTCAGAACTTCTTCAACATGATAACAATGAACTTCAATCAAATCCTGAAGCAAGGAAAAGTTCAGTCTTGCTAATAAAAGACGTACAATTACTTATCCCTGTACGAATACCGAACTACACTGATTTTTATAGCAGCGAAGAACATGCAACCAATGTAGGTTCTATGTTTCGCGATCCGAAGAATGCACTTCTTCCAAACTGGAAACATTTACCCGTAGCCTATCATGGACGTGCTTCTTCCATTGTTGTTTCCGGAACTCCAATTCAACGACCCCGTGGACAAGTTAAACCAAAGGATTCTGACCTTCCGGTTTTTTGCCCATCAGATAAATTGGATTTTGAATTGGAGGTTGCTTTCATTACGTGCAAGGAAACAACCTTAGGCGAGTCTATTCATACTGCGGATGCTGAAGATTACATTGTAGGTTTTGTGTTATTCAATGATTGGTCAGCGCGCGATATTCAGACGTGGGAATATGTTCCGCTTGGTCCTTTTCTGAGTAAGAACTTTGGATCAACCATGTCACCGTGGATTGTAACGATGGATGCACTTGAACCTTTTCGGGTAGATGGGCCTGAACAAAATCCACACGTTCTCCCCTACCTTACCTTCGGTGGCCCAAAGAATTTTGATATCATGCTAGAGGTAATTCTACAATCCGGAAAATCATCTCAAACTACATTGTGCCGATCGAATTTCAAGTACATGTATTGGAATGTTAATCAACAACTGGCACATCACACCATCAATGGCTGCAACATTCAAGTGGGTGATCTTTATGCTTCGGGAACGATCAGCGGGCCATCACCGGGTTCGTACGGATCCATGCTCGAACTTTCCAGGAATGGAGAAAAAAAATTGCACATGAGTGATGGAAGTGAACGTACCTTTCTAAATGATGGTGACACCATAATTATGCACGGATACGCTGAGAAAGATGGTGTTCGGATTGGTTTTGGAGAGTGTAAAGGAAAAATTTTACCAGCACATTAGCGTATATTTGGATAGTAATTAACCAACAATAAATTACTCTTCTTGAAAAAATGTATTGTGCTTGCCCTTCTATCTATGGGTGTATCTGCTACTGCGCAGGAAAAAGTTTATCACCAATCTCTTTATTGGCTATACTATACGAATCAGTTGTATTTCAAACCAAATCTATACTGGGTTAATAACATTGACAACCGAAGGTTTATCAATCCCGATCAACAAAATCAATTGATATTTCATACCCGTCTGCATTACAAAACTAAGCAATGGGATCTTGCTGCGGGCCTTACCTTATCTTCTATCTATACACAGATACCTGAAAACGGATCGAACCATGTTGCTACTGAGTTTCGACCCGTAGTGGAGGCAACTCATGAACAGCCGGTCGGCAAAGTGCTCTTACAAAATCGCATTCGTATCGATAATCGCTTTTTGGAAACGAGTACTCAGGAAAGTATTTTAGATACCGCTATTTATGTACTTCGGTTTCGATATCGTCTTCAAGTCAGAATGCCGTTGTTGAAAGACAAAGACGATAATATAATACTTCAACT
>Ga0116156_10005608_pt1 | contig 10388 bp, 8 predicted proteins | sample AD_UKC045_MetaG_FD_89891 | JGI IMG/M metagenome (GOLD analysis project Ga0116156, IMG submission 89891) | Active sludge microbial communities of municipal wastewater-treating anaerobic digesters from USA - AD_UKC045_MetaG | ecosystem: Engineered > Bioreactor > Anaerobic > Digestate | place: USA... | reverse complement strand
TTTATGTAAATTTTTCTCATGATATTTGTTGGGGTATTCCAAGGAACCGAATGCATAATTATTATTGGGATGTAGGAAATGAATTTTGCAGAAGAACTTTTTTCAATATACTCGGAAGATTATGTCACTTATTAACAGATATGGGAGTACCAGAACATGCAAAAAGGTCTATGCACCCATCTATTGGAGTTGTTTATCCTGCTCCTTTTGAATATTGGTTAAAAGATAATTACGATACTGATTTTTATTGGACAGCAGAAAAGGTATATAAAGAACGTGGTGGATTTATAAACCCATTTTGTGAAGTAAATGGTGATAGGAATCTATTTTTATTTTATACATTGGGACAACTTTCAGATTGGTTTGCAGCTTGGGGCTGTATGCCAAGCAATGGAGACGATAACTATGATCCTAACATTGGCGAAATTCAATCAATAATAAATTCGTACGCTCCTGATGCCCCTTTACCTTATATCCGTACGAATCCTCATACTGGAGAGGGTGGTGGACTTTTAAATTGTGGTACTTATGTTGGTATAGACGATGGTAAGATTTATCGTGAAGTTTTGCTTCCTTACACTATAAGAGCTGTAGCAGGAATGTTATACAAATATATAATTGAAACAAAAATGCAATTTCCAAATGCGACAACTGAAGATATGGGTATGGTTTACGACCAACAGCAAGAACTAAACTTATTTAACCAGGAAATAAACGGAAATTATTATACTTTTAGAGCAGAAGGAAATCCGGGTAGAATAACAGTCTGTCCTGAAAACAGACCAGCTGGTTATCCTGCCGATTTCTTAATTGATTCTGAAGCAAGAAATGTTACTTTCCGTGCTGCAAACGAAGTGATTTTCAAACCCGGCTTCTCAGCTATTGAAGGTTCTCAAGTAAGAGCTTATATTATTCCGGGCTGCTCAAGAACAAATCAAAGTGGAAACTGCCAGGAGTGTTTAGAAGAAGATTTCAATCCCCAATATGATAAATCTGCTCAATAATTAAAGGAGAAAAATGAAAAATATAATTTTAATATTTTGTACTTTCATTCTGCTATTTTCTTGCAATGAAAATTCAACAAATCCTAGCGATTGTTCAATCTTAAAAAAGAACCAATTGAGCAATTGCGATACTGCACTTATGATTATTGATTCTAATGTTGGAAGCATTCCAGATTGCATAGGTGATTTAAGCAAACTTCGCGGAATTTACTTAAGTAACAATAATATAACAGAAATACCAGATGCTTTATTCAAATTGAATAATTTAACATCATTATTTTTTGAAGAAAATAGTATATGCAAATTACCAAATAAGTTCGACAAGCTTCCGAAATTAAAGCAACTCCATCTAAATGGAACTTCTCTAAATGAAATTCCATCGACAATTTTCACTTTAACTGGTTTGGAATCATTAAATTTTTGTGATGCTCCATTACAAGTACTTCCTGAGGAAATTGGTAATTTAACTTCATTAAAGGTTTTATATCTTAATGACACAGAAATTTCTTCAATTCCTGAATCAATTAAAAATTTAAAAGATAATTTAGAAGAAATGATGGTCGTCAATACTCAATTAAGCAAAGAGAAAATAGATTCACTAATAAAATGGCTCCCAAATACAGTAATTTCATATAATTATTAGAGTTTCTAAACGCAATACAACTTTCGGAAAGTTTCTTTGGCTTTCGGAAAGTTTTATAGGTTAAATGCAAAGAAGTCCTACATCTCCAAGAAGAGTAGGACTTCTTCCTAAACCATCTATACTATCTAATACCAAGTTGCTTTTAATGATAAAATATGTTTATTTGTCATTCCGAACCCCCAGATAAAGCAAGTGCTTTATCTGGGGGTTCGAAATGACATCTTTTTTCAGTCATGCTATTAGCTTGCTAATAGTATGACTGAAAAGCACTATTTCGGAATGACACTTAAAGTGATGTCATCTCAATTTAAATAAAGCACTTGCTTAATATTGGGGTTCGAAATGACACTTTAATTGCATCTATGAATGCAACTTGGTCTAAGCTACTACTGCTTCTTTTGTTTAATTGTTTTTTCCAACCAGTTTGGTAAAGCTGGACTAAGCCCGGGAACAATAGCATTTGGAGTGGAAGCAAGTGAATTAACTCTTCCATGTGGAACCTCGCGATGGCAGTCCCAGCAAAGATTTCCTTCGCCATTCGTGTAATTATGACCTGTTACGTTAATAGCCGAAACCGGATTTAACTGATTTACATGGCAACGGATACAGTTTTCCTGCACAACTGTTTTTCCTGCTTCTTTAATTTGAATTACCTGAGGTTCAAGTCGCAGTGTAAACATACTGGCATGCCTTAATCCATCGCTTGCTTTGAAAAAATACTTTCTAACTATATTATTATGAGGGACGTGGCAATCGTTGCAATTTGTCCATTCCCGGTGGCTGCTATGCTGCCATGTAGCATATTGAGGTGTCATAATGTGACAATTTATGCAAGCTGTGGGTTCGTCAGAAAGGTAAGACGGTGCATTTGATATTTGCACTATTGTAAGTCCTAATCCGACTGCTAATCCGGCAAAGATGATGAATAAGTTTTGCATAAAGTATTTTATTTGAATTATAAAATATTTTTAATTGAATATATAAGAGCAAAACAAAAAAATGAATAGATTTAGTCAACAGAATAATCTTCGTTGGCTATGTCTTTAATTCTTAATTGGATAGTAGGATGTCCGAAGAAATTTGTTTCTTCAAGATGATAAATAATTGTAAAAGGTTTTCTATCAGAGCAAAAATGAGATTTATGTAATAAATTATAACCAATAGCATCTATAGCAAAATTTGATTGCAAGGCACGGAACTTAATGTGATTGTTACCGATTACTTTTATTCCGTTTGCAGATACAACTCCTCTTGAAAGAAAAATTGGTTTAAAATTATCGTATCCAAATGGAGCGAACTTCCGTAAAACCTGAATAAAGTTCGGAGAAAGCTCGTTTAAATCAAGTTCAGTATCAATAAACTGTTCGTTTTCAATCATATCGTCAGTAATCAAACTTCTTGCTATTTCGTCGAATTGTTCCCGAAGCACAGGAACACTTTCTTCTTCTAAAGTAATCCCGGCAGCGTGTTTATGTCCACCAAATTCAGTAAGTAGAGGTGAACATTTTTTTAATGCTTTATAAATATCAAACTTAGAAATGCTGCGGGCAGAACCTTTTGCAAGTCCGTCCATAGTAGTAAGAATTATAGATGGTAAATGATATTTATCAACGAGCCGCGAAGCAACAATACCAATCACACCGGCATGCCAGTTTGGAGAATGAATAACAATAGAGCGTCTGTCCGGGTCTTTAAGTAATTTATCTGCCATTGGGATGGCTTCTTCGAATGTTTTCTCGTCAAAAATGCGTCTTCGCCTGTTTTCCTGTTCTAATTCTTGGGCAATTCGGAATGCAGTTAATTCATTTTTCTGGGTCATCATTTCAACTGCGCGGCTTGCATCACCAAGACGACCGGCTGCATTAATCAGTGGAGCTAAGGAGTAAATAATATTTAACGCAGTAATACTTCCAACTTTTAAATTGGTACATTCTAATAGACCTTTTATTCCGGGACGGGGATTCTCATTAAGTTGTTTGAGCCCGAAGTAAGAAAGGATTCTGTTTTCATTTATCAATGGGACCATATCGGCTGCTGATGCTATAGCAACATAGTCAAGATAAGAAAAGGCAACGTCTGGAATACTTAGTTTTTTTGAAATTGCTTGTATTAGCTTAAAAGTAACCCCGCAGGCGGCTAGATTTTTAAAAGGATATGTGCAATTTGGTTTGAGTGGGTCTAAAATAGCAATAGCTGGTGGAAGTGTTTCACCCGGTTCGTGGTGGTCACAAATGATTGTTTCAATACCACGCTTTGCAGCGTATTCGAGTGCTTCGTAAGATGTAACTCCAAGGTCAACAGTAATCAGTAATTTAGTATTTAACTGCTTGGCTTTATTGATGCTTATGCGCGGGATACCATATCCGTCAATAAATCTGTCCGGAATATAATAACCTACCTTTCCTCCAATTTCTCTAAGAAATTCGAGTAGCATCGAAGCACTTGCAGTACCATCTACATCGTAATCGCCGTGAATCCAAATTTGTTCCTCTTTATTTATTGCTGATATAATCCTATCAACAGCAACATCCATTCCCTCCATTAAAAATGGGTCATGAAGCAAATCTAACGATGGCTCAAAAAAGTTCTTAACCTCTGCTGATTCAGAAATCCCGCGAGCAAGCAAAACTCTTGCTAAACTCTTTGGAATGTTATTATTATTTACTAATCCTTGTACTGCACTTTCATCTGGTTTCTGTCTAAATTTCCAAATATAATTCAAATTATTAACACTTAATTATAAAAATTTTATCAAATTTAACAAAATATTAATTAATCAACAAAAAAAAGTGTAAAATTTTACACACTTTTGCAATATTTTTTTTTTAATGCGTTTTATTCTAAAAAAAATTAAAGTTTATTTATTTTTTATGAAAAAATTTATTACTGTTTTTATTTTATTAATTGCTATATTATCACTATCTTACTATAATTATCAAAAATATGATTATAATTATTTTAAGAATATTAGGAACGGAAAAGAATATATTAATGGCGGTTTAAAAGTATTAGAAATATACAATAAAAATTCTCTTTTGGCTGCTAATACTTTTGATACACTAATCATTTTAAATTATAGATGTTTTGTTGAAAATGGAAATCGTATTTCTGTTGGAGATAATCTCGGAATAAAAGCAACTATTGTAAATCCAGACACCGTCTCGGCTTATTTCGTTCATATTCAAACGCCACGTTTTTGGAAAGTTATTATTTCTCTTATTCCTTTTTTCATTATTATATATTTCTTTTTTAAATATTTCAAATTCGATTTTAAAAAATTTATTTTTATTAGAAAAAATGCCTGAACTCATTACTCATACAACATTTGCATATTTAATCCGCAGAAGGAACTTGGAAATTCATTTCTTCATTCTGTTTCTTCTGGGAGCTATGCTTCCTGATTTGCTTACTCGCCCTTTTACTACTTTTTTCAAGCCAGAGCAATTTTTCTTTAATGCTTCTCATACCCCTTTAGTTGTGCTACTATGGATTATTCTTATAAGTCAATTTTTTGAGAAAGAAATACGCTGGAATGTTTTTAAGTATATTTCTTTGGGAACTCTTACTCATTTTTTCTTAGATTTATTCCAAAATGGCAGCAATAATATTGGATACCAATGGTTTTTTCCTTTTTCTGAGTGGAATTTCTCCTTCAATCTGTTTTGGGCTGATGAATCTATTTACATTGCACCTTTTATGGCTATTATATTTTTCATAGATTTTTATTTTTTCAAAAAGAAGAAATGAAATAATTTTCTCTTTAAAATCAATTAAATTTTAATTAAATTGTAAGTTTATTTATAAAATTATTTAGAGGTAAATATGTCTAAATTTATTATTACATTTATAATTGCTATTGCACTTATTTCAAGTGGATGTGGCAAAAAATCAGGCACCGATTCTTCGAAAGGAAGCATTAAAATGGGTTTCATTGATAAAAGTACTATTGAAAAAACTATTGATGAATTAGTAAAAAAACACGGCGATGGAAGCAAAACCCGTATTGAAAAGGGCATTAATCAGGCAGCAATGCTTTGGACCGAAAAAGATGGAAGCAAAAAAGATTTTACTGCCTATTGTGTTGAAAATTTCATTAACGACCCTGCCCAGCTTGAGCTTGTATTTACACGTTTACAAGATAAATTCCACTCTCTATTAGGACATTTCAACAAAATGCAGCTTGATTTGAATTTGCCTTTACATTTAAATATTGGTGAAATTTTACCAGTTGACCAAACTATGGCTGGATATAATCCTGCTGCACATTTGCAAGAAGATTTATTCCAAAATAAAGTAGCATTCTATATTCTTTTGAATTTTCCTGTTTATTCACTTACAGAAAAAGACCAGCTTTCTGCAAACTGGAATCGTCTTGATTGGGCGTATTCAAAAATTACATCTATGTTCCTTGCCAGACCACCTGCAGAATTGCTTCAAAAATCAAGTGAAGTTCGCACTAATGCCGATACTTATATTTCTGAATATAACATTATGGCTGGCTATTTAACCGATAGCACCGGAGCAAATTATTTTCCACAGGATAAAAAATTGATTAGCCACTGGAACCTTCGTGATGAGTTGAAATCTCAATATAGTATGCCAGATGGACTTTACAAGCAACAAATGATTTATCAGGTAATGCAAAGGATTATTGCTCAGGATATTCCTCAAATTGTTATCAATAATGACAAAGTTACCTGGGACCCATTCAAAAATGTTGTTTTTGAAAATGGAAAGCAAATTGAAGCAAAACCAGAGCCGAATACACGCTATCAGCATCTTTTAAACTGTTTTAAAGCAGAATATTCGTTAGACCCTTATTACCCGGTGTTCCCAACTTACATTCAAAGGAAATTTGATGACGAAATGCAAATGCCAGTTGAACAGGTTGAAGAATTATTTATTAAATTAATTTCAAGCCCGACAAGTAAAAAAGTAGGTGAGTTAATAAGCAAGCGACTCGGCAGACCACTTCAGCCGTTTGATATTTGGTATGACGGATTCAAGGCACGCAGTAGTATTTCTGAAGATGAACTTAACAAAATTACTTTAAGCAAATATCCAAATGAAAAGGCATTCGCAGCCGATATGACAAATATTTTGCAAAAACTTGGTTATACCGCTGAAAAAGCAAACTCTATTAGTTCAAAAATTGAGGTACAGGCATCACGCGGCGCAGGCCACGCTTGGGGAGCAGGTATGAAAGAAATGCAGTCTTATCTCCGAACTCGCCTTGCAGGAGCTGGTATGGATTACAAAGGTTATAATATTGCAACCCATGAATTAGGTCATAACGTTGAACAAACTTTAAACATACAGGATGTTGACCATTTCCTTTTAAGTGGAGTGCCAAATACCGCATTCACTGAAGCTTGGGCTTTCGTTTTCCAAAAACGCGACCTTGATTTGCTCGGTATTAAAGAAAACAATCCAGATAAAGAATTTTTATTGGCATTGGATAATTACTGGTCTTGCTTCGAAATTATGGGCGTTTCCCTCGTTGATATAAACGTTTGGAGATGGCTCTATAAAAATCCAAATGCAAATGCCGAACAATTAAAAGAAGCCGTCATTTCTATTTCAAAAGAAATTTGGAATAAATACTATGCTGAGATTTTTGGTATTAAAGATGCTCCTATTCTTGCAATTTATTCACATATGATTGACTATCCTCTCTATCTTTCTGCATATCCAGTCGGACATCTGATTGAATTCCAAATGGAGCAATACATTCAAGGGAAAAATCTCGGTGAAGAAATGCAAAGAATGATAACCCAGGGCTGGATTACTCCAAACGCATGGATGAAGGGCGCTGTAGGCGAAGTTATTTCCGTTGACCCAATTATCAATGCCACTAATAAAGCATTGGAAGTGATTAAATAATGATTAGTGATTAATTATTAATGATTAATGAATGATTTTGCGCTCCTTCTCAAAGTGGATTTGGGAAGGAGTTTTTTTTTCTCTTGAGAGGTGCAAGGGGTGTGTTCTTGTTATAATTGGTTATTGGTTATTAGGTTATTAGTTATTAGGTTATCGGTTATTGAGTTATTAGGTTATTGGGTTATTGGTTATTTCGACTACACTCAATGACCGATGACGAAAAGCCGACAGCTGATAGCCGACAGCTGATTGCTGACAGCCGACAACATAAAATCATTAGTCATTCGTCATTGTGTTATTAGTAAAAAAAATTAATAATTAATAATTAACAATTAAAATGACCACTCTTTTCAACGAAATAATATATTTAAGGACGGAACAAAGAAATCCAGTTTCTGAAAATATTGATATAGCAAGTATTAATGAAATTTTGCATATAATTAATGATGAAGACAAAAAAGTTGCTTTTGCTGTAGAAAAAGAAATCCTTTTTATAGAAGAAGCAGTAAAAAATATTGTAGAAAGAATTAAAAAAGGTGGACGTCTTCTTTATTTTGGAGCAGGGACAAGCGGTCGTCTCGGAATTGTTGATGCTTCTGAATGCCCTCCTACTTTCGGTTCTCCTCCGGAACTCGTTCAGGGATTTATTGCAGGTGGGCGCAATGCTATGTTTAAAGCAGTTGAAGGAGCGGAAGACTTAGTTGAAAACGGATTTTTTGAATGTAAATATGCAAATGTTAGTGCAAATGATGTCGTTTGCTGCATCGCTGCATCTGGACGAACACCATACATTAAGGGAGTTTTGCTCGAAACTAATCGGATTGGTGCTTTTACGGTTTTAATTACTACTATTTCGAGAGAAGAATTAAAAAAATTTGATTTGAAAGCAGACGTTTTCATTTGTCCCGATGTTGGAGCTGAGGTAATTGCCGGTTCAACACGTATGAAATCCGGAACAGCACAAAAACTTGTTTTAAATATGCTAACAACTGCTTCGATGATTCGCTTAGGCAAAACTTACGGAAATGTGATGATTGATTTGCAGCTAACAAATAATAAATTAAAAGAAAGAGCGAAGAATATCGTTATGACCATAACTGGAGTTGGATATGATGAAGCGGAATTGTTTTTAAATAAAGCAGAAGGAAACGTAAAAACTGCATTAGTAATGATTTTATGCAATGTCGGATTTGACGATGCAAAGCAGCTCCTTGAGAAAAGCAACGGATTTGTGAAAACAGCAATTGAAATGGCAAAAAATGATTAATTTTATTCTTATTTATTTATATTTGACTTTAAGCGTTCAGCAGCCAATCGAACTAATTTATGCTGATGAGCTTAGTGGCTCAGCTACTCCGGGAGTAGAATACAGAAAGGTTAGCGGAAAAGTGCATTTCGAGCAGGGAAACGTTGTTATTAAATGCGATATTGCTAATCATTTTATGGCTGAAAATAAAGTTGAACTATTTGGTAATGTAGTTATTACACAGGAAGATTTGGTTTTAAAGGCAAACAGCATTTATTATGACGGCAACACCGGAATCGCAGTATCAAACGAAAAAATCACTATTACTGATAAAAATTCAAATCTCATTGCTGAGAAAGGAACTTATTCAACAAAAACTTACATAGCTGAATTCATTCAAAACGTTTCTATTTCCAATCAAAATTCAAAAATAACTACCGATAAATTAATTCACAACAGAAAAACGCAGTTAAGTCAATGCTATGGGAATGTTAAGGTTGAAAACGATTCATCGCTAATTCTTTCTGATTATGCCGAACATAATGCCCAAACAAAAGATAACAAAAGCTATGGCAAAGTGCTTGCTATAGCAAAGTATTCTAATATTTTCCTCAACAGCGATACTCTGCTTTCTTTTTCAAAAGACGATTATGCTGAAGCTATTGGGCGTCCAATCCTTTGCCAAATTGATACAATCGGGAAAAAAGAAGTAATTACTGAAAAGGATACTACTTTTGAATTTGAAATTGATACTCTTTTTATTTCTTCAAAATCTATGGAAGGTTGGCTTAAGCAAAATAAGGAAAATTTCTTTTTTAGAGATAGCGTAGAAATAGCTGGAAAAAGAATTAGCGGGACTGGGAAAGATATGATTTACAATAAAGCAGACGGAAATTTATTCTTGTTTGGAAAAGCGAAGCTGTATTACGATTCAAGTCAAATTCATTCAGATACAATCACTATTTTTTCAAAAACAAATAAATTGGATTCGATTTTTTGTCAAAGTAATGCAATTATGCTGAGCAAAGACGATACTTTAACTAACAGAATCAATCAGATTTCCGGTAACACAATTTGGATACATTTTGCCAGTGATACTATAAGAAAAGTTATAGCAAATGGAGAAGCAAAGAGTTTGTATTTTCTTGCCGGAGATGATGGAAATGAAGGTGCTCCCAGACTTTTCGCCGATAGAATCGAAATACTCTTTGATGGTGGTGAGCCATCTGTAATCAATTGGCTCGGCGCCATTGAAGGCGAATTTTTCCCGGAAAATATTGTAGAGCAAAAAGGAGCAAATGATTATTATCTTCCCAATTTTTTATGGATTGAAAACAAACCCCAGAAGAAATTATTGAGTAGATATTTGAAGTAGTTTAGAGAGTTTAGATGGTTTAGATGGTTTAAACTTTCGCATATTTAAAGAAACTCGTGCGAAAGTGAAGAGAAAAAAGTCATACTATCAACAAGTTGATAGCATGACTGGAAAGTGCCTTGTCATTCTGACGTATGCCAGAATCCATCTTACTTTTTAGTTATTCGTCATTGGTCATTAGTTATTAGTAAAAATACTAATGACTAATAACAAATGACTAATGACCAATAAAAACTA
>Ga0116156_10005602_pt1 | contig 10398 bp, 8 predicted proteins | sample AD_UKC045_MetaG_FD_89891 | JGI IMG/M metagenome (GOLD analysis project Ga0116156, IMG submission 89891) | Active sludge microbial communities of municipal wastewater-treating anaerobic digesters from USA - AD_UKC045_MetaG | ecosystem: Engineered > Bioreactor > Anaerobic > Digestate | place: USA... | reverse complement strand
TATTGTTGATATTTTGAAAGGGGTATTGGCGGTCGTTGTTTTGGGTCCGTTATTTTCTTTGGATGGGATTGTTGAATGTGTCCTTCTTGGGATTGCTGTTGTTTGTGGCCATAACTGGACGGTTTTCCTCCGTTTTAAAGGAGGGAAAGGGATCGCGACCAGTTTGGGGGTTTTGATCGGATTGGCGATTAAATTTGTTACCTTGCGCCCCGTGCTTTTGCTGACCCTCCTCGCATGGGTCAGCACTTTTATTTTGAGTCATATGGTTTCCCTGTCGTCTCTGGTGGCCGCGTTAGCCCTGCCATGTTTGATGATGTTGACTGGCCAGGTGATTGAGATTGTGGCCTTGGGCTGGATTTTTTGCGTCTTCGTTTTCCTTCGGCACTGGCCGAATATTCAGCGGCTTGTCCGGGGGGAGGAATCGAAAATCCACTTTTCTTCAAAGATATCTTCCGGGCACCCATCGTCATAACTTCCTTATTTTCGTGGGGCTTTGAAAATCTTCGTTTTCTGCGAATTTCTAAAAAAATTTAAAATTTAAAAAAGGCATGTTGAGAAAGCGTTTTCCTGCTCCGACGCTATTCTTAAAATTTTTTTTAAAGAAAGCGTTTTCCTGAGCTTGAAGGGGCGACCTTGCCTGGCGAATTGTGCATGTTATACTTTGAGCGTAATAAGCTAATGCCCGAAAGGGAGGGACGGATGCGACAGATTGAATACCGGAAGAGACATTCTTTAAAATATCGCCGCAAACTTATCTCGATCCGAGAGCTCGCGGAGGATAAAGAGTGTTGCACAAAAGTTCAGAAAAGTTTTATTTACAAAATCAAAAATTTGGGGTATAGTACTGTTGTTGATAGTTGTCCTCAGATATTTGTAAGGAAGCATATTGATAATAAGAACCAGGTTGAACATTTTCATTTTAAAGTCAAAGGTTCATTCTCATTGAAACAAGGACGATACGCATACATGGTTGAATTTTGCCATATATTGAAAATTAATATTTATTGGAAAGATAAAATTTTCTCCCCCAAAAAGTCAGGAACTCTGACTTAGCTGCTTGTGTTTAAACAACACTAGCCGAGGATGAACGGCAGCCTTTTCGAAGGCTGCCGTTCGTATTTTATAGGGCAGAGATTATAGAAGATCATAAGATGGGTTGGGGGGGGGTGACACCTATGCTCTCGTCATTGAATAATACATGTTCCCTCCCTTTCCTGAGGATTAGAATTTGAAGAAGGGATTATTTGATGAGATTTCTTGTCAAAGCGGATTCAACCATAAATATTATCTTTGTTCCATCCCGTTCTTTTGATCCCGCGTATTTTTCCTGGCATCTGGTGGTGAAATAATATTGAGGGCGCTTCCCGGTTTTTTGAAACGTTCCTGGAAGTTTCTTCGTCGATGCGGATATTTTAATTTGTCGTTTCCCATCGGCAGGGGTTGGATGGATTTTGCTCAAATCTTATCTTGAAAATTTCGCATTTTTTTTATACACTACAAGTATATTTGTTAACGATAATTTTAATATTAAAGATATAGATAAGAATTATTTTAATGCGATTTTTTAGAACACATTCATGGGTGCTCCTTATTTTTGCGTTGTTTGTTTACGGTTGTGCTGCGACGGCCCGTCCTCCTAAAATAATGCCGGAGTCCGCCGTCCCCGCGGGAGAGGCCTTGGCGGAGCCGCCGGAGGCACATATTTTAGAAGCAGAACTTGTTTTTCCTGGGGAAGCCATGCCCCTGCCGGGAGAACCCCCTGATGGCGGGGAAGAGAATATAATGGTGCCGTTCGGGACTGTTTTCGCGAAGACAGTGTTTGAAGGTGTCGTAAAGACAAGCTATGTCCAGCTCACGATCGTTGATTTTAACGACCCCAAAAAAGAATTTCAGCTTATTATCGGGGATAAAGCCCGGCAAAAGAATCTGCCATGGAATATCCAGACTGTGAAGCCGGGCTATTTCTTTATTAATCTCCCCGTCGGACATTACACGATCAATTCAATCACGATCCCGGTAGGGACGACATTAGCGACGGAGCCGATGGACGTGTCCTTTGATGTTGAGCTTGATAAAACGATTTACCTCGGAACATTAAGAGTGATCGGGGAGAAGGAGCGGATTAAACTTGGCGGAGTTCCTATTATTAAGCCGGGGTTCGAATATACATTGCAGATCCTGGATGAAAGGACGGAAGCTCAAAAAGAATTTTCCAGCCGATTCCCCGAGCACGGCGACCGGATTGATTACCAACTGATGGAAGTGAATGCGTTCAATAACAATCGGCTTATTTCATCGGAGGGGGATTCTTAGCCGACGTGTTTATCCTGGCCTGGTTGTCCTTTCGAGAGCGGCTTGCTTTGCCCTTCCTGGTTAAGCTGCGCGCGGCAAATCCCGCTAGTTTCCGTCGGTCAAGCCCTTACGGGTAAAAAAAATCAAGAAGCCGTAGCCAGCGGATGTCTTTGTGGTACAATACGCTTTAGTATCGGAGTTAAAATATCGGAGCCCTCGCGTGTTTAGTGGAATACGCCGGAATGGTTCAAGATTTATTGATTGAGCCAGGGGCTGTCCGGATGAAGGGAAACAGTACGTTTATGATAGATTTTAGGAAAGATTAACTGCAAAGGAGGTTTCAATGGTCAGGACCTGTGTACTTATTATGACGGTTATGGTTTTCCTCTCGGGTTGCGTCACCGCTTCTCCCAACGCCGGGAACGCTAACCTGTCACAGATGCGTGTCGGGGAACTGGAGCAAGAAGTCCGGTTGAAAGATGATGAAATTAAAGATTTGCAATATCAGGTGAAAGATTTGAACTATGAAATAGACCGGTTGAAAAGCAAAATGGGGCGTTCAGATTCTTTGGCCATGCCTGATCGGAGGGGTTCTGACAGCTCAGGGGCCTTGGCTGATGGCGAGATTATTCGCATTGATGTCAGCGCAAGACAGGTTCAGATCGCTTTACAGAATGCCGGGTATTATAAAGGGAAAATTGACGGGAAAGTCGGGGAGATGACCAAGTCGGCTATCAGCAGTTTTCAAAAAGACCATGGTTTAAAAATCGACGGCCTTCTTGGGCAAAAGACCTGGAATGAGTTGAAAAAATATTTGGACAGATAATGACGTGAACCGCCCTGCCTTCGGATGGTCTTCAGGTGGGGGTATCAATCCGTGCCCACTGCATTGTTGAGAGGTCCAGTTCTAGAACGCGGGACAAATGGTATTGTTTTTTGAGTAATTGCACGAAGTCTTGAAGTGTTGTGGCGCGCGCGTTTTTGATGTCGGCGTTGTCAAACCAGAAGAAGGCGCCGTCTTTCTGGAACGTGCAGATCGCATGCGCTCTCCGGGCGCGCTGCAGGGCCAGAAAACGCGGTTGGTAACCTAGAACCCTTAAGACAGCGGAATTAAGTAAGGCGAAATCTTCGCAGTCGCCCCATCGCCGCCTCAAAATATCCGATGGTAATACCCAGGCATCAAATTGATGGGATTTGCGGTATTCGATGTTATGGTTTAACCAGTTCGCGTAATCTTCAATGGATTTGATGTCGGCGTTTAAAACAAAATCCCTGATTTGAATGTCTGAGCGATTCGGCTTTGATACCAGAACCCCGTTTTCGCGGGAGGAATCTTGCTGGATACAAAAGGAGGGTCCGCTATATATGCCTTCTTGGGCGAAAAGAGCGGAATCTTCTGCTCCTCCCAGAAAGAGAAAACTCGCCCATAGTGCAATGGAAATATGTCGAAGCGGGACCATAAAGACGCACCTTGTTTATGCCGTTAGGAATAACGCCAGGGTATCGAAAGGGTATCCCCGCAAGATGTTCGGGGCTTGTTTCCATTTCTTGGCGTGCGGGTGAACCCCGATGTTGTTGGGGATGTTTTTTTAAGGACAAGGAATTCTATTCTAGAAACACAATCCCGTCATGGGCCGCGGCATTTGATCAACCGCTTCCGCATGTCCATCCTGTGGGTTGAAGGGCGGAAAGTCCAACAACGCGCAATCGATCACCTCACGGATTATTAATCTATCAAAAAAATGCCTGGAAGGCAATATACAAAAAATACCTGTTCCCGGAATCGCGGTTTTTGAGGCAGTTGTCCTTGAAAGGGGGGCTTTCTTGTTGACGATTTTAACCGTTACCCTTAATCCGGCTGTTGATAAATTTATGACTGTTCCGCATTTTTGTGCCGGGACGGAAGTCCATTGTTCCGAAAGCTGCGAGGTGGCGGGTGGAAAAGGGATCAATGTGTCCCGTATGCTCAAACGGCTTAAGGTGGGGACCATCGCAACCGGAATCCTGGGTGGGGAGCGCGGACAATTTATTGTCAGGGAATTGCTCCGGGAAAAGATCCCTGCGGATTTCCATTGGATCCCAAGGGAAACACGGTTGAATTTCACCCTTCAGGATCCGTTTACAGGGCGAACAACACGTATTTTAGAGCCCGGGCCAGAAGTAAAACTTCCGGATATTAGGGCATTTCAAAAAAGATTTTCTTATCTCTTGAATTCGTGCCAGGTTGTGGTATTTTCTGGTAGTTGCGCGCGGGGTTTTAAAGAGGATGTGTATCAAGGCCTCATTCGGGAGGCTAGGGACAAAGGTGTCAGGGCTGTTTTAGATTCTAGCGGGAAATTCCTAAGCTTGGGATTAAAAGCCGGCCCGGATTGCGTGAAACCTAATCGGCAGGAAGCGGAAGACATTTTGGGCCGCAGCCTCCGTTCCCGGGCTGACCTTAAAGACGCTTTGGCAATCTTGAACCGCGGGCGGGTTGTTCTTCTGTCTCTCGGGGAAGAGGGGCTGGCCGCTACCGATGGGAAGAAGGCATGGCTGGTCAGCCCCCCGGCCGTGAACATCCGTAATCCGGTCGGTTGCGGTGATGCTTTAGTGGCGGGGTTCTTGTTCGCGGAAAGTCATGGTTATGAATTTTCAGAGAGGCTGTGTTATGCCGTAGCGGCGGGAACCGCCCACGCCTTGAGGCGCGTTCCTGGGGGCGGTTCGAGGGCCGCTTTTTTAAAAATGATGAAAAAATTGAAAGCCATCCCGTTATAAGTTGCTGATCGCCGGGATAAAGGAATCACGTTATGAATACTATGGATATTAAAGAATTGAAACGGAAGGGGCCCCCCTCGGTCACCGGGGAGCTTTTGCGGGTGCAGCTTGTTGATCTGGCCAAGAATTTTAAGATATCCTGGGTCCAGCTGGGGCAGGCCTTGTATCCGGTGTGGAAGGACAAGCTTTTTTTTGGTTGGGGGCACGATAAATTTGAACAATACGCTCAAAAGGAACTGGGCATTAAGAAGACGACGGCTTTAAAACTCCTGAAGACTTATTTTTTTGTCGAACAGGAGGAGCCCGCTTATCTGCACGAAGAGTATGTTTCCAGCCGGGAAGCCGGGAAAGTCCCGGACTATGACGCGATTAACGTCCTGCGGCTGGCCCGGGCTAAGAAAGAGCTCGATAAAGAGGATTACGTCAAACTTCGGAAAGCGGTGTTTGAAAAAGGGCGTAATGACACCCTTGTCCGGAAAGACCTGACACAGTTGATGAAGCAACGGAAAGAGGTTAATCCCGATGAGGAGCGGGATAAAAGGAATAAGGAATCCATCCGGAAACTCGTGACCGCGATTAAGAATTTTCAGAAAGACATGACGGCGTTAAATCTGTCTTCTCCGGAACTGGTGTCGGAAGCTGAGTCTTTGATGAAACGGCTTGAAAAGGAGTTGGAATAGTTCTTGGTGGAAAAATATTCAACTTTAAGTAAAATAAAGGGTATGATCCCCAACAAACCGGAAAGAATTGTTGACCTCAACACGTTGGAAGAGGAAGTGCTTTTAAACCAGCGTATTTGCGACTTGCCGCTTACGATCGAGGGGACGTGGCTCCAGGAATGCATTGATACGCTTTACGGGGAGCTGGACGCCAAGCAGATTCCCTTCCGGCCGGAATGTTACCTGGCGGATGAATGGCTTTCCCCCAAAGATGAGCCCGTGATCGGGATCCCGTTTTATCTCGCCCATCCCGCCCTTATCCGGCTGGAGAAGAAAATGATGCTGGAGGCTGAAGGGGAAACCCGGGCTTGGTGCCTCCGGCTTTTGCGTCATGAGACCGGGCATGCGCTTTGCCACGCATACCGTTTGCAGCACAGGAAGCGGTGGAAAGAGGTATTCGGTTCTCCCGCCCAGGAATATCCGGCCACGCACCGTTTCCGCCCTTATTCCAAAAATTATGTCCACCATTTAGAAGGTTTTTACGCCCAGTTCCACCCGGACGAGGATTTTGTTGAGACCTTCGCCGTCTGGTTGACCCCGGGCATGGATTGGCGGAAACAGTATCAGGGGTGGAAGGCGCTCGCCAAATTGGAATATGTTGATCATCTGATGGGGTTAATCCAGGGAAAGCCGCCTAAAGTCGTCGAGGGGAAGAAATACTGGCGGCTGCGGCAGTTGCGGATGACACTGAAGTCTTATTATAAAAGAAAACGGACCTCTTGGGCCGAGGACTTCCCTGATTTTCATGATGATAATTTAAAGCGGATTTTCTGCGCGCAGGATGACAAACCGGAAGACGGGTATGCGGCTGGGAAGCTGATCCGTAAGCATCAAAAAATTTTGATCAATGAAATCGCCCTGTGGTCGGGGGAAAAGAAACATATCGTGCACAACCTTTTAAAATCTATTTTAGCCCGTTGTCAGGAATTGAAGTTGTACGTGAAAGACTCCGAATCCGTAGCCTTGGCCGACCTGACGTCGTATATGACCACATTAGTAATGAATTATGTTTATACGGGTTGGTATCGGGGGGACAAAGCCCAAAGGAAAACCACATGAAGAAAAAATTGAAGGTGTTGCTGTTGTTTAACGCGCCGTACGCCACACCCCGTGGTTATGATTTTAAAGAGGAGTTCGCCGATCCGGAGAACATGTATACCGAGAATGACGTGTGCCAGGCCCTGGTGGCGAACGGGTTTGCCGTGCGCCTTTTGGGATTGTATGATTCTTTAACGCCTCTTTTCGAAGAGATTCAGGAATATCCTCCCGACGTGATCTTTAACCTGGTTGAGGTCTTCGCGAATAAAACGCATTTCGACAAAAATATCGGCGCGGTTTTGGAGCTGCTCGGCATCCCTTACACCGGAGCGGACGCTGACCTCCTGATGGTTTGTAATAATAAGGCGCTGAATAAAAAAATTTTAAGGTTTCACCGCCTTAGGGTGGCGCGCTTTCACACGTTTTACCGTGGCCACCGGATCTGGCGCCCGAAGACGATCAGGCTGCCGGCGATTATCAAACCGTTGTGTGAGGAGGCCTCCCGCGGTATCTCCCAGGCGTCGGTCGTGGACAACGACGCGGCTTTTGTTGATCGGATCCTGTTCATTCATGAGTCTATGAAGAATGACGCGATTGCGGAAGAATATATCGAGGGCCGGGAATTGTATGTGACGGTGTTTGGCCATAAAAGGTTATGGGTGTTGCCGCCCCGGGAGATAAAATTCGGACAGCTCCCGGACGATGAGCCCCGCATTGCCACCTATAAAGCCAAATGGGATGACCAGTACCGCGATCGCTGGGGCATCAAAAGTGTCTTCGCCGGCAAACTCCCGGAAGGCGTCGCGGAACAGGTCACAGATGTTTGTAAACGCGCTTACCGGGCACTGAACGGGCAGAGTTATCTCCGTTTTGATATCCGGGTTGCCCCGGAAGGGCGGGTTTACATTATCGAACCGAATGCCAACCCCTGCATCGCCCGGATCGATGAGGTGGCCCAATCCGCCGAAAAAGTGGGCATCTCGTATAATCGTCTTATCCGCAAGATTATTTCCATGGCGTTAAGCAGCAGATATTGAACCCATTTCTTCTCTTGGCCTCGCTAAAAGTCCGAGGAAATCCCGGTCTTTTGAACGGCTATTTTTATTATAATTATATGTTATAATATTGTATCTTTCCAAGAGCATAAAGAGGATTGTGTCTTTTTCGAACAGATTAAAACTATTTTATTTAAGGAAACCTATCATGAGGTCATTTTTTCAAAAACGGCGTAACAGATATTGCCCAACAATGGTGTTTGTTGCCGTATCCCTGGCCATCGTTCCTCTTCTTGCGCCCTCAATGGCGCTTGCGGCTCCGGCGCAACGGCAGATGGTTTTGGATTTGCCAGAACCGGGGACCTTGGTTCAGCCAACGGAACGCTATGCTCCGGCATTGCTGAACGGCATTACGGTGGATCCGGACAACGCCTTAAAATTTGAATTTATCATATCCAAAGGAGACATGTCACTGGAAGGCCAAGAACTTATTGACGAAAGCATGAAGCTGATTAAATATTTCCTGGCCGGATTGACGACACCGGAAGAAAACATGTGGGTTAACCTTTCTCCTTATGAAAAAGACCGGTTGATCCCGAGTATTTTTGGCAGGACGGAAATGGGGCGGGATCTTCTGGCTCAGGATTATATGCTCAAGCAGTTATCCGCTTCGCTTATTTATCCGGAAGAGGCTCTTGGCCAGGAATTTTGGCGGCGGGCTTACCAGAAGGCAAAAGAAAAGTACGGGACCGTCGATATCCCGCTGAACACTTTTAATAAGATATGGATTGTGCCGGATAAAGCGGTGATTTATGAACAAGGGAACAGCGCTTATGTTTTTGACAGTCATTTGAAGGTGATGCTGGAAGAGGATTATGTGGCTTTGCAGCAGAATCTGGGTGTTAAACAGTTCGGCCTGGATGGTTTATCCGGCCCTGTCGCAGAGACGGTGAACGGCGTCACATCGGCCGTGGTCCGTGAAATACTTATTCCGGAGATAGAAAGAGAGGTGAATGAGGGCCGGATTTTTATCCAACTGCGGCAGATTTACCATGCGATTATTTTAGCGTCCTGGTACAAGGATACTTTAAAAGAAAGTTTACTTGGAAAAGTTTATGTGAATCAGGAGAAAGTAGCCGGGATTGATATTGAGGATAAAGAAGTCAGCCGGAAAATTTATAACCGATATTTGGAAGCGTTTAAGAAAGGGGTTTTTAATTATATCCGGGCAGATCTGGATCTGGACACTCATGAGATTATCCCGCGGAAGTATTTCTCCGGGGGAAGTTCTTTTAAAGAATTAAGCCGGGTCAAGTCGAAGATCGCGTCCCTCAGGGAAGAGGAAACCCGTCAACTGGCTGACCGATTGGGGGAAACCTTGATTGTTTCTTCTGCCTTGGTGGAAACCGGCGACCGGGCTAACAGTGAAGAAGTGGGGCGCGTGGAAACCCTGTCTTTGGCGCTGTTCGGGGACATCGCCCGGGACAGGGTGTCTTCGCCGATTGAAAAAGAGAGGGCGGCGGTCGCCCGCATGGAACGCGCCCGGAGGGAGTACCCGGAGCGCGTCGCCGCCCAAGCGGCCGTTGAGTTGACAGCCTTGGGATTACGGGGCGCTTACCAAAGGGTGAAAGATATTCTGCAGAGGGAAACGTCGGTGAAAGATAAGGTCCTTACTCTGCGGTATTTGTTCACCGAGTTGTATTCCAGGACGGACAAGGAAGAATTAAGGGCGATGATCGGGATGCTGTCTCAGAAGAATGGGGACAATGTCCGGATTACCACACAAGATTTAAATCAGATGGAACGGGCTATTAAGGATACCGCAGATGCTTTGGCGAAACGGATTTTTGAAAGAACGGTCAGGGAAAATGACATCATTTTAATGGTCCGGGTCAGCGAGGGGTTTGGCCGGGATGAAGTGGCGGAGAGCTTGAAGTCCAATGAAGTGATTCTGCCCGTCGCGATTAAGGCCGAGATTGACCTGGTGTACAATGCCATTAAGGAAAACGCCGAGTTTTACCGGGCACGTTCGGGCAAACTTTATCCGATCGTGGACGCCATCATTGACGTGGTGGAAGGGACCAACCAGTTTGTGACGAATGCCGAGGGTAAAACATTGCTGGACATCCCCGATTATGAGTCCGGGGCGACCAGTGTTATTGTCACCGGGCTGGGGGTTCGGGATTTGGGCAATGCTCCGGACGGTTATGTGGGACAGTTTATAACGAACTTGGGGGACGAAGCCGCTGTGGCCGTTTTTAATCAGCGGGTGATTCGGGTGAGGGAGCAAGGGGTCGAGGTCGAATATTCCATGAAAGACCCCGAGCTTTACGCCCGGTATCCCGGGCTGATCATTGAATATTTGAAATTTCTGGCTGAGACACGCGGTCAGGAACTTTCGGCCCTCCGGGAGGAAATCCTCCTGATGGACCGTGACCGGGAAACGCAGATGCTGGAGGCTCTGGACGAAATTAAAACCGCTTACCGGATAGAAGGGTTAAAAGTTACCACGATTCCTGACGGGACGGTGATGCATGGGTTGAAAGCGGCTATGACCCGTGAGATGTACGAGGCGGCCACCGGGGCGCCGTACGGCATGC
>Ga0116156_10005600_pt1 | contig 10401 bp, 17 predicted proteins | sample AD_UKC045_MetaG_FD_89891 | JGI IMG/M metagenome (GOLD analysis project Ga0116156, IMG submission 89891) | Active sludge microbial communities of municipal wastewater-treating anaerobic digesters from USA - AD_UKC045_MetaG | ecosystem: Engineered > Bioreactor > Anaerobic > Digestate | place: USA... | reverse complement strand
CTCTCCAAAGTTCTCCTAACAAATCTGCTCTTTGTTTTTGAGAGTATTTAATCCCTAAAATCCTTTTTTCTAATGGCTTTTTATCCTTTAGAATACCGAACATATTGTAAGGAGAGGTTTTTTCTTCAGGGACTCTAATTCCCATATGCCCTGCTATATCATATCCTTTCTCTTCCTTTATTCCCCTTGCAATTCTGTGCATATCTAAAAAGGAAAGATATTCATTCAATGATGTTATAGTATATTCCTCTGTTTTCATGGTTTTAATTCTAGAAAATTAGGGTTTATAAATCTTTGGTTATATAACTACTAAGTAATAGTTACATTTATATAATTTGAAATAGTTCGTAATTGTATCGAATTAGAATACTCAAACTAAAGCATACGTTTAAAAATAAAAAACATTTTTGAAATGAATAGCGGGGTAGAGCAGCCTGGAGTGCTCGTCGGGCCCATAACCCGGAGGTCGTGTGGTTCAAATCCCACCCCCGCTACTTTTTATTTGATTTTTTCAAAAAAAAAGCAAGATTTATATTTGCCAAATTACTTGAATATCAATGAAGGGGGAAGAAATAAAAGAGGATGAGGAGTATTTGTATATTCAACATTCTGATCCGGAACCTCCTCCGATATCTAAGCTGAATAAAAACAAAAGTCCTGATTCTAAAAATATTGAAGATAATCCTGAAGATAAAGAAGATTCTTATAAGAAAATACTTGAAAAATACCCTACACAAAAGGAAAGGATTGAAAGGGTTGCAAATTATATATATAAAAACGATAAAACTTATTTTTATTTTAGTGAAGAGGGGAGGAGAACTTGGATAGATAAACATTATCCGGAAGTTAAAAGTTACAAGGGGAGAATAATTAAGAAAGTTAATGAATTGTTTGAAAAAGGTCCCAAAATTTAATTATTGTTAATAGGGATAAAAAATGTAAAAACTTAAATATTTCTTATGTTTTGTAAAATGATGAAAAGAGGAATGAAAGTCTCTTTGTTTATATTTGGAATCGTTATGTTTGGAGGGATTGTTTGTGCTCAGGATAGCTTTTATTTTTTAAAAGAAGATACAAACTCTAATGAAGCAGTTATGGTTTACGATGTTGATTTTGGAGATATTAGAAATAATCCTAAAACAATTATTAGATTAACCCGAAATGAGGGAGACTTTACTGATTTGATAAGCTATATAAAAAGTAGCAAGATAACAAAATTGTTTTATTACTCATCCGACAATTTAGATTCTGATTTTATAAAATTAATTAAGAGCGAGGCAGGAGTTAATGTAAGGATGCTTATTGGGGGAGGGGTTGATAGGAACACAGATGATTCTAATGAGAGAATAAATCCGGATGATGAATTAATTATAACTGGGGAGGTTATAGAATTAAAAGGAGAAAGCCAAAATACTCCTTTGCTGAATGTATTTGTTGCTATATTGGGGGTTGTTGTTTTACTTGTTGTCCTAAGATTAATTTTTAGAAGAAAGAGAAAACTTAAAAAGAAATAATCTTTAATATAAAAATGAAAAAGATTTGGTGGTGGATTCTAGTTATACTGATTATTTTGATTATTGTAGGATTAATTGTAACAAGAAATATTTTTAAGAGTGCTACAGATAGTGTAATAAATTTAATTCTTTCTTATCTTGTTTAAAGAGAAGATGGGTAAAATTTGGGGATTCTTGATTGTGTTTTTTCTTTTGATATGTATTCTAGTTGTATTGTTTCTTCTAACAAGGGCTATGTATATTCATGCAAGCGAAAATTTATTGAAGTTGGTTCTTCCTTTTATTTCTTGAGATATGATTTGAAATAGCTTAAATGCCATATAACATGAAATATGGATATCAAAGCCATCACGATACCCGTTTCAACGTGCCAGAAAAGCATATTAGGGAACCAGGAGGTGTCTATTCCAAATTCAATTCTTAAAACAAATAATAGTCCAGATAATCCTACCCCTAAAAAGGAAATTAATAGCAGAGCATTCCAGATTTTTTTGTGAGTAGCTGGAGGGTATATTTTTCCTGCTCTGGATAAGAATGAACTTAATAGATAAAGAATTGTAGATATTATTACAATAAGTAATAGATTGTAGACGCTTTCCCTTTTCTCTGAGGTTGCATTTTGAACTTGGGAGGACTGGATAATTGGTTGTGTTTCTTGTAGTGTTTGAGAATGATCACATATTTTGTCTTTATTTACATCCGTGTATAAGTTACAATCTCCGGGGTAAGTATCATTAACTTCTCCATGTGGACAATCTAGTGCTAAAATGGTTGGGAGTAAGATTAGAAGGATAAATATTAGAATTATAATTCTCTTCATGTTCAGATAAGTGAAAAATCCCTTAAAAACCTAATGGATTTGAGTTCTATTTTAAAAAGGAGTTATTTGTTTTAATTAGTAACTACATATGCAAATATCTTTATATTTTAGTAACTACTTATTAAATCTTAGGTATTGTTTAATTATACGAACCTTTATTTTTGGAGTTTCTTTAAAAATCTTTGTGTTATCGACGACAACTTTATATAGTTACGATTTTGAGGTTTAAATTGAGTTAAATGAAACTAATTATTTTTTATCAAAATGAAAAAAAGAATGCCTACAATTGCACTTGCACAAATAAAATACAACCATACCGGCAGGCATAATGTTGACAGAATAAAAAAGTATATCGTTCTTGCTGCTGAAAAAAAGGCGGATATTGTGTGTTTTCCTGAAACCTGCATAAATAAATCTCAAAAACTGCCCTTGAATCATAGATTAATAAAAGAAATACAGGAAACATGTAAGGAACACTCTATTTGGGCAATAATTACTGACAATTTTATTTCTAATGGGACACATTACAAAATGGCCATTTTAATTGATAGAGAGGGGAAGATAAAAGGGAAATACAAAAAAGTACATTTGTATGGGGATGGGGTTGAAGAAAATGGAAAAAGGATATTTGTAAAAGACACTGATTTTGGAAAAATTGGAATAGTTATATGCTGGGATTTAGCTTTTCCAAAAATGTTCAGAAAAATGAAAAAAGCTGGAGCAGAGATAGTATTTTGTCCATCTTACTGGGGATATGAATCAAAAGCACATAAAGAAGATCCTAAACTCAATGAATTGAATTTGTTGAAATCTATGTTGCTTTCAAGAGCCTTTGAAAATTTGAATTTCGTATGTGTATGTAATCCTTACAAAGAAGAGTGGGATTTAATTGATTATTCTGGAATTGCTTCCCCTCACAAAATACTTGCAGAATTATATGATAAGGAAGGGTTAGTTGTTTCAAAAGTAAACTTAAATGAAATAGAAAAATTTACTAAGTTGTATCCTGGAAAAAATCCTGAAGAAGAAAAGTGAATTAAAAAAGGATGAAAATTTATCTCTGAGACATTACAATAAATGTTATTAAAGAAGTATGAACTTATACTGCAACGCTATATAGACTACAGCGCAGTTATATATAGAGATTTTATTTTTTAACTTAAACGTATAGAGCTGAAAGGGGGTAAAAATAAAATAATATGAAAAAAACAATAATAGGATTGTGTGTTTTTCTTGCAACTTTTGTATTAGTTACATCTGTTGTTTCTGCAGGTATGATTATTCCTGCAAGTGATAAAGCGATAGAACATTCTTCTGCTATAGGAGCTGGAGGAGATTTGGAAAGAGTAGATTTTATTCATTATGCAAAGCCAACAAATCCTGCAAAGCCATCAAAGGTAGCTACATGTTATAAGCTTCTTGGAGTAAAGTGGACAGGTCTTCCTGTAAATTATTTTATAAATCCTTCCAATACTGAAGGCATAAATGAGAATGTTGTTGTAAGTACTATTGAAACCTCTACACAAACATGGGGTCAAGCCACTTCCGCACCATTATTTAATGCTCCTTTAACTGGAGAGGTTCAGTATGGGGTTGCTAACGGGATAAATGCAATTGACTTTGGACCACTTGAACCAGGAATTATAGGGGTTACATCTATATGGTATTCTCGTGTAACAAAGCAAATTGTTGAATTTGATATGAGATTCAATGACTATTATGCTTGGGGAGATGCAACATCAGATAGTTCTTTAATGGACTTACAAAACATTGCAACACATGAACTTGGACATGCTGTAGGTATGGGAGATGTTTATACTTCAAGCTGTACTGCAGTTACAATGTATGGTTATTCTAATACCGGAGATATCTCGAAGAGAGATTTGGAACCTGCGGATATAACCGGATTGCAAAAGATGTACGGAGCTTAATTTGATTTATTTTTAATTTTTCTTTTTGCTTTTCTTTTTTCTTTATTTTTTCTTTTTTCTTCTGTTTTTTATCTCCTTTCTCTCATTTTTTAATTTTTAAGTACTGCATTTCATGATTCACTTTTTCAGTACCTGAAAATGTTTAAATAGTACTGCTATTAATTATCAGTACTTAAATAAATCCTAGGAGGTAAAAAAATGACTTTAATCCACATAACAAACGATAACTTCGAAGAAGAAGTGCTTGAATCGGATATACCTGTAATCATAGACTTTTATGCTAACTGGTGTATGCCTTGTAAGATGATGGCTCCTGTCTTTGAGTCCTTAAGTAAAGAATACGAAGGGAAAGTTAAGTTTATGAAACTAGATACTGAAAAATATCCTAGTGCAGCTCAAAACTTTAATATACAAGGAATCCCTGCTTTGGTTTTAGTGGACAAACAAAAAGAGATAGGAAGAATAGTTGGGTTTGCTTCACAAGAAGTTATTAAAAAGAAGATTGACAATTTAATTAAGAGATAAAATGGAACAAAAAAAAGTATTTGATATTTTGATAATAGGGGCTGGAGCTGCAGGTTTAACTGCAGCAATCTACTCCTCTAGGTATGCCCTCGATGTGGCAATAATTAGCAAAGATACCGGAGGTCTTGCTGCAACAGCGCATAAGATATGTAATTATCCCGGATTTGAAGAGATTCCTGGATTTGAGCTAATGCATAAAGTTAGTGAACAGGCAAAAAAATTAGGAGTTAAGATATTCAACGAAGAAGTTTTGGAGATTAAAAAGAAAAAGGGATTATTTACTTTAAAGACATCAAAAAACGAATATTTCTCTAAAAAGATAATTTTCTCAGGAGGGATGCAAAGAAGAAAATTAAATATTCCTGGAGAAGAAAAGCTCTATGGAAGAGGGGTAAGTTATTGTGCTACATGTGATGCTGGATTTTTCAAAGGAAAGGTTGTTTCAGTTGTGGGAGGGAGCGATGCTGCGTTAAGCGCTGCACTTCTTTTAGCAGAATATGCTTCGGAAGTATATATTGTGTATAGAAAAGAAAGTTTCTCAAGAGCTGAACCTGCATGGGTTAAATTAGTGGAATCTGAAAGTAAAATAAAATCTATATTCAATGAAGAGGTTGTTGAGATAATCGGAGAAGAAAAAGTAGAATCAATAAAATTGAAATCTGGAAAAGAAATTAAAACTGATGGAATATTTATTGAAATAGGCTCGGAACCAAACCTTAATCTATTAAAGGATCTTAAAATAAAATTGGAAAAGGGTTTTATTAAAGTAAATAAAAAACAAAAGACAAATATTTCTGGATTTTATTCTGCAGGAGATATAACTGATAATGAACTAAAGCAAATAGTTACTGCATCTGCACAAGGAGCAATTGCAGCATTTTCATGTTTTGAGGAACTAAAAATTGAATCTGGTAAAAAATGATAGATTTTGCTTGTAAAAAGTTTGATATTAATGAGACAATCAGATGTAGTTTAAACTTAACAAAAGCCGAATTCAAAATATTGGAATTTTTTATGAAGAATTCAACTAAAAGATTTGAAAGCAAGGATATTGCGGAGAGTCTTGATTTAGATTTATCAACTGTTCAAAGATCAATGAAAAAAATGAATGAAAAAGGAATAATAAAACGTTCACAAATAAACCTTGAAAATTCTGGATACACATATTCTTACTGCTTGTGCAATAAACAGGAAATAAAAAAAATAATAAAGGATATTGTTGATGGGTGGACAAACAAATTTCATCAAGAAATAGAGAGGTGGTGAAATGAAACTTCTAATATTTCGTAACACAAAACTTTAAATCCTGTTAATTTCTCTTAAATTTGTCAGCCCACTTCGCATAATGGTATTGCACGAGATTGCTAATCTCGGCCCTTCGGGGCTCGCAGGTTCGATTCCTGCAGTGGGCGTTTTTCCTATTTATGATAGATTTTTAAACAATATTTCTTTATGTTTATTCATGCCAATGGTCGATTTAGAGGATGATAAGGGAATAGAAAGAGCTAAGCAAAAAGATGCTGTAAGGCACAAGCATATTTATTGCTCAAAATGTGGGCGTCCTAAACCCTGTCATGACCCGGAATGCACTCAGTTGCATTGCAATTGCAGTACATTGTAAGTTTAGAAATTTATTTAAATAATAAGGTATATAATATTAATATGGATGAGATAGAAATAATTAACATTGAGGATGAGGAAATTGAGGAAGATGAAGAGGATTCTGAAGAAGAGGAAGAAGAAATAGATTATGAAGAATATGAAGATTCAATAAAGAAAAAAACAGATAGAGAACTTATTGAAAATATTGCTTTAAGAATGCTTTCTCTTGAAAAAAATATGAAGCAAATTCAGGATGATTTAATTGATACTTACAATATTCTTATTGAAGAAAAAGGTATTGAGGATGAAGAGTAATTCTAAGAAAGTATTAAAAAAGGGTGGAACAGGGGAAGAGGTTACAAGGTTGAAAAGAGAAAACCATAAGCTTAAAGCGGAAAACAAATTGTTAAAGGAACTTCTTAAATCAAATGAAGGGGTCGAGTCTGGAAGAAAGACAAAGGGGTATAGTACAAGATATAGTAGAGAGATTTAAGTTGGTCTTGGATTATAGAAGGTTACAAGCTTAATAAAATACCCTAACTTTTCTTTTATTCTAAAATGTAATTCTGGAGCCGAACTATCTATCGGACGAACTTCTTTTAATTTAGGTGCTACAAGTAAAGCAGGTAAAACTCTTAATACAAAACTTATAAGGAAAACTGAGAGTATTGCGCTTAATCCAAAAAGTGAAAATGAAGAGGAGCTTGAAATTTGTCCTCCTATAAACCCTCCCAAAAATGAACCTATTGAATTTATGAAACCGAAATAAGTGAAACAAAGAATAATCTTTTGTTTGGTTACAGCATCATAAATAAAATTACTTGTGGAAAGATTATATGAAGCCCAAACAAACCCAGAGAAAAATTCCACAATTATAAGATAGGTTATTAAGAACCAAGAAGGAAAATTAGTTAGGAAGATAGAAAGTATCCAAAGAAGAGGAACGAATGAAATTAAAAATCCAGATATTTTCATCACCCTTACGGTTCCTATTCTATCTATTCTTTTTCCAATAAAAGACAAGAATAATATAGGAGAAAGCAAGGAACTAAGATTAATTAAAGTAAAGGATAAGTAAGATAAATTTAATTCTTTTAACATATAAACGGCGAAGAAAGGTGAAGCGATTGCAACTCCAAAAGAAACTAATGCTGTAAATATTACAAATCTTCCAAAATTATTTGAACTCATTTTTTTTATGAATTGTATAAAACTAAAGTAAGCTTTTTCGTCTCTTACTGGGGTTGGTTCATATTGCTTTTTTAAAAAGTAAAATGAAAAATATCTTCCAATAGATGCCAATCCGAAAAGAATTACGAAACCAAAGAAAACCCTTTCTCCTTTAAAATAATCAAGAATCATTCCTGCACTAAGCATACTTAAGATTACAACAATCCCGTTTATTTTGCTCCTCTTTCCAAAATACTCTCCTCTTTTTGTTTCAACTAAATCCTGCATCCAAGAGGTCCAGGCAGGAGAGACAATTAAACCAGAAATTATTATAACGGAATAAGATATTATAAGTAATAGTGCAGCATAGGAAAATTTTAATTCCAAGAAAAAATAAGAGAATCCCACCAATAGTAATGGAATCCAGAAAAATGCCTGAATAAATACAAAAGGCAATGCCATCTTCTTTCTGGAATTTTTATGATAACTTTTATGTAAGAATATTCTAGTTATATTTGCAATAAGGGTTGGTAAAACTTCAATAATACCTATTAACTTATTGGATAAACCCATTGAGAGTGCATAGGGGGTGATATACCTTAACCCCATACCATCCATCACGCTATATGAAGCACCGTCTTTAAGACTATATTTTTTCCCTTTTTCTTTCAGTAACGCTTCTTCTTCCATATCGCCATATTTCTTTCACCTCACTAGTTTTCATTTTCATTTTATTATATCTAATTTTGAGGAATAGAAAAATACCCTTTATTTAAAAAACTATCTTTTCACATCAGAAGTCTTTTTCCATTGAATATAATTCTCTTCAAGAATATCAAGAATCTGTTGTCTTTGCTCGCTTTTACCAAGCCCCTTCCAGTCAAGAACAACAAAATCCACAGGTTCAAGAGTTTTTTTTATCACCTCTAAAATATTTTCATTTTTTAGGGGCATAACATAAGCAGGGATTATATGGGAAAATGCAACATTTGATTTTAGCTGGAGTTTGTTAAACCCCGGACAATAATGGGGCCCACCAATTCCTACTGCTATCTCCTTATATTTGTCTTCCTTAAATTCTTCAATTGCTTCTTTTATTACTTTTGCAATTATGAAACCTGCACGTCTATCCACCCATTCTGTTTCGGTGGAGCCTATTTCAATAAAAACACATGGTTTGTTTATTAGTGGTCCATGATGAGTGCATTCCAAAGTTATATTATAATCCAAATTAGCTTCTTTTGCTTTCTCCTCAAGTTTACCAAATATAAATTTGTTGAACAATGCAGAGGAAGGACATACTTTGTCTTTTTCTCCTCCGAAATCTGCACTCCTAAAATTACCTGGAGGATGCACAGATAGGGTCTTTTCTTTTTTTTCTGATTTGTGTTTTGAGGCAAATATAACAAAGTCATATTGATTTATTTTTTCCAGATTAAGATTTTCGGTATATATCATCTCTTCTTCAACAAGATAAAAATCAAAATTAGGCTTATTACTCCATGAAGAAAGAACAGGGTTTTCTCTAAACTGAGAGAGATTAGCCATTATGTTCATTCCAGCCTTATCTTTTTTACTAGCAACAATTAAATATTTTTGAAACATAAAGGTAAAATATCCGGAGTGTTTAAATTATTTTTGATAGTAGAATGCAATGTTTTGAGTATTTTAAGCGGTTTTTTTATATTTCTCTGTAAACTCATCCTGTATATATGCAAGGGAGGTTTTTAACTTCCTGAAACATTCCAGGTATTCAGGAGAACGAGTACTGTAAGGAGAAAGTGAATTAAGGATTTTTTTTGCCTCATTCAATTTTGTTATTAAACCATTTCCAAAACCTTCTGATTTAAACAGGTATTCCAAATCAACAAATCTGTCTTCTGCGTCTGAAGGATGTAACTCTCTACATTTAGCGATTATTTCCAGAAAACACTCTACAGCCTGATCTTTCGGTGTGAATCCTTCGTACCCATTTACCATTTAATTAATATTTGGTTCAGATGTTTACTACGTTAATCAAACCTCTTCTTTGATTACAATATCAATCAGGATAATAAGTTTTTTAAACTATTCTATACAGGAGAAAATATGAGATTAAGAGATTTATTCAGAAAAAATGAGTTTATAGACGATTTATACTCGCTTATAGAAAAAAGCGAGGGAGGAGGAGTACACGAGAGAGAGGAATCTATAGATTATTTTAAACAAGCTGATTCTATTTACAATAAATTGCTTAGAGAAATGGGAAAAAATTATTGTTTAAGAAAGTGCCCGGATGTTCCAAGAAGAATGAATTTGTTAGTGGATAAGTTAATGGAATACCAGAGTTAAAGAATACCTGAGTTAAATCTTAAAAAATAAAAAAGAGAAAGAAGAAAAATAAGTTTCTTTATTTTCTCTTAACAACAAAATAGTAAACTATTGCGGTCAGTACATTGAATAAAATTGCCACAATTGTCCAAATTATCTTGTGTTCCTGTTTCATCTTCTTTTGGTTTGTCCAAACATCGTAGATGACCCAAATTGCACAAATTAAGGCAATTATTCCTCCAAGTCCGTAACCTAGTAATGCCATTTTACACCTCCAAAAGTATATGCATTATTTAATATTTAAACATTCTGATAAATATAAAAACCCATTTTATATTGAATAAATAATGGGAATATTATCTGAGATATTGGGGCAAATTGCATTATTTTGTATTAATGCAATCTCTTCATTGGGATACTTTGGGGTATTTTTACTTATGACATTAGAAAGTATGATATTTCCAATACCTTCTGAATTAGTAATGCCTTTTGCGGGTTTTTTAATCTCAAGTGGTGAGATGAGCTTTTT
>Ga0116156_10005598_pt1 | contig 10405 bp, 9 predicted proteins | sample AD_UKC045_MetaG_FD_89891 | JGI IMG/M metagenome (GOLD analysis project Ga0116156, IMG submission 89891) | Active sludge microbial communities of municipal wastewater-treating anaerobic digesters from USA - AD_UKC045_MetaG | ecosystem: Engineered > Bioreactor > Anaerobic > Digestate | place: USA... | reverse complement strand
GTTGTTCTACTCTACGCCCGTAAAAACCAGCTTCTGCACACGTCGACCGGTGTTGACCTCGCTGACGTAGAGATTGCCTTTCGAGTCGATGTCGATGCTGTGCAGCCAGGTGAACTGGCCTGCCTGCCGCCCGATACGGCCGATGGCGGCGATTGGCGTGTGCGTCTCGCGCAGGAGAATCCAGATCCGTGCATTCATCATGTCGGCCACATAAAGGTAGCGACCGTCAGGTGAGACAGCGATATCGGTGACTGTGCGTGTTCCGCCGGTTCCTGCGCCGATCACGACGTCGCGCACGAAGGTGAGGGCGCCGTCGGCCTCCTGCTTGAACAGCTGTGCGCGATTGTTGCGTCGATCGCAGACATAGACGTGCCCGTCTTCAGTCGGCACGACGCAGTGGACGATGTCGCCATAGCTGCGGGATGCGGGGTCAGCCCCTCCATCGCTGGAACTCGTCGCCTGGCTCTGGTCGAAATTGCCCTCGCGGCTGGCGCCAGCTGGCGGCTCGGCGTAGGCGCCCCAATAGCCCGTGAAAGCACCGCCATCTGAGTTAAAGCGGATAACCCGTTTGTTGATGTAGCCGTCCGCGATCAGCACCTGGCCATTGCCGTGATACACATCAGCTGGATTGCCCAGAGCGGCTTGATCGGCGTTGCCGCCGGTGACGCCCTTGCGGCCAAATGAGCGAATGAACTTTCCGTCTGCGCTGAAGTTGAGGACGGCATGGTCGCCGTCGCCATTGCCGCCGAACCAGACGGTCTTGTCGCTGTCGACAAAAACGCCGTGAATACTGGCTGGCCACTGGTTGACCCCGTCGATCACCGGACCCGTTTCCGGACCACCCCAGCCTGCGAGATACTTTCCGTCGCTCGAGAACCGCACCACGGTTGGCGCGGGCTTGCAGCACACGGCGCTCGGCGGGTTCGTTGCGAGACCTGTGTCGGTCGCCGTCAGGGAATGTGGGCGGTGCACGACCCAGACATCGTCATCTTCGTCCACCGCCACGCCGGAAACTTGTCCGAGCAACAGGTCCGAAGGCATGACGGGCCAGTTGGCGTCCACTTTGAAGCGCGGGTAGGGCTGGCCCGGTTCAAGCGCGACGGTTTCGATATCAGCCAGCGCACCATGCCGGGTTGCCGGGGCTAGCGCCTGCGTGCATGCGCCGAGCAACAGCAAACCGCCTGCGATCATTGCGGCGGGCCGCCCCGCGATTCCGGCCACGAATTCTTTCATGATCTGATTGCTCCGCTGCTGACTCGCTCCGGGGAGTTCAGCACCGCGGCGTGACGCTTCAAGGCTCACACGCCAGCGTGACCGGATGCCTGCCGCGTAACAATCGTTCTGGTGAAGTTTCCACCGGCTGCGCTCGTGCGTCGCGCAGTGTCGGCGGGTCGGTCCGGCTTGCCGGGCGATTGCGCCAGCGATTGGCGGAGAGGGTGTCCGCCGAACTCACGTTCTCCCGGGTCCGCAGGCGTTCGCGCACATCCAGTAAAACCTATGTAAAATAGCGCTTTTGCGTGAGAGTCTGAGCGGGCGGGTTCGGAACGGTTCGCCGCGATCCGCGCCCAACTGTAACACGCATTGTAACACGGAACTCCCTTCGATGGCGCGCATCAACCTTCTGAAACCTCGGCAGGTCGAGACACTTCCAGTCGGCTTTCATAGCGACGGATCGAACCTGTACCTACGTGTGACTGGGCCAAATGCGCGCGCGTGGGTGTTTCGCTACATGGACCGCGGCAAGGTCAAACAAATTGGACTCGGCGCCACCGTTGAACGGTCGGTCACCGAAGCTCGCGAGCTTGCAGACAGGATGCGCCGCGCTCTCGCCAACGGTGAGGATCCGGCAGGCGTCCTGACACGTCGCGATGCTGACTCGATGACGTTCCAGCTCTACGCCCAGGAATTGATCGCAGCGAAGACCCCTAGCTTCCGAAACAGCAAACATGCCGCGCAGTGGCCATCGACGCTTTACCAGTATGCGTATCCCGTCATTGGCGACAAACGGATCGCGGCTATCACCCTCGCGGATATCGAAGCGATACTGCGACCAATCTGGTCCACCAAGTCCGAGACGGCTTCACGACTGCGATCTCGCATGGAGGCCGTGATCGACTATGGCTACGTTGCTGAGGGTGTCGACCGCCGCAATCCGGCGGCCTTCCGCGGAAATCTTGAACATCGCGGGTTTGGCAAGGCGCGCAAGATTACGCCTGTCGTCCATCATGCCGCCGCCCCGTACGCGGTTATTCCAGCGATCATCGACGAGCTATGCGTTCTCTCCAGCACAACAGCGCTGTGCCTTCGTTTTACGATCCTCACTTGGGCGCGGTCGTCCGAGGCGCGCGGCGCTCGCTGGTCGGAAGTCGACGACAAATTAGGACTCTGGTCGATCCCAGCGGAACGCATGAAAGCTAACAAGCCGCACGACGTTCCGCTGTGCCAGGGCGCGCGCGCTGTGTTGGCGATCATGCGTAAACGGAGGAGACCCGATTCCGACCTCGTGTTTCCCGGGGCGGCCGGAGGCATACTTTCTGACGTTGGTCTCAACAAGGTGCTGCACTCTCTTCCCAGCGTTGTGTGTCTGGACGCCCAGGCAATGATCAGCACAGGAAACGCTAGAGCAGGGCGAAAGAGCAAACGTGGTGCGACGGTTCACGGGATGCGATCCGCCGCTCGATCATGGGCGGCGGCGCAAACTGAATTTGCGCCGTTCGTTGCTGAGCTCGCCTTGGCTCACGTCAACAAGGACAAGGTAGAGGCGGCGTATCAGCGCGACCGCGTGTTAGAGAAGCGTCGGGCGCTTTTGCAGGCGTGGAGCGCATTCTGCTTGTCGCCAAAAATCCTCGCCTTCAAGCGGGGCGGTGCCGACTAGAGTTCCTCGATGAGAATGCCGCCGGCTAGTATAGAGCATGGTTGAAGTCCTTGTTGGAACCAGCAAAGCAGAAGTCCGCTTCACCACTCCAATAAAGTGAACGTTTGAACTCCTTGTTTGATCCAGAAGAGCGGCAGTCCGCCCCGCACGCCGGGGCGGAGTACGGCACCGGCGATTTCCCATATGGATCACTGCGCTCCATCCTAGAGAGCCCAAACAATCTGGGACGGGGGTCGCTGGATTAGACCTGCGTTGGCGTCGCGCCGATATTGGGCGAGCTCCAGCCCGATCAGTAGGACGGGAGTGACTGGCAATTCACGGGCGGTCCTGCAGTTGGCGCCATCATCGCAGGCCAGGCAAAGTGGGGGGGCCACAACTGCCGTTCGTCATACAAGCTTGGGGAGGTCCGAAACTCCAAGGGCAGGTCAGGAGGCCAAGGCGAAATGCGCGGGATCCTCAGCCTTCCCAACTTGTCAGGCTACAGGCGGCGGCTGACGGCAAAGTCGAATGACATCCGCGGACGAGATCGATCCAAACAACTGCAGTCGAAGCGCGGACAGAGTCGTCAATCTGATTTCGTTGCCGTCGGCGCCACGTTTTGCATAAATCCGAGATCCGACACGTCGAACCCCGATACGGATGAGGTCGCGATCGGCCGTAACACCAGCCGGTTTGGCTCGGACCGCAACTACTCGGTATAATTGTCGGCTACGCTTGATTTTCATCGCCCGCGAAGATCCAGCCCGGTGGCGCGCCAATCGTATCCAAGCCTCATCAGTGGGCTAACGCAGGCATTGTATGTACAATCAGCGGCATTGATGTGACAGCCCGAATGTCGATGCATCTAGACAGGCCGGCACACTGTTGTGGCCGACCGACGTGGGCCCCAGAACAGCCAATCGTAATGTTCGGTCCGACTGTCCGGAGGCGGGGGGTATTCAAGCCGTTCGTTGTGTTGCCGGGGGCAGGGGGCTGGCTAGGTTGATACCTGAAGCCTGGAACTCATGAGGTGCCCGCCGCGCTGACTCTCCCCCGTGGGACGCGCGGCATGGGTGCGCCGAAGACCAATTCGCCTTGGGATGACGACGAAATCGTTCTCGCCAATAAGCGTTATCAAGAACGCCGGTCGTGGGGGCGCGCGTTGATACGGCAGGGTCCTATGACGGGCGGTATTTTGGGAAGATAACTGCCCAAGATGTCCTGGGACGCGCGAATGAGATCCTGCCGTTCGAGTTGCCATTCTGATCATAGTTGGGATTGTGAAAGGGCGCGGGGTGCCGGCGAAATCTGCACGTTGTCCGTTTAAGTTCGGACGAAGGTGAGGGGTCACACACAGCCGTTGGCTAGCAGACGCTGCGCGACAAGCAGCCATTCAGGCCAAGCAGGTTGAGCTACAGTCCTTGCAGTTGAGTGCACGTACGCGGCCCCAAGCTGCAATAAGAGGGCAGTGCATGCGGCCCGCATAACATCATCCCCACATCCCGATGTGAATGTGCATCCAATGGTGGACCTCTGTGCGCGCAGAGCAGCATGCGTTGTCGCGCTGCGCCGCTCACCATGTGAATTGGAACGTGCGCCCAACTGACTGAAAATCAGCCGCTTAATCAACCGAGCGACCATGTTTGGCAGGGAGCGCCGCAGGTTGTTCTACTTCCTAAGGCAAGGGCACGTGGGTGAGCGCGCGCGCTTCGGGCCCCTTTGCCCGCGGCGCTTGTCCGGTGGACGGGTCGACCGGGTTACCTGCTTTGTCGTACTGGACCCAATGTCCCTTGGGGTAGCTTTCCGATGGCCCGCTTACACGAACAGTATGGTCGCGCGGCATCTCGTAGCTCCGCGGCGGACGTTGCGGGGGATGTTTCGGCGGAACGAAGATGGGCGATTTTCTCGCATTGCCAGACGGCTTCTCGCTCTTGAAGATATACTGCCGGTTGTCATTGGCCGCTGCGGGGCCGCCGGTCGGCGGCTTGCCGCCGCCGGCGCCAGCGGGCGAACCCTTGGGGCGAGGTTGGGGTTGGATGCTGATGCTCTTGCCCGACGGCGGAGGGGGCGTTGCTTTCCCTGCCGTGGTCGGAGGTTGCACCTTCACAGGTCCGATCGGTCGCACGGACTTCGCTGGTTTCTGGCCTGCAACAGGCGAGCTCGGCGCAGGCGGACGCGAAACCTGGGGGCCGGGCGGTCGGGCAACGGGCGCGCGGGGGGCGGGCCGCCCCTGAGCCGCAGCTTGCGTCAGATCGCCGCCCGAAGGCGATGCGATCATCCATGTCAGCGCAATGACGACCAGGGCGCGCATGCGCGCGGGCATCACATGCACCTGTCCCGGCAGGTCATTTGCGCGCAGGGATGTACGCGAGATCTCGACGTCCCTGCTGCGCATTCGGATCTATTCCCTCAGGACGGGCCGGGCCATGGCGTCGATCACGGCGCGACGCTTGGCGATGTCGGTCTTGAGCTGGGTGATGCGCACCTTCGAACGCCCGGACGCCGCACGTTCAGTGTCGATCTCGCCGTTCAACGCATCGATCTCCCGGATCAGCACGGCCTTGCGCGCGGCCATGGGAGCAGACAGCTTGCTGGCTTCAACGAGTTTGGCTCTCAGGTTTGCGAGCTCGCGCTGCTGCTCGGCGATCTCCGATGAAAATGCCTGCGTATCCCGGGCGAGACGCTCCGCATCCATTTCAATTTCGCGCGTCTCGATTTCCGACAGTCGCCGCTCCGACTTGAGACGTTCAAGTTCCTTCTCCTGCTGGTCGACGAACTGCTCCGTCTTCCCCGAGATCAGGCAGCCCGCTTCTTCCAGAAGCTGACGCGATACACGCGGATCGCAAGGATCACTGGCGCTTGTACAGCCAGCCAGTCCGGCCGACAGCATGATGGATGCGAAGGCAACAAGCCCCGAAGCTATGCGAAGCATGCAATCGCTCAGGCGGAGGCTGACTGGATGGCGCCATCCAGCTCGGCGATCTGGCTATCGAGGGCGGTCTTCTCGGCTTCGAGGTCGACGACGATCTTTTCATATTCTCGCCGCGACGCCTGATTGCGTTCGACCGCGACGTGCTGGCGGATGGCCGACATCTCGCCATCAAGCCGCACCACCGCCTTCTCGAGCGAGGCACGATCAGCTCTTGCGTCGGCGATCGCCTGGTTGAGTTCGGCTTTCTTGTTTCTGTTCTTGCTGGCTTCGGCGCGCGCCAGGGTCAGTTGCTGGCTCCGCTTGTCGACTAGCCGCACCGCCGCCTCGTGGGCCTGACGCGCCTGTTCGAGTTCGAAGCGCGCCGAGTTGAGCTGCTTCTCGTTTCTGTCTGCTTCCGATGCATATTTGTGGTTCTCGGAAGCGGTGTACCAGCCGCCAGCAGCCCCCAGCGCGCCGCCGAGGAGTGCTGCCATGCCGGCATTGTCGAGACACTTGTCCTTCGTGACGATATTCTTGACGCAGTTGAGCCCGACGCCCGCGCCGGCGCCGATCAGGATGCCCTGCATGACGAAGGCGCCGGTGTTGCTCTCTCGCGCGTACGTCTGCACCGAGGAGCGATCGTCCGATCCGCCCGAGCCTGCCCAGGCCTGCGCGGACGACGCGATCCCGGCCTCGACCTGGTTCTGGACGGATCGCTCGAGATCCCGCTGCAAGGCCTCCGCGCCGGGAATGATCACCGGCAAACCGAATGGATTGTTCCTGTTCTGGGCCTCGGCCGCCATGCTTGTCATCGCCAGCGCCGTCGCGAGTGCATAACCTGTGATACGCATCCATCCCCTCCCACACGAATGCAATGCGACGGGCAACCCTCTGCGGTTGTCTGGAGCCAGAATGCTCGACCAACCTAACCCGGCTACGCGTCCCTCGCAAGAGATCAATGTATCGGCAGAGCGATGAAACACAAGTGATCGTGCGAACACGCGCGCGCTTATGATCGTCGACGCCCTTGCGAGTGATCCGGGTGCCGACTACCCTTTCCCGGCGTTCAGGGGCGGTCGGATGGGGGTTACAAAAATAATCGGCTGGGGCGTGTTTACGGTCCTGGTCGCCGCGGCCGCCTATCTCGGCCTGCGGGCCTGCGTGTTGACGCTCCCGTTGGTGGGGCCGGTCATCTCGCGCTGCCCGACCATGACCTATGCAGACATGTCGGACAACCTCAACGCCGAGACGCAAGCGCTCCTCGACCAGCTGGAGGATCTGCAGTTTGCCGCTGCCGGCAGCAATCAGTGCCCGGCCATACCGCCTGGGATCGAGAACGCAGACATCCCGGAAGCTGAACAAGTCGTCATCATTCTCGATACATCGGGCAGCATGGCGGACCCCGTCGCGCCATCGCCCAGGTATGAAGACATCAACAGCCGGCTAGCCAAGGACCTGAACGCGCACGACCTTCTCCGCACCGGCGTCCAGAGCGCGCTGGCAACCCAGCAGATGCAGACCATCGAACAGCGGATCAAGGCCTACCAGCAGCAACTTGATCAGGAAGCGGGCGCTGCTCCCCGCCGCATGACTGAAGCCAAGCGCGCCATTCGCGGCGTGCTTGAGGACCCGCCCGGTGGAAAGCCCGTCTCCCTGTGGGGCTTTGGCGAGTGCAACGCGCCTCCCAACAAGCTTTTCCCCGCGCCGATGAAATCCGCCGCAGCGGTGATCGACGGCATCACGCCGTACAACGGAACGCCGCTCGCGGACACGATCGGATATGTCGGGCAGATGCTCGAGGCTGGCGCCGGTCAGACCGAAGAGCGAGGAGTCAACGTGGTGATCTTCTCTGACGGCGCCAACTCGTGCGGCGTCAGCAGCGATCCATGCGAGGCAGCCCGCAAGGTCAAGGAGACCCATCCGTACGTCTGGATGCACGTCGTCAACCTGGCTCCAAATCTGGAAGTTCTTTCCTGCGTCGCCAAGGAATCGGGCGGCGTCCAGGTGGATGGCAATAACAGCAACGAACTCACACGCATCCTTCGCTATGTGGCGCAGGCAGGCTGATGGAAGGACCGCAGTTGGCAAAGGCAGGCATGAGCTTCCCGATAGGCGAAATGCGGGCGCCGCTGATCGCGTGCCTGATTGCGGGCGCCGTTCTCGTCTTCATATCCATCCCCTCGGTGCTGACCTATCCTGAGCAGGTGGAGCAGAGCCTCGAAGCCATCCCGCAGGATGTCCTCGATATCGCCGAGCGTCACAATGCGCTTCTGCGCGAGCGCGTGGCTGGCCTCGAGGAAGCGCTCAACCAGGGTCTCTGCGTAGAGGATGGGCAGTTCTCGGCTGCAGGCGGGCCGCTTTCGCCAAGGGCGGCGCAGGCGCTGCCGGGGCCGCCTGCGGCTTCATCGGTCCCATGTGCAGGTGCTGCCCCGCCCGGGTTCTCGGGCTCGATCGCCGACCTCGCATTCCGTTCAACCGTCCTGATCGTCTCGAACCCGGCAAACGAGTCGGATCGCCAGAGCATCGGCACAGGCTTCTTCATCGCGCCAAATCTCATCATGACCAATGCGCACGTGGTCGATGACGCCGGCGAGGGGACATTGCGCGTTTACAACAGCGAACTTGGCGTGATCGCAGCCACGATCAAGGCAATCGGCAAGTCGGCCGATGAGGGCGGACCTGACCTGGCCGTACTCGAGGTTGCAGCGCCTGGGGCTGTCCCGCACCTGACATTCGCGAGGGTCACCGAACAGGCGCAGGTCCGCGCGGTGGGTTTCCCGGGCTTCATCGTCATGCGGGATGCGCAATTCATGTCGGCCATGAATGCGACCAATCAGCAGCGTCCGGAGAAGAAGCCGACCATTTCCAACGGCAATGTGCTTGCAGTCCAGGTTGAGCAGGATGGAGGCTGGATCTATCACGATGCCTTCATAGCCAGGGGCAATTCGGGAGGACCACTGGTTGATGCATGCGGCCGGGTCGTGGGCGTCAACACGGCGCTGTCGGCGGACAAGGACGAGGCCAGCGAGGCAGCGATCGGATCGTCTGTCGGCAAGGCCATTCCCCTCGATGTCGTGCAGGCCTTCCTGAGCGCGAATGGCATCACTGGCCTGACCGTCAGCGAGGAAGCCGTGTCAGGGGCGCCGTCGCCGTGACAAAGCTTGGGCCTCGCACATGAGCGGGACGTTCATCACCAGGTCCACCTATGAGGGATTGCGGCTCGTCGGCCGCAAGGAAATCGCGGCTGTCGACGGCTGGGAAAGCCTGACCGACTTCATCAGTTCGGAAATCGACGCACAGCACGCCGCTATCCTCGCAGAACCCCAGCCGCTCGGCGGCGGGCGCTACGCATGGTATTCCGCGATCGACGGCGAGCCCGTCATGATGGGCGATCTTGCCGGCGACGAAAAACTGGCGCTCGCAGCCTCGGCCGAGAAGCTTCTGGTTCGCCTGCGTGCGCTCGTGACCGATCCGCAAGCGGAGCCCGATCGCGACCGGCGCGACCTGCTGGAACTGCTCCGGGCTGCATTGTCCTTGCCGGAAGGGCGGCTCGAAACCTCGCTCTACAGAATCGGCGGCCGGCCCGTCCTCACAGGATGGGGCTCGCGGCTCGATGTACCAGGCGCGAGGGCTGAACCCCTCGAAATCAAGCTGGTCGAACCTGCGCGCCCAGTCCCGCCTCCGCCCGAGCCCGTCGTCGAGCCGCGCGAGCCGCCGACGCCCTGGCGCTGGCGCTGGCGATGGTCATGGGACTGGCGCTGGGCCGACCTGCTGTGGGTCGTTGCGGCGATCCTGATCGCCATGGTCTTCGGCAGGCTGGTGAGTGCCTGTGGTCTGATGTCGAGCCTGGGAATCGGGCCGGCCTACTGCGTCAGCATTGCGCGCAATGAACCGCCCGAACTCGCCAGCGCCCGTCAGGAACTCGCGGATCTGATGGACAGAGCCCGCCTTCTCCAGGCGCAGATCCGGGAATCTCCGATCTGCGGTCTGGGCAGTCCGGCCTTCGCTCCTGCAAAGGACCCGAATGCGGCGCCAGCCGCCGGCCAGTCGGAAGCGCAGCTTCACCAGGAGCTCAATGATCTCGTCAGGAACGCCGGCGGCGCGCCGTGCGAAGCCGTCGAGGTTCTGGCGATCTGGAGCGAAGCGCAGGATGTGGACCTGCGCCTCATCTGCCCAGCAGCACCGGGCGCAGGTGATGCGATCGATCCCGACAGGATGGTCGACCCGTGGGGGACGCAAGCGTGCGGGGCGAGTTATGTACTCGGCTCGGACGGCGCCGCCGGCGGCCGCCATGTCGAGCAGATCTGCCTCTCCCCCGAGAGTGACCGCGGCGAGTTCCTTGCTACGGTGCTGCGACCAGAGGGGACATCCGGTGATGCGATACCGGTGCGCATCATCGTGCGCGGCGAGGGGATCATCGCTGAATCAACCGTACAGGCCGCGCCCGACTTCAACGACAACGATACCGTCCGTTTCCAGATCGACTAGGCAAGTCAATGCAGATCAAAGACCATGTCGAAAAGCTGATCGATCCGGCCAAGAACGCCAGCATCAGCCTTGTGCCGAACTCGGGCATCCAGTTCCTCGATTATGGACTTGCCCTGTCGATGGCGCCCCAGGAAGCGTTTCGCTTCCTGGAT
>Ga0116156_10005590_pt1 | contig 10411 bp, 7 predicted proteins | sample AD_UKC045_MetaG_FD_89891 | JGI IMG/M metagenome (GOLD analysis project Ga0116156, IMG submission 89891) | Active sludge microbial communities of municipal wastewater-treating anaerobic digesters from USA - AD_UKC045_MetaG | ecosystem: Engineered > Bioreactor > Anaerobic > Digestate | place: USA... | reverse complement strand
TAAAATATCGGAAAACTTTCACTAGCTTTAATTATATCTTTATTGTGATATAAATAATCTACATGCAAAGCAAACGAATTATCTCCGCTAAATACTCCGACACCCAAACCAACTTCTACTGCATTTATCGAATTTAAATAATATTTTACGTTTATACCCGTAGGGTCTCCCCCCATTAATCCTATACCGAAAGGACGTGTTTGTGCAACCGATAACTCCATAAAAACCATGATACAAAAAACGACTAAAGCTAATTTCTTCATTCTTTCATTTTTTCCTAATTTTATTATACAAATTTAATTTTTTTTTAGTAAAAATTAAATGCATTAAGTAATTTTAATATATAAATTTAGTAAATTAAATAAATAAAATAAAATATTGGGGCTTTAATGAGCAATTTAGAAACAGTAAACCAATTGATTAAAGAATACTCAACCGGTATTAATTACAATTGCAAAGAAACAGCTATTATTTTAGCAGCCGGTCACGGAAAAAGAATTAAATCGCACACATCAAAAATGTTACACAAAATTTGGGGAATACCAACTGTTGAGCGTGTTGCCGATGCATGTATTAAAGCATTAAACAATGTTAACTTAATTATGGTTGTAGGAATTAAAGCCGAAGACGTGATTAAAGTTATAGGTAAAAAAGATAACACTGTTTTTGCAAACCAAGCCGAACAATTAGGTACCGGACATGCCGTACAAGTAGGCTTAGAAACTATTGACAGTTCTAAATACGAAGGAATTGTTTATGTTTATGCCGGTGATATGGGGTTGCTTGATGATAAAACCGTTAAGATGTTTGGTGATAAATTCAAAGAATCCAAATCCGATATGATGGTTTTAACCGGACTTTATGAAGGGAAGCCCGAAGAAAACAGTTACGGAAGAATTATTAGAGTTAAAGAATTTGATGTTGCAGGTTTAAGTTCGGGAGAGGACTTTGGCAAAGTAATTGAAATTATTGAACACAAAGATATCTTAAAACTTCCTGATGATAAGCCGTATTTATTAAATTTTAACGGAAAAACTTATTCTTATCAAAAAGACGAACTAATTAATAATAATGAATTTAATAGCGGTGTTTATGCTTTTAAATATAATTATTTAGCAAAATTAATTTATGATATTAAAAACGATAACGCTCAAAAAGAAATTTATATTACAGATTTAATTTCTATCTTCAATAAAAACGGCTTAACCGTTTCGGCAGTAAGCCCAAAAGAACAACATGTAATAATGGGCTTTAATAATAAGTCGGTTTTAAAGGAAATGGAATCGATTGCCCGTACAATTGCTTATAACAAAATTAAAGATATTGTTGAAATAGATGACCCTGATGATTTTTTTATCCACGATTGCGTAATAAATCAAATTTTAGAACTTGACTCAAAAGGTATTCCTTTAGATATTAAAATTGGTAAAGGGGTTTATATAGGAAAAGGTGTAAAATTAAACTATAATTTAAATTTGCTTAAAAATGTTTTTGTTGAAGGTAATATAATTTTTGGCGAAAATGTTAAAATTTGGGAAAACGTACATCTAAGTACTTTTGAACATCAGGAATTTTTTATTGGAAACAATGTAGAAATTCTTTGGAATAATATTATTAAGGGCAAAATTAAAATTGGTAACAATTGCAGAATAGAATCCAGCGTAAACATGACCGGCAGCGATGAAAATCCTTTAATTATTGGAAACAATGTTACTATAAAAGGTACATCATATATTTTCGGGTCAATAATTGATGACGATATTTTTATTGAACATAGTGTTATTATTAAAAAAAGAATTGATAAAATACTAAAAAAAGACGGAACGGTTATGCCTATTATGTTTTACCTTCCAATGCCTCGGGGTATAGATGCCGTTACTCCTTTAAAATAATTACAGATTAAATTTTTAATTTACTTACACTTAAATAAATAGCCCGGTTAATTAACTTGGGCTATTTTTATCGTCCAAAATTTGTAAATAAATGATAAGTTAAAAACCATTCTGTTACTGTTTTATTTTCTTCCTTTTCCCCTTTGTAATAGCCGTAAATTGAATTTGTTATTAAATTTTTATTTAATAATTCATCACTTTTAAAATTTACACTATTAATACTATCTATTAAATATTCTTTACTTAAATCTAAAATTTTTGCGTTTAGCGTCCAGTTATATTGTTTAAATATTTTTGACTTAATTTTTGTATAAATATATGAAGCTTTATTTCCTAAATTATAAGGATACGAATAGTTATTTTTTACCAACGGAAACGTCTTTAAAGTAGGAGCATTTTTATTAATTAACTCCCTAAACATACGCCCGTTTATTCTATCTTCCAAAGGCAAAGATATTCCTATTTTTAGCAATGTGGGTTGTAAAAAAATTGTAACTGCGGTACAAATTGTATCCAAACAATGTTGACTATAAGCTGTAGTATTTGGCATTTTAATTTTGATTGCAAAAATATCCAGCCAATTTTCCAAACTTATATCTGCTAAACTTGGCATTAGTTCATATATCTCCGCAATAGAATTTATAACCGATTCTTCAATTTTACTTCTTAATTCAGTATTAAAAATATTTGGTCGGCTACTTTTAAGGTGTTTTGAAATTTGGGTAAAATCTTTATTATATAATGCTTCTTTACCTACAATTAATAGTCTGTTTAACATCTGCCTTCTATATGTTTCTCCATAACTTCCGTCAACGGTTATAGTATTTAAATCGGCAAAATGGTTGTGCATTCCAAATTGTATGGTCTCGCTTACAGGAATACTAATATTTGTAAAGGACACATAATTAGCCAAAGTACTAATTAAATCCTCTTTTTTAGGCAACTCATAATTATAAATATTGTGTTTAAAACCTAACGTAGTAGAGATATTTTTGGAATAAATAATATCCGGTAAATTTTCATCTCCAAAAGTATGTGTTACCCAATTTCCCCTACCCGATTTTAATAAATACGATAATAACAATCTACTATCTAAACCGGCTGTTAAACCCAAAGAAAACTTTTGAAATCTGTTTAAACCAAAAAGCATTAGCTTTTTTAAAACCACATCAAAATTGTTACTATTTACTTTAGCATTAAAAGTAGGTATCCATTCATGTTCAACATGTTCTGTTAAATTAACACCAATAAATTCATTAATACCGTTAATTCTTTCAATTCCCTCAATTAAAGGTTTATAATTTATTTTAGCATTTAAAAACCATGCCGCAAAAAATTCGTTTTGGGTTAATTTAAAACTGTTTGTAATCTGTTGAAGTGTGAATAAACTGTTACTAAAATAATATTTACTATCATCATTTTTGGTATATAAATGCTTAATACCCAAAATATCGTTAAAAAAATAGGTTTTATTATTTATCCAAGAGATGCCGCAATAATGTCCGTCCGGAAAACTGATATTAAACGGATAATAAACATACTTTTCCCAATTTGCTAAATTTACATTATTAAATCCTTCTGAAGTTGATTCAATTCCCAGACCGCTAATTACAAAACCTTTATTTAGCTCCTGTTTACAATAGATATTCGGGTCTTTTAGTCTTATAAACAAATATCCGTTCGGAATTTCGATAACCTTTAAGTTATCTGCAAATTTGCTTAATTTAATTTTTTCATCTTCGGTTAAATGTCCCAGTACTCCAAAAAACGAACCCATATTATACCGTTAAAATTCTTCTAAATAAATTTTCATTTTCTACCAAACTTTGAAAACTTGAGGAAATAAACTCAATATTTTGCGAAAGGGGTAAATAATTGGCTTTAAATAGATTATTATCTTTAGTGTTAATTATAATTACTTTAGTTTTTTCGTTAATATTTTTTTTGAACAAAGCTTTTATATGTAAATCGGTATGAGATAACGAATAACCTACAAAAACAATTTTTTTTGCTTTTCTTATTTCACGAGCTGCTTCGGCAAAAAGTTGTGAAATTACCGGATGGGTTAAAGTTTTTATATTAGAAGGAGGAAGAATCAAAGTATTAAACTCGGTATTATCTAACGGACAAAAATATTCATATTCCTGATTTTCGGGATAAGTATAACCAAGGAATATCCCTTTATTTAAGTCAATTTTTCTATCCCACGGTGTTAATAACACTTGGTTACAGCAATTACAATATTTCCAATTTAAGCTACCGTGTAATTTTAAAATTTTATACGCATACGGGTTTATTCCTTTAGTAACCTTAACCGGTTCTCGAGGGTTTACCCAATAATTATACTGTTTTAACACTTCAATCGGTTCGTAATTCATAAAAGGAATAGAATAATCTATAAACCTTTTTTTATGAAACAAGGTATCAAAAGCCTGTTCAAGTAATGTATCGTAATTTAAGTTCAAAATAGAAACGTTATTATTATATTTTTCAATCATTTCCCAAAACAAGTTATAATATTTGCTTTTTTTACCTGTTTTAAGGTCAACAACATAATAAATAAGTTTTATCAAGTACTCTTTAATTAGTCTTAAAACCCTATTGTTATATTTTTCGTTTAACGACTCATCATGCAAAATAAAGTGGTCTAAAAATCCAAAAACTGCTTCTAATGGGGGGAAAATGTCTTTTTCGATATTGTAATAAAAATTTTGTTTAATAAATTTTATTACAATTTTACCAATTTCGGAATTAGGAATTTCATTAATTTGGTTACCCACAATCATGGGTAAAAGATGTTTTTGAAGAGGCACTTCGTCTGCATGCGAAGCACCCGCTCCTAATACAAAAATAATATCCCTATATGCGGGATACCTTAAAAAAACTTCATTTTCCAAATTAAACTATTAATTAGTTTTAGAAACACCCAAAATCGCTTGTCTTACAAATCCGTCTGCTTTTTGCAAACGCAACCTGGCTTCTTCGGCATTTACGCCTGCTTTAATCATTACTAACGCCGTTTTAACGTGTCCATCGGCTTTATTTAAGTATTTACCTGCCTCATCATAGTTTAAGCCCGTAATGGTCATTACAATTCGTTTAGAGCGTTCTACAAGCTTTTTATTAGTCATTTGAAGGTCAATCATCATATTTTCATAAACCTTTCCCATGCGAATCATTGCAGATGTTGTAAGCATATTTAACACAAGTTTTTGAGCGGTTCCGCTTTTCATTCGAGTAGAACCCATAACAACTTCCGGACCTACATAAGGACAAATAGCAACGTCAACAAAATTCAAGTCAAAATTAGCACGAGGGTTACAGGTAACATATAAAGTTTTTGCCCCAAGCTCTTTAGCTTTTTTTACCGCACCAACAACATAAGGAGTTCTACGGCTTGCTGCAATTCCACAAACAACATCTTTATCACAAACATTAGCTTTCATTACATCATTAGCCCCGTTTTCTTCATAGTCCTCGGCTCCTTCTTGTGCCCTAAACATAGCTTCTCTTCCACCAGCAATGTAACCGTCAATCATACCAAAAGGGGTACCGAATGTAGGAGGACACTCGCTTGCATCAACAACCCCTAACCTTCCGCTTGTTCCGGCTCCAAAATACAACAATCTACCGCCGTTTTTTAAAGCTTTTACAATTATTTCAACCGCTTGTTCAATATAAGGAAGTTCGTGTTCAACAGCAAAAGGAACGGTTTTATCTTCATCATTAATAATTTTTAATATCTCGGCAGTACTTCTGGCATCAATATCCATCGATTTAGGATTACGTTGTTCCGTAGTTAAACCGGCAATTTCTTCAAATAACTCTTTACTTGTTTTACTCATTTCATTAATTCCAAAATTATTAATTTTTTATCTTTCTCATTTCTTGTATTATTTGGTTTATATTTCAAATCCACAACGGTTGCTTTTTTTATTTTAGACTTATATTTAATTTCGGCGGTTCTAATTTCTTCATCAACATCCCCCCCTTTAAGTGCTAAAATTTTTGCTTTTTCTTTCATTAAAGGCAAAGCATAACGAACCAAAACAATAACCGGAACGGTAGCACGACTTACAAACAATTCAAAACTTTCCTTGTATTTTTCAATAAACTCGTTGCTTTCAACCCTATCGTTAACAGCTTTAACATTACTTAATTTTAATTTTTTTATAAATTCGGAAACAGCATCTATTTTTTTACCGGTAGAATCCGCCAAAACCCCACGTAATAACGGACGCAAAATTGCAATCGGAATGCCGGGAAATCCTCCGCCGGTGCCAATATCTAAATAACGCATGGCTTTTTCCGATATAAAATTTGTTACCAGAGCCGACATAAACACATGATTTTCGATAATATGTTCGGTATCTTTGCGTGAAATTAAATTAATAGCTTCATTCTTTTGGATAACAAGTTGAGCATAATTTGCCAGCCTTTCAATCTGATATTCATCAGGCACCATGTTGTTTTCCCAAAACAAGCTTTTCAATTCTCGTAAATACTGTTCAATTAAATCCACAAGTCTATCTCCCTTAGTTCTTTAAATATATTAACAACGCCGAAATATCGGACGGCGTTACTCCCGAAATACGAGAAGCCTGCCCAATTGAGCGTGGTTTTACTTTGCTTAGTTTTTCTCTCCCTTCTGCCGAAATTGAATTAAGTTTTTTATAATCAAAATTTAAAGGTATTTGAACATTTTCAAGTTTTTCAAATCTTTCAATAATTTCTTGTTGACGTTTAATATAACCTTCATACTTCATTTCAATTTCGACCTGTTCCAGTACGGTTTTATTTTGTACAATTTCATTTATATCTTTTTTGTCTTCATCGGAAATTAAAGAAAGCAAAACTTCCAGTTTTACATCGGGGCGTTTAACCAACTTGTTAATGGTTTCGGAATTTTCTATTTTGCCCATATCAACATTAGCGTTATTAAATGCTTCGGCATTAATTTTAATTTTTCCGAATAAATCTCTTGCTTTTGTAATCAAAACTTCACGTTTTTTAAACTCTTTAAAAATATCTTCATTAACCAATCCAAGTGAATAACCATACTCCATAAGTCGTCTATCGCTGTTATCTTGACGTAATAACAATCTATGTTCAGCTCTGGATGTAAACATTCTATACGGTTCATCGGTCGATTTGCCAACCAAGTCATCAATTAGTACACCAATATATGACTCAGAGCGTTTAAGAACAAACTCGCCACGGTTTTGCACTTTTAACGCCGCATTAATACCGGCAATTAATCCTTGACCGGCAGCTTCTTCGTATCCGCTTGTGCCGTTTACCTGCCCGGCAAAATAGAGCCCTTTTATCATTTTTGTTTCTAAAGTTAAATCAACTTGATAAGGAGGGAAATAATCATATTCTACCGCATAAGCCGGCCTAAGCATTTCTACATTAGCCAAACCGGGTATTTTTATTAAAGCTTTATACTGAATATCTTCGGGTAAAGAAGAAGAGAATCCGTTTATATAAACTACATTAGTATTTAAACCTTCCGGCTCCAAAAATAATTGATGTCTTGGTTTTTCCGAAAAACGCACGATTTTATCTTCAATAGACGGGCAATACCTTGGACCTACGCCATTAATAATTCCGGTAAAAAGCGGACTTCTATCAAATCCCAGTCGTAAAACGTCATGAACATCATTATCCGTATAAGTTAAATGGCAACTAATTTGTGGCAAAAATGGAAAATTAGCTTTATTGGTTGTTAAAGAAAACGGTTCGGGGTTTTCGTCTCCGGGCTGCTCTTCAAGAATCGAATAATCAATTGTATCTCTGTTTAATCTTGGAGGGGTGCCTGTTTTTAGTCTTCCCGCTTCAAAACCCATTTTAATTAGAGATTCGGTTAAACCAATAGAAGCTTGCTCGCCATACCTTCCGCCAATAGTTTTATTTAATCCGGTATGCATTAAACCATTTAAGAAGGTGCCTGAACAAACAATAACGGTTTTACATTTAATCTCTTCTCCTTTTAAAGTTTTAACGCCAATAACGGCTTTATTTTCTTCAATAACTTCAATAACCGAATCTTCAATAATCACGGTTTTTGGTAACGAAGCAACAAACCGCGAAGCTGCCTCGCTATACAACTCTCTATCAGATTGACATCTTCCCGCCCATACAGCGGGTCCTTTACTTCTATTTAAAATTCTAAACTGAATTCCTGTTTGGTCAGCCAAAAACCCCATAGCACCGCCTAAAGCATCTATCTCGTGAACAAGATGACCTTTAGCACTTCCGCCAATAGCAGGGTTACAGCTCATTCTTCCAAATCCGTTTTTATCCATTGTAACAACTGCAACGCTGCACCCCATTTTATCGGCAGCATATACAGCTTCTATTCCGGCATGTCCGCCACCAACTACTATCACATCAAAATATCTCATTTATTCCTTTCGTTTCACGTGAAACTTATTCTTTTTTTAATTTTAAAATGTTTCACGTGAAACTTATTTATTTTATCTTTACTTTGTTTCACGTGAAACAAATACTTATTTACCAATACAAAACTTATCAAATATATTATTCAATATGTCATCGGTCGTTACAATACCAATAATTTCGGAAAGAGAATCAACGGCGTTACGTAAGTCAACCGCTATAAACTCTCCGCTCATCTCCTGAATAATAGAAATTTTTGCCGTATCAAGAAATTCGGCAGTACGTTTTAATGCGTTATAATGCCTTACATTATTAATTACTGTCGATTTTTCGGTATAAACCCCTTCACCAACCGCATGTTTTTTCATCTCTTCAAAAAGACTGTTAATTCCTTGTCCGGTTTTTGAAGAAATGTAAACATCTGCCACAATTTCAACATTTTCAGATAAATCTATTTTATTAACAACTTTTATAATCTTTTTAGGATCGGTATATTTATCCAATTCTTTCTTTATTGATTCGCTGTAATCGTTTTTAATATCGGTTAACCATAAAATTATATCTGCATTTTTTACTGCTTCAAGCGACCTTTTTACCCCTTCAATTTCTATTAAGTCCTCAGATTTACGGATACCAGCAGTATCAAATATTTTAAATAAAACTCCGTCAATCGAAATTTCCTCTCTAATAATATCGCGTGTTGTACCCGGTATATCGCTAACTATGGCTCTTGCTTCTTTTAATATATAATTTAATAGCGAAGATTTTCCAACATTAGGCTCCCCTATTATAGCCAGGTTTATTCCGTCTTTAAGCACTTTACCAAATCTGTAGGAGTCTAATAAATAATCTATCTCTTTTAATACCTTGTCAATTTTTTCAATAATTTCATCTTTGGGTATAAACTCGTAACCTTCTTCGCTAAAATCCAATTCAAGTTCAATTAACGACGAAGCATTTAATAAGGACTGTCTTAAAACGTTAATTTTTTGAGAAAGCATACCGTCTAACTGATTACGTGCTCCTCTTAATGCCGAGTCTGTTCGCGATTTTATTAAGTCTAAAACTGCTTCTGCTTGCGATAAATCAATTTTATTATTTAAAAAAGCACGTTTTGTAAATTCTCCGGGTTCGGCACTTCTAACATTTTTACTTAACAGTAGCTCTAATATTTTTTTAGTGATTATACTGTTTCCGTGAGTGCTAATCTCCACCGAGTCTTCACCCGTATAAGAGTTTGGTCCTCTAAAAACAGATATTAACACATCATCAATTATTACACCTTTTTCGTCAACAATTTTTCCGTAGTGAATTGTATGGGAAGCAGCAAAACTGATTTTCATTTTACCCTTAAAAATTAAATCGACTACTCTAAAACTATCTTCGCCGCTTAATCTAATAACGGAGATTGCACCTTCCCCAATAGGTGTAGCAATTGCTACAATTGTATCATTAATTAATAGATTCATTTGAAAAAGTATTTATAAAAAATTATTAAATATACAAAAAATAAAATTAATTTCCAAGTTAATATAATTGTAACTGATTAATTTATAATAAGTTATAAGCATTTAGCTAATTGTTTATATTATAATGCAAATTATTAGCGTATTTTTAGTCAAATTAAAATACTTAAACATAAAATTGTACAATTAAGACACATTATCCATTATTCTCGATATTTTGCATTAACAAAAATTTAATATATTAAATTAATCTCTACAAATAACTCGTTATTTTTCTCATATTTTATTATGGGCAAATATATTACAGATATAATATTCCCCACATTAAACAACATTCTTGTTTATACTTAATTATTTTTTAATTAAGACAATTCTATCATGTTATATATATTTTAAATAAAAATTTTATGAACTTTGGATTATTTAAAGATATTTACAAAGGAAGCTTGGAAGGTTTTAATGTAATTGAAAAGCAAGGTTTTAGAATAATTAGAACAATGGATTTAATTTTAAATATGGCTGAACTACAACAAAAAATATACGAGCCGAGTTTTAGAGAAATTAATATAATATCGGAAATAATAGAAAAAATTCATGGTTCAATTGAAAGAGAATGTAAAAAGAAAAATTTATGGTTTTATATTTCAAACG
>Ga0116156_10005584_pt1 | contig 10419 bp, 10 predicted proteins | sample AD_UKC045_MetaG_FD_89891 | JGI IMG/M metagenome (GOLD analysis project Ga0116156, IMG submission 89891) | Active sludge microbial communities of municipal wastewater-treating anaerobic digesters from USA - AD_UKC045_MetaG | ecosystem: Engineered > Bioreactor > Anaerobic > Digestate | place: USA... | reverse complement strand
GGACGATGGATGTGTTAAAGGTCATAAGTTCACAACTCCCGATGCATTGATGATCTGGACCGGGACTTCTTTACGGCAACCATCCCGGTGGGATTTCATCCCGGGATCGGAAACGGATCGGGAGTGCGAAGTTGCCGGTGGAGCTTATCTTGCTCCGCCTTCACCGGCATTGATGATCGCCGCCACCTGATCCTTGCCGAATGACCTGATAAAATCTCCCATGGCCGCTTCCATGACCCGGTACCAGGCAGCCTTGTCGATATCTTTGCTTACCGTCATGCCGGCGGCGGCCAGAGCCGCGATCTGCTTCTCCTCGCTTTCCCTTCCCAATCGCCGCTGATAGGGGGCCACTTCCCGGGCGGTTTTTATGAGCATATCCTGGTCTTCCTTGCCAAGGTTCAGCCAGGTTTTAGGGCTGACGATCAGAAGGGCCGGGGAATAGACATGCTGGGTCAGGGAGAGGTAGCGCTGTACCTCGTTGAATTTGCCGGTGTAGATGACGGCGACGGGATTTTCCTGGCCGTCGATTTCCTTTCGTTGCAGGGCGCCGTAGAGTTCGCCATAGGCCATCGGTATGGGCTGAACGCCGACGGCCTTCCAGGCGGCCAAATGCAGCTTGTTTTCCATGGTGCGGATCTTCAGCCCCCTGGCATCGCCCGGTGTTTTTACGGCCCTTTTCGAGTTGGTCAGGTTGCGGAAGCCGTTTTCCCAGAAGGCCAGACCCTTGAGATTGGCCTTCTCGAGATCCGTCAGGAGCCTGTTGCCGACCGAACCGTCCAGTACCTGGTCCGCGTGGCTGTAGTCACGGAACAGAAAGGGCAGATCCAGGATGCCCATGGACGGACTGAAGCCGCTGAGGGGGCCTGTGGAACCTACGTAAAAGTCTATACTTCCCTCCTGAATGGCTTCCAGTAATTCCCGTTCCCCCTTGGCCAACTCTCCATTGGGATAAACGGCAATCTCGATGCGCCCCCGGCTCCTTTCCCTGACCAGTTGGGCGAACCGGACCGCCCCCTGATTGTAGGTATGTTCCATGGGCGTCATCGAGGCAAGCCTGAAGACGGTCTTCGCTTCACCTTCCAACGACGTCTGTCCCCTGCTGGCGCAACAGCCGGCGACAAGCAGGGCCGGGATGACGAATAAAGCTATAAATGCTAATCGTTTAAATAACATATGATGCCTCCTTGCTTTGCGATCCGCTCATGACGAAGATATTAAACGTAAGCCCAAGGCTGGGAAAAGCAATGTCGCCTTCGGGATTAAAAATATTCCGTTGCGCATTGTCCGGATAAAGCCATAACCCGTAGCCAACTCCCGCTTGCTTATCCAAGCAAATATAAGACAACCTGTCCGGGAAAGTCAAAGATTAATTACCGGAGTGAATCTCTTTTTGAATTGCAGTCTTGTCTGACGGCATCGTAAAAAGTCCGGATGCTTCGTTGCGCTTCATCCCTCGTCACTGCGACGTACGTCCAAGTACGCCTCATTCCTCAGGATTCGCGCGCCTTGCCTGCGGATCTTTTTACGATGCCGTCCCAAATGGGACATTTTTTGACTTTTTACGATGTCTTCTTGTCTACTGCATGCAGTTTGAGGATAAATATATTTGAAATAAAAAAACTAATCGGATAAAATACAGATGGAAGAAGGAGGGGGAATTCTTTTTCCAAGGAGGCAGTATGCACATTTATCAATTGGACAAACCGGACAACCTGGTGGCGTTGCTGGAGGAGAGCCTTGCCAAGTATCCCGACAATCTCCTGTTTGGCACCAAGAACAGGCAGGGCGTTTACGAGTGGATTACCTATCGGGAATTCGGCAAGCGGGTGGACAACCTCCGCGGCGGCTTGGCGCAACTGGAGGTGACCAAAGGTGACGCGGTCGGAATCATAGCCAACAACCGCGTCGAATGGGCCGTCGCCTCCTTTGCCACCTACGGACTGGGGGGGCGCTTCGTCCCCATGTACGAGGCGGAGCTTCTCCATGTCTGGAAGTACATCGTCAAGGACAGCGGGATCAAGATCCTCTTTGTTTCCAAACCGGAGATTTTCGAAAAAGTCAAAGATTTTACCAAGGATATTTCTTCTTTGGAAAAGATCTTTATCATCGAGAGCACCGGAGACGGCAGCATGGCCGCGGTGGAGAAATGGGGGGAGTCCAAACCGGTGGCGTCACTACGTCCCCAACCGGACGACATTGCCGGGCTTATCTACACCTCCGGGACGACGGGGGATCCGAAAGGAGTTCTCCTTTCCCATGCCAATCTGACCAGCAACAGCCTGGCGGGCATCAAGAAATATCCGGAACTGAATGAGACGGCGCGCACCCTGGCCATCCTGCCCTGGGCCCACTCTTACGGACAGACGGCGGAACTGCACGCCATCATCAGGCTGGGGGCCTCCATGGGGCTGGCCGAAAGTGCGGCCACCGTGGCCGCGGATCTGGCCCTGGTGAAGCCGAACTGGCTTGTCGCTGTCCCCCGGGTCTTCAACCGCATCTATGACGGCCTCCAGAAGAAGATGGAGGAAACGGGCGGGCTGGCCAAGACCCTCTTCGACATGGGGGTCGCCGCGGCGCAGAAACGGCGGGAGCTGGCGGCGCAAGGCAAGTCCTGTTTCCTCACCAATCTGAAATTCAAGATCGCCGACAAGGTGGTCTTCGCGAAGGTCCGGGAAAAGATGGGCGGGCGCCTTATGGGCTGCATGAGCGGCAGCGCCGCCATGAACCCCGATATTGCCCAGTTCTTCTTCGACATAGGTATTCCCATTTACGACTGTTACGGGATGACGGAAACCTCGCCGGCCATTGCCATGAACGCCTCTTATGCCTACCGGCTGGGCACCGTGGGCCAGGCTATCGACAAGGTCAAGATCGTCATCGATTCCTCGGTGGTTCAAGAAGGGGCCACGGACGGCGAGATCGTCGTTTACGGACCCAACGTGATGAAGGGGTATCACAACAAGCCTGAGCAGACCCGGGAGGTCATGACCGGTGACGGCGGGATTCGCACCGGCGATCGGGGACGTCTCGACCAGGACGGCTATCTCTACATCACCGGCCGGATCAAGGAGCAGTTCAAGCTGGAAAACGGCAAATTTGTCTTTCCCGCCGCCATGGAGGAGGACATCTGCCTCCACCCCTATGTGCAGAACGCCGTGATCTACGGAGAGAACAGACCGTACACGATCTGCCTGGTGGTACCCGACTTTGCCGCCGTAGAGGCATACGCGGAGAAGAATCAGCTACCCAAGGATATGGATGCCCTCATGGAACGGGAGGAAATCCGCTCCCTGATCAGCAACGGGATTACGGAACTTCTGAAGAAGAAATACGGTGGTTATGAGATCCCCAAAAAGTTCGTCTTCCTGACGGAGAATTTCACCCTGGAAAACGGCCTTTTGACCCAGACGATGAAACTGAAACGCCGGGTAGTCGTTGACAGATTCAAGGAACATATCGAGGCCCAGTACGCCAAAAAGTGAACGGCGCGGCTGATGAGCCCGTTTTGGATCTGTTCCGTTTGTCTCTTGCCTTACGGGGGGAAGTTCGGATGGATGGGGCATGAGCTTGTATGGCGGCGTATAAACCCATCCCCGCCCCGGCCCCCCCTGACGGGGAGGGAGCTGTAGGGATGAAGAGCGATACCGCCCGTCCCGGCGGAAGAAAAAAGCGGCTGGAGATTTTGATCTCCAGCCGCTGCTGTTTTCGGACATCTTTTCGAATCCGGGCCAAAATATCGATGCATCTTCCGGCCGGATATTTTGGCCCCGGTTCCGCCGGGTCAGGATATGATCCCGTCCCGATCAATAATCGTAATCGTCCATGCCGCCCATACCGCCCATACCACCCATACCGCCGGGGGGCATCGGGGGCATCGGCGGGGCCTTCTTCTTGGGAGCCTCGGCGACCATGGCCTCCGTCGTCAACAGTAGAGAGGATACGGAGGAGGCATTCTGGAGGGCCAGACGCGCCACCTTGGTGGGATCGATGATCCCGGCCTTCATTAGGTTTGTATATTCGCTCTTGTCGGCATCGAATCCGTAGTCGTTCTTTCCTTCCTTGACCTTTTCCACCACGATGGAGCCTTCGAAACCGGCATTGGTGGCGATCTGGCGGAGGGGCTCTTCAAGGGCTCGCTTGATGATGTTGAGTCCATACTGCTCGTCTTCGGGGAGACTGACCTTTTCCAGGGCCTTCAGACTCCGGAGGAGGGCGACGCCACCCCCGGGAACCACGCCTTCTTCAACAGCGGCCCGCGTCGCGTTCAGGGCGTCTTCCACCCGAGCCTTCTTTTCCTTCATTTCTATTTCCGTGGCCGCCCCCACCTTGATGATGGCCACGCCGCCCACAATCTTGGCGAGCCGTTCCTGAAGCTTTTCCCGATCGTAGTCGGAAGTGGTTTCCCCCATCTGGGCGCGGATCTGCTTGACCCGGGTCTGGATATCGGCGCTCTTGCCGGCGCCGTCCACAATGGTGGTGTTGTCCTTGTCGATCGTTAACTGCTTGCACTGGCCGAGATCGGCGAGGGTAAGGTTTTCCAGCTTTACGCCGATGTCTTCGGATGCCACTTTGCCGCCGGTGAGGACGGCGATATCTTCCAGCATGGCCTTGCGTCGGTCACCGAATCCGGGGGCCTTGACTGCGGCGCATTTGATGGTGCCCCGGAGCTTGTTGACAACCAGGGTTGCCAGGGCCTCTCCTTCGAGGTCTTCAGCGATGATCAGGAGGGGTTTCCCCGTCCGGGCGACCTGTTCGAGAATGGGAACCAGGTCCTTCATGGAACTGATCTTCTTTTCGTTGAGGAGCAGGTAGGGATCTTCCAGACGGACTTCCATCTTGTTGGGGTCAGTGACGAAATAGGGAGATATGTAGCCCCGGTCGAACTGCATACCTTCCACGATTTCCAGAGTGGTTTCCATGCCTTTCGCATCCTGAATGGTGATGACTCCCTCCTTGCCCACCTTGTCCATGGCCTCGGAGATGATCTCGCCGATGCTGAAATCGTTATTCGCCGAGATGGCGCCGACCTGGGTTATCTCCTTTTTATCTTTGACGGTCTTGGAGATATTTTTCAACTCTTCCGTGACCATCACCACGCCTTTATCGATGCCGCGTTTCAGAGACATGGGGTTCATGCCCGCGGCTACGAGCTTCGATCCCTCGCGGTAGATCGCCTGGGCCAGGATGGTGGCGGTGGTGGTGCCGTCGCCGGCTAGGTCGGAGGTACGGGAGGCTACTTCCTTCACCATCTGAGCCCCCATGTTTTCAAACTTGTTTTCCAATTCGATCTCCTTGGCGACGGTAACGCCGTCTTTGGTGACCGTGGGTGCACCCCACTTCTTTTCGATGACTACGTTGCGTCCCCGGGGTCCCAGGGTGACTTTGACGGCATCCGCCAGGGTATCCACACCCTTCATGATCCGCTCCCGGGCCAGGGTATCGTATTTGATCTCTTTTGCTGCCATGCTTTCCCCCTCCTGTTATGATTCCAAAACGCCGAGAATGTCGTCCACTCTCATCATTAGATGTTCCACACCATCGATCTTGATTTCTGTACCGGCATAACGTCCGAACAGGACCCGCTCGCCTTCCTTGACCTCTATGGGGATGCGCTTCCCGTCCTTGTTCATCTTGCCGGGACCTACGGCGACCAGCCTTCCTTCGATCGGCTTTTCCTTGGCCGTGTCGGGAATGATGATGCCTCCGGCGGTCTTCTGTTCGCTTTCCTGACGGATAACGAGTACTTGATCGTGCAGCGGTCTAATGTTCATAGGCCATACCTCCCATTATGAAAAATTTATTTCTTTGTGTATGTAATAAATTATTGAAATTTCAACTAATAAAATCACGCCGCCAATATAATCACGATCCCGGGCTTGTCAAGGAGGGGTATGAAAAAAAGCCATTGACAGGAGTGGGGTTAGTGCCTAACATACCCCCAAGGGGTATAACATGGAAGGCAAACGCAAGCGTATAATGGATCGTTTCAAGCGGATCGAGGGTCAGTTGCGGGGCCTCCAGAATATGGTGGCCAACGAAGGGCGATGTGAGGACATCCTGATCCAAGTGGCGGCGGTGACGGCGGCGATGAAGAGGGCGGGTGCCGCCATTGTTGAGGCGTATCTGGAGGAGTGTCTGCAAAAGGCCCGGCAAGAGCCGGAAGAGGCCTTGGCCGACTTTCGGAAGATCCTGACCCGCTACATGGATCTCGCTTGAAGGAGGATGGAGATGAATGAAGAACGGAAAAGCGGCCTGAACCGCCGGTCGTTTCTTAAGGTGGCGGCGGGCATCGCCTCGGCGGGGGCCGGAATGTCCCGGCCCGGCAGGGCGATCGCCGCCGGGGAAGGACGCCTGGCGACCCTGATCGACCTGAGCCTTTGCGACGGTTGTGCGGACCGGGCGATCCCGGCCTGCGTGGCCGTCTGCAAGGAGATCAACAAAGACAAAATCCCCCCGATTCATGAGCCGATTCCCGTGCCCTGGCCACGGAAGGCGGTGGAGGACTGGTCTCGGCGTCGGGAGGTGTTCGACCGTCTGACGCCCTATAACTTCATCTATGTCCACCGGGCTGAGGTCGAGGTCGAGGGCCGACCGCGGACCGTCTTCGTGCCGCGACGATGCATGCACTGCGATAATCCCGCCTGCGCCACTATCTGTCCTTTTTCGGCGAACCACAAGCATGAAAACGGCGCGGTGGTTATCGACCCGGACCTCTGTTTCGGCGGCGCCAAGTGTAAGTCCGTCTGTCCCTGGGAGATTCCCCAGCGGCAGTCCGGCGTGGGGATCTAGCTCCACATTTTGCCCAATCTGGCGGGCAACGGCGTCATGTACAAGTGTGACCTCTGCCGGGAGCGGCTGGCGACGGGTAAACTTCCCGGATGCATCGAGGCCTGCCCACGCCAGGCCATGCTCATCGGTCCCCGCCGACAGATCTTCGCTCAGGGGGAGGAACAGGCCAAGGCGATGGGCGGCTATATCTATGGGAAGAAGGAAAATGGCGGGACAGCCACCCTTTATATCTCCCCCGTTCCGATTGCCGCATTAAACGCGACGATGAAGAAACAGCCGGGACGGCCGGACATGAAGGCAGAACAGAGACGGATGGCGGAGACGGATCGCATAGGCAAGGCGGTGCTGCAGGCGCCGCTCTATGGAATCGCCGCTGGGGTGGTCGGGGCCTTCCTTTCTCTTTCCCGGAGAAAGGACCGCCGGAAAGGAGGGGAAAAAGACCATGAGTGACAGGATCTTGCCGGAAAAAGGACTCGTAGTCCGCCACGGCATCGTCGAGATCGTGGAGCACTGGGCGATCGCCATTTCCGGGCTCGTCCTCCTGGCGACGGGAATGTTCGAGCTGCCCATGGCGAACCGTTACTACATAACCTCCCTGCCCGGTCTCGGCTGGTCCGGGGATTTCATCAAGGCCCTCTATATCCATTATGCCGCCTCGGTGATCTTTATCACCGCCTCGGTGTTCCATTTACTTTATCACGGCATCCGCGGTGAACGGGGCATGCTGCCCCAACCGGAGGACATCAAGACGTCGATTCTGGTGCTCAAGAGCTTCTTCGGCAAGGGGGAAGAACCGCTGTTTCACAAGTATCTGCCGGAGCAGCGCCTCGCCTACGTGGGCATGGCCGTCATCATTGCCATGCTGATCCTGTCGGGGCTCGTCAAGACCTACAAGAACCTTTACGCCCCCGACATGCCCCTGACCCTGGTGCTCTGGGCGACCTGGATCCACAATGTCTTCTTCGTTCTCTTCATCTTGGCCTTGGCGGCTCATATCGGCGCCTTGGTTATAAAGCCGAACCGACCGATGTTCCGGGGGATCTTCACCGGGACGGTGCGCCTCGACTACGCCCGTCGCCGCCACCCCCTCTGGATCGCGGAGATGGATCCGGAGGAGATGGGGAGGTTACCGGAGGTGAGGTTACCCGAGGGTAACGTGTCGGAGGGGAGGGAGGCGGAGGCCGGGGATTTGGATAGTCTCTACGCTGAGATTCCGAATGACGGGGAGGACGGCCGGGGTGGACCGGCGCCGAAGATGAGACCGGTGGCGGAGGATCCCAGTGAATTGGATAAGTCTGAAAGCCCGCCGGTGCCGCCGTCATCCCCCGATACAGATGCGGGAGACCGGGAGAACGAACAACGGGACGCCTGATCGATGCTTTTGAAAGAATGGTCGTTCTTGACAAATGACCGACCTTAATATAAATCGGCGGCAAACAGGATAAACTAACCGGGAGGATTGAAGATGGCATTGAGCAGTTCGGCGGAAAAATTGAAGAAGATGATTGACAAAGCGATCGAGGATCACGAGATCACGGTTTTGGAGTATGAAAAAATACTCCACATCGCCAGCGAGGACAACAAGATCGATGCTCAGGAGCGGGCGTTGCTCCAGACCCTCCAGGATCTTATCGAAAGCGGCGCGGTCAAGCGGGTTCAGGACAGAAGATAGGATTGAACGATACCGCCCCCGATTCCGCGGGGGAGGGGGCTGATAAACATTTCTTTTATCAAGCCCCGCGACGGCTATGTAAACCTTTGCAAAACCCGGGCGCCTTCACCTTTTACCCTTTTTCTTCTCCAGTTCGCTAATCTGTCGGTAAAGACGTTCATTCACCGGGACCGCCACGCCGTGCTTTCGCCCTAAGGCCATGACCACCCCGGAGAGCATCTCCACCTCCGTCTTCCTACCGGCCTCCACATCCTGGAGCATGGAGGTCTTCCCCCCCGGGCCGAGGGAGGCCAGAACGGCATACCATCTTTCCACGTCGTCGGAGTCCAGGGGGATGCCCAGCTTCCGGGCCAGGGCGATGACCTCTCCCATGGCCGCATCCATCAACTCCCGCTCCGGACCGGCCTGCTGAAAGACGCCGTAGTTTCCCCCGGTGACGGCCGAGGCCTGGTTGATCCCCACGTTGATCATGAACTTCCACCAAATATCTCTCATGATGTCTTCGGGCGCAACATAATTTATCCCGGCCCGGTCGAAGAGCTCCCCAACCCGCCCCACCCGGTGGGAAGGCGTCCCCGCTTTCTTTTCCCCGAAGAAGATCTTCCCCTGATTGGTATATGTCACCCGGTTGCCCTGGCGCAGGGCATCGATGCCTATCACTAACGCGTAGAGAAGCTTCTCCGGCCCGTAAACGGCGCCGATCCGTTCTTCGCTGTCGATGCCGTTCATCAGGGACATGACGATGGTTTCGGGACCGATGCTGTTTTTCATTTCGGCGATGGCCTGGTCGAGGTGATAATGCTTGACGGCCACGAGCAGTAGTTTCGCGGCGGGATGAATCTCCCCGCTATCGAGGACGGGGATCAAATATTCCTTGCCGTTGACTACGATACCTTCCTTACGGAGCCGTTCCCGGCGCTCGCCGGAGGCGACGAAGGAAACGCATCGCGGGTCCATATCGTGCAGGAGCGCCCCATAGGCCGCCCCGACGGCCCCGGCGCCGATTATGTGAATGTTGCCGATCATTAGCTTGTTCCTCCTTTTCCTCAAATGGAAGTACTCTATCAGGATTTATTGAAATAGGCAAATTCCCTTGTTGTTGACAGCGATTGGAAACTGGGTTAAACACCGACAACAAAAAGGTCGGCCAGAGAGAAAAGGGACATGAAGAAAATCAAAAGGATTTTAATTGCCAACCGGGGGGAGATCGCCCTGCGGATCATCCGCACGGTGCGGGACATGAACCTCGAAGCGATCGCCATCTATGAAAAACCGGACAGTGACGCCTATTTCCACCGCTTTGCCGACCGGGTCGTCCAGATCGGCAACGAACCGAACCGGGGCTACCTGGATATCGAAAGGATCATCCGGGCCGCAGTGAATACCGGTGCCGACGCCATCCATCCCGGGTACGGATTCCTGGCGGAAAACGCAGATTTTGCCGAGGCCTGTCACCGGGAGGGCATCGTCTTCATCGGTCCTCCCCCGGAGGTGATTCGCGCTCTGGGCAACAAGGTCCTGGCGCGGGAGATGATGATCGCGGCCAGCATCCCCGTGGTTCCGGGAACTGACAGTCTGCCGGTGGGCCAGGAAGGGGTGGAGGCGGCCGCCGCTTTTGGACGGAACGTCGGATATCCCATCATCCTCAAGGCAACGGCTGGCGGTGGCGGCCGGGGGGTGAGGCGGATCAATAACGAGCAGGAACTAAAGCTCAATATCCCCGCGGCGCGGTCCGAAGCGATCGCCGCCTTCCATGACGATCGGCTGTATGTGGAAAAATATATCGAAAAACCGCGCCACATAGAGGTCCAGATCCTGGCTGACCAGTACGGACATGTTATCCACTTGGGAACCCGGGATTGTTCCATCCAACGACGGCACCAGAAATTGCTGGAGATCGCCCCGGCGGATCTGCCCGCGTCGGTTCTCGAAGCCGTCCACGCGGCGGCGGTGCGGGC
>Ga0116156_10005583_pt1 | contig 10420 bp, 13 predicted proteins | sample AD_UKC045_MetaG_FD_89891 | JGI IMG/M metagenome (GOLD analysis project Ga0116156, IMG submission 89891) | Active sludge microbial communities of municipal wastewater-treating anaerobic digesters from USA - AD_UKC045_MetaG | ecosystem: Engineered > Bioreactor > Anaerobic > Digestate | place: USA... | reverse complement strand
AGGTGTTCTAAAAGCCACAAATAGTTTTGTTTTGATGTGCCTGCCCAAATAACACAAGGATGTCTTTCATGTGTTTTCTTGTAAACTAGATGTTTATGTTTAGAATCAAAAAGATGGTGAACTGTTGAAAGAATTTGAGCAGATTCAACAATCATCTTAACAACATGTTTATCACAAAGCATTTTTGCAGCTTTAATCGGATCTTTATCAAGAATAAAAATTTGCATAATCAAATCATGTCTTTTGCCATACCTTTAACAGAGCGAAGACATTTTTTATGCCAATATTGTCCGCCCCATTTTTTATCGCAGCCCTTTTGACTACAAACAGCACAAGTTTCAGTTGGATATTTAGAATTTGCCATATCAATTTGTGGAGTTTGTTTTTGTTTTAATTTTTGTAATTCTAATTCTTTTGCTTTTTCTTCTTCTGTTTTTTCTTTTTTCTTAAATACATCAAATATTGCCATCTATTATTCCCCCTATAAAAAATGTTCTTTCTTGATTAATCCTACAAAATTACAAGCATCTAGCAAATGATTAGATAAAAAGAAGTTCCGATTTTTATTTTTTAAACAATAAAGTATTACTTTTATTTTAGATTCTTTTACTTTTTCAATTACTGGCACAAAGTCTGTATCCGCAGTAATTAATATGAAATTATTTGCTTTTTTTTCAAAAGCACAAGTTAGTAAATCCATTGTTATGTGTGCATCTACTCCTTTTTGTTTGTAAGTATAAATTTGTCTTGCTTTATCAATTAAAATTTTTTGGCAGCGACCTTCTTTTACAATAATTCCTCTTGTCTTTAAATTGCGTGTATATTCTACATATCTTTTGGACTTAGTTTTATTGTCTTCAAAAGGTGGAGCATCATAAAAATAAATTTTCTTACAAAACAATTTTTGTTCTTTTGAAAGATTTATTGCGAATTTCTTTATATCGCAATTAAAAACATTTTGACTTTTAAAACGAGCAGATACTTTTTTTAAATATCCGTTGTCTATAAAAACAATTACATCGTCTTGTTTTTCAGTCATAGAAGTCAGATTAAAGCATCCAATGCCTGGTCATGTTGCAATGACTTTAAAACGGCATTGGGGATTATAATATACTTAAGTAAGGTAAAGTTTAAAAATCATATTGCTGATTAGCCCGGAGGAGATTCGAACTCCTGTCACAAGATCCAGAGTCTTGTATGCTTGGCCACTACACTACCAGGCTATATATAAATAGATAAATAAAACAGGATTTAAAACTTTGTCTTTTTTATAATTTCAAGAACTTCTTTCCAGTTTTTAGCTTTTTTTAAGTCTTTTGGAATTTTATCTTTTGACCAAGGATAACTGTTATTATAATCCAAAACAATTGCTTTTATTCCGTGATTATAACAATCTAAACAATAATCTGCTCTATCATCAATAATTAAAGAAATACCTTGCTCTTTACAGATTTGTCCTTTTGTTTTTTTGAAGTCTCCTTCTTTTCTATATTGTCCAAATATTATTTTTTTAAAAAGTCCAGGAAAGTGATGAGCAATCCAAATTCTTGTTGTTTTTTTAGCACTTTTAGTTCTTGCTGTAACCAAGTAAAGATCAAAATCTTTTGCAAGTTTTTTAATAGCTGGAATTGCACCAGGCATTGGTTTAAATTTACTAACGTCTTGTTTGTTTATTGTTTTTCTAATATATCTGTATAATGTAAGTTCTTCTTCAAAAGAAAAGTCCTTAATAGAATGATATCCTCTAAATGCAGGATATTTCTTGTCTTTTAGCATTTCCTTAATAAGTAGTTCAACTGTTGGAACTAATGTGTCATCAAGATCAATTGCGATTTTTATTTTTTTCATTATAAGATCATTTCCACATCTTTTGTGCAAGTATTCCAGAATGTTTATATTTTTCAATAAGTGGAGAGTTTTTAATTTTGTTTTCTTGATGTTGTTTTAAAGTTTTTGAAATCTTCTCTGATAAATATTTTTTACATTCTCCGCAAAGTATCTTTCCGGATTTACAGTCTTTTTTTCTTTGTTCTAGTTTTTCATCACTATCTTCAAACAAGATTTCTAACCAGGAATAAACAACACAAATTTCAGTATTTCCACCTTTTTTTCTTTGTTCTTCTAAAGTTGGTTGTCCACCAGAGAAAGCATATTTGTTTATTTTCTTTTCTATAGTTTTAGAATCATCATCTAAAAATATTGCTGTGTCTCCAACAGAACTTGACATCTTTCCTTCAAGTCCTTGAAGTGGTGGTAGTAGCTTATTGTGTACTGCTACAACTTTCTTATATCCTAGTTTTTCAGCAACATCTCTTTGTATTCTCCAGTAAGGGTCTTGATCAATTCCTGCAGGTATCAAACAGTTTTTATTTTCAAAAGTTGTTGGAACGATTTGAACAGCAGGATAGAAGAATTGGCCTAAGTTACTTTCATTATTAAATCCAAAGACTGCTTTTGCTGTTGAAAAGTTAATTTTTTTTGAAAATTTTAAAGCAACAGGATAAAGTTTAGAAATATATTCAATATCAGAAAAGAAAAAAGTCTTATCTGGATTTAATCCAATAGCTGAAATATCTAAAAAATTATCTTTTGCTGTCTTTTCCATTTCTTCAAATGTTAATTTGTCTTTAAATACAAATTTTTCATCATCTGCCATTGCGATGTAAACATTACAATCAAATTCGTCTTGAAACCATTTAGATATCATGAAAGGGATAAGATGTCCTATATGCATCTTTCCAGAAGGGCCTCTGCCAGTATATATGAAAAAATTGTTTTTATCAATATTGTCAATAATCTTTTCTAAATCTCTATGAGAATAAATAAATCCTCTTCTAAAGAAAGCAGATAATTTTTTTGATTTTGTTTTGTTCTTAAGTTTTTCAAGTAATTGTTTATCAATAGCAGTTGTTCCAAATTGTTTAATTAATTTTTGGTAATCAACTTTTCCTTCAATTTCCCAAGGCGTTACTTTGAAGTTTTCTTCACTCATTATTATTCACATTTAATATAATATATTTATAAGGAAAGATATTAAAAGCCTTGCTGGGGGGGGTAATCACTTACAAAGTTTATATCTTTTTAATGTTTGGTAAATCTTGCCTGTTGTTTTTATATAATTATCTTTACTAAACTCAACACAGTCTCCTAAAAGAAGATGCAATTTCTCAGAAACTTCTCTAATATAATATATTCCTTTAGAGAAAATAAAGAAGAAAAATAAATCTTTAGATATTTTTTCCAAATCTTTTATCTTAAGTTTTGTATTAATCATAAAATATCCTTTTTCTGAACCAGAGTATAATAATTGCAATTCTGTTCTTTGAGGTAATACGCTTTTTAGTTTAAAATTATTATTTAGTTTTGGTTTTGTCTGATAATCCTTGTCCTTTGTAATTAATTTTTTATTTTCTAAAAATAGAATACATTTTTGTGTTTGAAAGTATATTTCTTCTGTTGTGTGTCTTGGATGTAATTTTAGAAGAAAACCAATTATTTCTTCTGTGGTAAAATATCCATCAAACAGATGAATAAGATCTAGATAAATATCCATATATTGATTATCTAATTCAAAGATTGCATTTACAAGGTTTTCAAGAGTACTATTATTGGAAATAGAATAAATATCTAATGTTAGTCTTTTCTTTAGATCTTTAGTTTCAGGTATACAATCTTTAAAGCATTCAACTAATGAAAATAAAATGTTTTGATTAGAATCAGAATCTTGGTTTTTAGTTATTTGATAATCAATTTTAACGTAATCCAATAAATTTAATACATCAATTAGATCTTTGTTATTTTTACTTTCAGGTATTATCTTAAATTTTAAATTTAGTTTATTTTTTATTTGAGAAATATTTTTTATTTTATTTTGTAATTCTAGGCTAGTATTTTCATTTAAATTAAAAAGGCAAATTATTTCCACACACCCGGTTTTAGGTAAAATCTCTAGATTTTTAGATGTCATGTCCTCAAAGGAGAGTTCTAGTCTATATAATATATCAGATAATTGATTAAAATCAAAATCAACTGTATAATTAAAAAAATAAAAAAAATCAAGCCCCTGATGTTTATATATTTCTATATGATTAGAAAAACACATTAAATCTTGGACAACACACAATTCAAATTTTTCCTTGACTATATTATATAAATTAAAAGAACTTTCAGTTAGTTCAATCTTTAGATTTTTAAGATATTTTTTGAATTTTTTACAAACGGTTTTTTCTTTATCCTTTATATCATAAACAAAGAGGTTTTGACAATCTTTATTTTCCTTATTAGATATGGTTATTATTTTTGTGTACGGAATTGTTTCTTTAATTTTTTGTACGATTCTATAATAATTATTAAGATAGTCTTCTCCAAGTTCTTTAAAGAAAGAAATATCCATTATTATTATTTCTGGTTTCTTGGAAATAATTTCAGAAAAAGCAAAAGAATCAAGATATAAGAAATCAAAAGCAAAAGAAGAAGATAGAAAAAAAGGGATGCTAGAGAGTAACAATTCTTTCTTTTGTTTATTTTTTCTGTTAGGTTTTTTGTTCTTTTCTATTTCCACATTCGGGGGAAGAAGTGGATGATTTGGGAATGCTACAAAAAGCACATTCATACAAGGTCTTTTTAAGTTATTACCTTTTTATAGATAATTTGTGAATTTACTAGTATTTATAACATTCTCACAAAAATTTTGTGAAATCGCTAGATTTATATAGTTTTTTGACAATAAAACAAATATATGCAGGAAATAGACAATTTTGATCTAAAAATACTTTCAGAGTTAGAGAAGGATTCACGGCAGCCTTTATCTAACATAGGAAAAAAAATAAGAACCTCTCAACAGGTTATGAGCTATAGGTTGCAAAGTCTTGAAAAGAATAAAGTAATCTTAGGGTATTACACAGTAATTAATTTTGTAAAGCTAGGGTATACAAGTTATAGAACAATGATAAGGTTAACAAATATTTCTCCAAAGGTTCAAGATACGATTATTGAATTTCTAAAAAAGAATAAAAATATTTCCTATTTAGCAGAAAGCACAGGACAATGGGATTTAATAATTGATTTTATGGGAAAGAACATTGTACAATATTATTGTTTTCTAAAAGAATTAAAAAATAAATATCCAGAAAACCTAAAAGACATAGATGTCTTAACAACTCTTGAAAATATTTATTTTGGAAGAGATTATTTTACAAACAAATATAGAGAAATAAAAACAAAGTCTTTTATTTGTTCTGAAGACTTAATTGTTCAAAAGCTTGATAAAACAGATTTAAAGATTCTGTCAATAATTTCTCAAGACACAAGACTTGGTTCTGTAGAGATTTCTAAACTAATTAATGCTTCTCCAAATAAAGTAATCTATAGATTAAAACATCTTCAAGATAGAAACATAATTGAAGGTTATAAGGTGCATATTAATTTAGAAGCCATGGGAAGGCAAGCTTACAAATCTCTAATTAAGTTTAATACAATAACAGAAGATAAAGAAAATGAATTGATTGATTTTTTACAAAACAATCTTTGTGTTTATGATATAACAAAAGTAATAGGTTATTGGGATTTTGAAATTGATTACGAGATAAAAAACAATGATGAAATGGTTTTATTTACTAGAAACATTAGAGAAAAATTTAACGATATAATAAAAGAGTTTGAAACCACAAGAATTTACAAAGAACACATCTTTAATTATTTTCCAGGGGATCTATTAGAGCAAGAGATTCCAAAAATAAATCTTATTTCTAAGAAACCAAAAACCAAAATTAAAGATATCAGAAAGATATCAAAATGATATCCATTTTTATTTCTTTATTTTCTTAAATATTTAGTGAAATGATTATGAAAAAAGAAACAGAAATTGAATTTATTGTAAGGCTTAAAGGAAAGCAAGCAAAATATCTTTCAGATTTTGTTAATCAAGGATATTATGCAACCAAAAGCGAAGTAGTTAGAGCAGGAATTTTAGAACTAGCTCACAAGCACAAAGTTGAAGGAAAACCAAGTAAAGAAGAAGTGATACTTGTCAATAAAGCAATTAATAGAGAAATGGATAAAGTTAAATCAGGAAAAAAGAAAACCTATACAGAAGAAGAGTTTTATAAATTAAATCCAGATTTACTTGATTAAATATGTTAGATATAATTTTTGAAGAAGATTTTCATAAAGATATAAAAGATTTGGATAAAACAATTAGAAAAGAAATACAAAATCATTTATTAAAAATTAGAGACGAAGGAATGTCGAGGAAACATTTTCATTATGGTCTTCCGTATTTCATAGAAAGAGTAGGATATTCTTGTAGAATTATTTACCAAATTAATGATAATAAAATATATATTTTAAAATTTTTAAAAAGTCATAAAGAATATGAAAAATGGTATAAGAAATGAATAAAAAAGCACAAGAACTTTTAGGTAAAGCAATAGAAAGGGATATGGAGGAAATCAAGCAAGGTAAATCTAAATTATATTCTGAAAAGAAATTTCAAAAGAATTTTTCTTATTTTAAAAAATCAGATATTATTTTTTAAAGAAGTTTTCAATTTCTTCTTTAGAGTCTTTGCTTATTAAAAATTGCATATCTTTTGAAAAGCATTTTCTATAGTTTTCCCATCTAAAGCGAGCATCAATAAAAACAATAACTCCTTTGTCTGTGTCTGTTCTAATAACTCTTCCTGCACTTTGTATTACTTTTTGAATTGCAGGTTGAATATAAGCATAGTTCCATCCATTCTTAAACTTGATTTCGTAATAGTCAATTTTAGCTTTTGTTTCAATCTCCATTCTTGCAAGAGGAATTCCAACAATTATCGCTCCAATCAAAAACTCTCCTGGAAGATCAATTCCTTCTGATGCTTTTCCACCCATGACTGCAAATAAAACGCCTCCAAATCTTTTAGAGTGTTTTTTAAAATCCAAAATCATTTCTTCAAAGTCGTGGCTATCCATTTTTTCTTCTTGAATAATTTTTGGTTTGTTAATGGTTTTAAGTAATGGCAAAATATCGTTCATCACTTCAAAAGAAGGAAAGAACACAACACAGTTTCCAGGAATTGCATTAATGCATTTTTCGACATGTCCAGCAATCTTCTTATACTCTATATCATTTCTTTGTGTAAACTTAGTTGAAGAATCAGTTATTAAAAGATTAAGTCTTTTTTCTTTTTCAAAAGGGGTAGGGTATTCTTTTGTTATTGTTGTACTTCTTGGTAACCCTAGAATGTCTTGATACATTGTAAGAGGGGTTAAAGTTGCAGACATAAGAACAGAAGAATAACAACTTTCAAATGTTTTTTTTGTAATTGGAGAAACATCAAGTGCATTATATTTAACACTAATAACATTTCTTTCTTTTCTAATAAAACGAATGTGTGCATCTTTTTCTTTAATCCATTCTTCTAAGAAAATACCAACAGAAATAAGAGCAGAACTACTTTCTTTAAGTTCCTCTATATACTTCAAACCAGACTCGTCTAGTTCTTCAATAAAAGAAATAATATCGTCTCTTATTTCTTTAATTATTATTTCGTCTTTTTCTGTCTTTTCTTCTTTTATTTTGTCTAGTTTTTTTTCTGCAATTCTTTCAATAAAGTCAAGTTGCTTTTCTAAAATGTTTTTTAGTTTATTATTTTTAATATCTTTAGCTTCTTTGATTGCTTTGTGGAGCATGTTAGTGTTAAGAGATTTAGATATTAATTTTAACAAACGCTCTTCAAGATTGTGTGCTTCATCGATAACAATAATACATTCATCAAGAGTAACTCCAATTTCATTAAGTGTTGATTCCATTACTTTAGCAGAAAACACATGATAGTAATCAGCAATAATTACTTTACAATTTTTAGCATAAATTTTTGCAAGTTCATATGCACAAACTGGTTGTCTTTCTCCTGATGGACTTTTCAACTCTTCAGCAATTTTTTTAATTTCCAAATGTGTCAAGACTTCTTTTTCTTGTAGTCTTTTTTCTAGAGTGTAAGCTAATATATCTCTTTGGGCTTTATTACTTGGTCTAATATTTTCAAAGAAAGGGCATTGTTTCTTTTTACACGCCATTAAGCAAATTTCATAAAAGTTAGAATCAGTTCTAGAGATGACAGGTTCAATACACATGTTTTTCTTTCCAACAAAATCAATTGCTTTAATTTTAAGATTATATTTATCATTAAGGTCTTCAATAACTTCAAGAGCAATTTTATGTTGAGAAATCTTTGGTGTCAAAAAAAGAACTTTTAGATTTTTCTCCATTGCTAGAGTGATTGCTGCTGAAAGTGCAGAGTCTGTTTTTCCTGTTCCTGTCGGAGCATGTACAAGTATATTCTTCCCAAGAACAATAGACTCATAAATATCCCTAATCATTTCCTTTTGTCCTTTTCTAAAAGAATCATGTCTAAAATAAAGTTGTGCATTCATTTGTTATTTCTTTTTAAATCCAAGTATTTAATTTAAGGATAACTTGTTCCTCGTTTAATTAATGCCAGTAATTTTTTAGATGCTGGAGGAACATAAATTATTTGATTTTTTTCTTTGCTTATTAACACTTTGTTTCTTTTTTTAAGATAACTTAAAATAAGTTTTAATTTATAATTAGTAATTTCTTTAGGCAATTTTTTTGTAAATTCAGGTATTTTTGCTGCAGAGTCATACCAGTTATTTAGCAAATTTTCTACAATAAGAACATCGTTTTCAGTAATAAATTTATTTATTTGTTCGTCTTTTTTACTAGTCATAATAATAATAGTATCAAAAACAGTATTTAAGTGTTTCGGGAGTAGCTGTCCAGTGTTAATTATTCTTTCTATTATTTTTAGTAATGTCTTTAGTTTTTTCAAGTAGTTTATCAAAATCGGATTTAAATAATCTATCTTGAGTCACTCTATATTTTTCAAATTCAGATTCTGCATGTTGTTTAGCAATTTCTTGAGTAATACTTCCTGCATTTTCTAATAACTCTCGTTCATCAAATTTTAAAAAAGCATCTAGTCTCTTAGACCAGTCTTCCATACTCATTGGTATTTTCCTTTTAGCGCGGTCTTCTGCTAAATCCAGATAAGCAGACACAATTCTGCTTAATGATTCTAGTTCTTCTTTTTTAAGATAATTCTTAGCAACACTTACATCTGTTTTTATTATTTTTCCATTAGGTGCATTCTTCCAAGAAGTTAATCCCATATTTTCTTTTTTAGCATTTGCTCTTTTCATAATTAACTCTGGAGCAGTATTTTGATGTATTGCAAAATGCAACTTATTTTGAACTTTTGCAAAAAACTCTCTTGTGGTTTCTGCATTTTTATCATAATCTATACTTGTGGAATAGATATCTGTTATTTTTTGATAAAAATGTCTTTCACTAAGTCTTATCTCTCGAATCTCATCTAATAATTCATTAAAATAATTTTTATTTAAAAAAGAGCCATTCTCTAGTCTGTTCCTATCCAAGACATAGCCTTTTATTGCAAATTGTTTAAGAATCTTTGTAGCCCAGATTCTAAACTGTGTTGCTCTTTTAGAATTAACCCTATATCCAACAGAAATAATTGCATCAAGATTATAATATTTAGTTAAATATTTTTTTCCATCATTAGCAGTATGTTCCAAAATGGAACTAACTGTTTCTTCCAATAATTCCTGATGTTCAAATATATTTTTAAGATGTTTAGTAATTGCGAGCCTTTGTACTCCAAACAACAAAGCAATTTTCTCTTGAGTAAGCCACACATTTTCATTATGTAAAAATATTTCAATTTTTACATCTCCTGTAGGCGTTGTATAAAATAAAAACTCATTAGAAGAGCCACTTTTAATTTCTTTATTTTTCATACTAATCACAAACAATTACATTAAATTATAAATATAGTAAATTTAGTTATTTAAAAAGCTTTCTAGGGTATCTGTCCAGTGGAGAATAAGTTTGGGTTAAAAATCAAGAATCAATAAACTTAAATACTTTTTGTAAACTAATATTTTTGTTAATTTTAAATATAAAAGAGAAAAGAGAAATATGAAAAAATATAAAGTAAAGGCTCTTGAGCCACTTATCGCTACAATTCTTTTAATTGTAGTTGCTGTCATTCTTGTAACAATTATTTTAACTTGGGGTAAAGACTTTACAACAACTTCTGTAAATAAAAGCAATTCTTTAATTAATCATGACATTCTAAGCGACAAGCAACCATTCATTCGCTTTGAAAAAGCAGAAAACGGAATGTATTTTTTTGATTTCTATCCTCCAAACAATCAAGACATAAATTTTACAATTGTAGGTTATTCTCTAATAGGTTATAACGATTACATACCATTAGAACCAGAATACACAATAACACATGCAGGCAAATTTATGCTTCCTTTAGGAATAATTGACGAAGACCGGTTTACAATCGGTCTACGTCAATTATTCCTAAAGGAAGCATAAATTT
>Ga0116156_10005580_pt1 | contig 10423 bp, 9 predicted proteins | sample AD_UKC045_MetaG_FD_89891 | JGI IMG/M metagenome (GOLD analysis project Ga0116156, IMG submission 89891) | Active sludge microbial communities of municipal wastewater-treating anaerobic digesters from USA - AD_UKC045_MetaG | ecosystem: Engineered > Bioreactor > Anaerobic > Digestate | place: USA... | reverse complement strand
GTGTTGGCGGCAATTTGTTCGCGGAGTTTCCGCAGCTGGTCGTAGAGCGTGTCAAATTCAGCTTCTTTATCTTGAAATGCCTGCATTCTGAGGCGCCAGGCCGTTTCGCGTTTCTGGCGATCGGCGTCTTTGAAATAGACTCCCAACTGGGCCATGGTCAGTTCTTTACCCTCAAACTCGGCGGTCATTTTGCTCACGATCCCGCCATATTTGTTGGCGAGCTCGGATTCCTGAATCTTGAGAGGGATGTTGGCTTCCCGGAATAGCTCGATCTGCTTGGCCAGCATGCGGTTGAGGTGTCCAAAACGGTCTTGCGGAAGCTCAGAGCGAAAGGGGCTGTCGTAGAAAAGCTTCTTGATCCGGAAGGAGAAAGGCTCCGATGGCATCGCCACCTGGGCATAGTAATCGTTGTAGGCCTGTTCCTTGCTCTCGTCGTCGGCATGGACGGTCATTTCCACATAGAGGCGGGATAGTTCATCTTCCACAGCCATTGAGATCTCGGAATAATGCTCCAGGACGGTGATGAGGTCCTGAGCGGAGGAGGGAACTGATGCCGCCAGGGCTTCCAGGCTGCCCAGCACGGTACTGGGGTCGCGGACTTCAAAGCCGGCTGGGAGGTATTTGGGAGTTTTTGGAGTAAGAATGTGAGTAGAATTCATCTATTTCCTCTTGTATCGTCTCAGTTTGATGATTTTGATCCACAGGATGGATACCAGCCCCAGTGCCAGCAGAATTTCTCTTACGCCTACGAGGGGATAAAACTTCACTTTGTCGCCTTTGATGGTATAGATGCCCACCGGAGTGGTGGAAATCTGGCCGCCGCCTCCACCGCCTTCGTTCACCTGGGATTTGGCTTCCGGGGATTCTTCCAGGCTTTCACTGGTCTGCGTTTCAAGCTTTTTAGGGGCTTTTTTGACGGTAACGGGACTGCTGCCTCCCCCACCTCCAAAAGCCATACTGATTCTGGCCACGGGGATCACAGTAACGTCGTTGAGCTGGGTGGCCTTTCCAAAAGACAGGTCTGCTCCGGCTCCTTTACTGAGAGCTGAACGAACCTGAGACAAAATCTCCAGAAACTTCATCTTCCTCCTCCTGAGTGGTTCGGACTAAATTGTGAGATACGCTATTCCTGTCAATTCACAAAATGGGATTACTTCACTACCCGCGCATAGAAATCCGCTCCGCTGGCAGAACCAAAGTATCCCAGAGCGTTATTGATCCCGCCATAAAAGTATCCTTCCGGCCGGTAGCTGTATTCATAGTAGTTGTCGTCGATGATATAAGCGGAGACGCGATAGCGGCCATAAAAAGCCACTGAGGCCGCGTAGTCTGGCAAAACCAGATAGTTGCCATCCATGCCGGGTTGTGACTTTGAGGTGTAAATGCCCATCACATTGATGCGCCTGAAGCTCTGGCCGTTGGAATTGTAGATCGGTTCCAGGGATTCATCCAGATTGGTGATGCCAAAGATGGGAGTCGTCCACTCCAGATCGGTGCTGAAGGGCTCACGGCAATAGATTTCCGCCATGAAATTGAAATCGCCTGCCTGAGCTCCGGTCCCCAACACGATGGGATACTGCTGGTCCAGAATGCTGTATTGGACAGTGTTTGTGGTTTCGGGGTCCAAAGACCAGCCGGTGCCCGGAGGGTTGTTCTGATAGAAATCCATGACAGGGGTCACAGCCTGGGGCACGGTGGTCTCAGCCCAGATCAATTCAGGCTTGCCATCGATCCTCACCTCCAGACGATAGCTTTGCAGGGGCTGGATGATGCGGTTTTGCGGGTCAACATAGATAAAACCCCGGCTGGGATCAAGGGCTTCTTCCAGTTCCCAGCGCTCATTGGTCTGCAGATCGATCACTGTGACTTCCGCGTCTTCCACAAAGAGCTCGAAGGGATCAAAGTCTTCCAGGGAGATGCTGCGGGTCACAAAAATGGGATTCTCGGTGCTGATACTTTTTCCCGCCACCAGCAGTCCGGCAACGGTGTAAACTTCTCCCTCAAAGCGGGGCTTGGAGGTGAATTCACAAGCGCTGAGGCTGAACAGCAGGATGATGAGCAAGGCCAGATATGGCAGTTTGACCAGATATTTTACCATTTTATATTAACTCCTATGAAGGGTAGAAGCGGAAACTGCGCGCTGTCACTTTCCAAAAGACTGATGCCGCCATCATCTTCTGTGACCAGACGGTAGTTTCTGAAGGCCACATTCTTGCGGTTGAAGACGTTGATCACTTCCAGATAGGGCTCGATGCTGCCCCAGCTGGTCACAAACTCATATTTGGTGCTGAGGTCGAGGCGCAAATAGGACGGCAGGCGCACCCGGTCCTGATAGCTGTAGATGATCTGGAAGTTGCTGCCGTCGTAGTAGATCCGCTCTGGAACATACTCCGGCTGTCCGGAATTGTAACTGAAATTCATTCCCAGTTTCAGGTCCGCGCCCAAAAGCTGCCAGCCGGTATTGGCGCTCACGTTGAAGGTCTGAGCGATGGTGAGACTGTGGGTGCGGTCGTATTTGGGATAAAAGTAACGGGGCTCACCAGTAGCAGGATCGATGTTAACCTCCGGAAATCTGCGTCTGGTTTGGCCATAAGTATAGCCGGTAAAGCCCTGCAGGCCTTTCCAGTCGTTGCGCACCAGGAGGTCCAGGCCGTAGGTGTAGCCCTTACCCACATGGAAAGTGTCGGCCAGGTTGCCAGTCTCGTTGTCCCAGGTGAAGTCCGTCGCAGTATTATATTGCAGGATGTTGTCATAGCTCTTGTAATAGACCTCGGCGTCCAGAGCGAAGTTTGAGCTGATCTCCTTCTTATAGCCCAGGATGTAATGTAAAGACAAACCTGGCGGCAGGCTTCCATCCAGCGGGAACCAGACGTCGAAAGGAGTGCTGACGTCCATGGACATGAGGGTCAGGTATTGATGGTAAACCCCAAAATGGGCATAGACCTCTTCTCCCACATCCAGTCTGCGGCGCACCGAAACGCGTGGCTCCACATTGAAGTATGAGGCAGCGGGAATGTGGGAGGGTTTGGTCCTGAGGCTGCGATACCAGGCAAGCCTCAAGCCGGGTTGCAGGGTCCAAAAAGTGTTGATGTCCCAGATATCCTGAATGTAGGCAGACGAGGTAAGCGAGGCCACTTCCACGTCCGGAAGCGAGTTTTGGGAGAGCTGGTAACTGGTGTTCAGTTTCAGCCAGGTGTCGTTCCATTTGATCTCAGCACCGGCATCCACTTCATGCTGGTTGTTGGGTTTCCAGCTCAGCATGGCCTTGGCCGAGAGGTCCTGGATACCGTTTTCGCGGGTGAAGGTCTTCTCGCCCTGCAGGTCCACCTGGTCAAAATGGCTGGTGAACTCACTGCCCGCCAGAATAAACTGGGAAAAGAGGGTGGGATTGAAGAGATGGATCCACTGAGTGGTGAAGGTGTTGTTGCCCCAGTCCAGAGCGAGCTTGCTGCCAAAATCAAAGCTGAGGTCGTCTTTCCCAAAGTAGGCACTGGCGGAAAACTTGTCCCGCTGCCCCATATCCCAGTTGAGTTTCACATGTCCGTCATAGAAATAGTATTCTGGCAGCTCTTCATAGAACTTCTGGACCAGATCTACATAGGTCCTGCGGAAGGAAGCCATGTAAGAGCCATTCTGCCCCGCCACTTTCCATGGCCCTTCCAAAGTAGCGCTGGAAGATATCAGACTGAGCCGGGCCACGCCTTGATGCCGCAAACGGTTGCCCTGACGGTTGTTGACGTCCAGGACAGAGGAAAGCCGGCCTCCAAACTTGGCTGGGTAGCCACCCTTGATCAGGTCCACGCTTTCCACGGCGTCGGTGTTGAAGGTGCTAAAAATCCCGCCGAAGTGATTGGGATTATATACATCTATATCATCCAGGAGGATGAGATTCTGATCTGGAGAGCCACCCCTCACATAGAGGCCAGCCGAGAAATCCGAGATAGGTGCCACCCCTGGTAAGGCCAGCACCGCTCTGAAAATATCAGATTCCACGGGCGACACGATGCTCTTGATATCCTCCGTGGTTTGCCTGATCAGGCTGGTGGCGATCTCAGGACCTTCGTATTTGGCTTCCGCCGTTCCATAAACCACCGTCTTCTGTAGTTCGATGGATCCGCGCTCCAGCCTCACATTGAGAGTGACGTTTTCGCCTACGGATTTCACCGTAAACGGCATAGACTGGCTTTTATAGGACACCAGGCTGATCTCCAGAGTGTAGCCGCCGGGTTTGTCAAGCGTGAGCACGTAATAGCCTTTCTTGTTGGTTTGGCCTCCGATGCGGGTACCGCCCACACTCACGTTGACGTATTGGAGCGGCTCATCGCTGCCCTCCCGGGTCACGAAACCGCTCACGGTGGCAGAGAATAGACCGGAGACCAACAGCAGAATTGCCGTTATCATAGTCAATCTGACCATTATTACCTCAATAAGAAGAGATTAGACGAGGATAAACTTGATGCCAGTCTCAAAGAGCAATACAGTAACTATCCTCAACTACCTGACAATCTACTCTAATTTTGCCCTGGAGCAAGAATGCCCTGAGCTATCTTGATCTGATCCGCTTCAGCAAGCCTTTATTCATGCCCGACAATGGACTATGTGCTTGCGGGTAGGCCTCTTGGCTGATTTAACTATCAGGCCTTACGCGCCACCCGGAATCCCGTGAAATTGGTGCTGAGAGCAGCAAGGCTGTAGAAACGTCTGGCCACAGTGCAGTTGCTGGCATCGCTGTTCCAGCTACCACCTCTCATCACTCTGTGAGGACCACTGACGGGACCGGTGGGATCAGTGACATCAGCAGCCGGATACTGGTTGTGATATATGTCCCAGCAGTATTCCCAGAGGTTTCCGCTCATATCAAACAGCCCCAGTTGATTGGGCATTTTGGTGCCGGCGGGCTTAACACCGTCCCCGCCATTCTCTACATACCAGCCCACTTCATCGAGGTCGTTCGAGCCGCTGTAAATCAAATCCTGGCTGTAAGATCCGCCCCGGGCGGCGTACATCCACTCCATCTCAGTGGGCAGTCTGTAACCGTTGGCATTCCAATCGCAGGCCAACAGCTCATGATTGACTGAGTCATCCCATCCATCCGGCCAGGAAGCAGGATTCACCCCTAAGTTGTTGTAGTTATAACAGGGTGTGAAGCCTTCCAGGATGCTGCGCAGGTTGCAGTAGATCACGGCCTTGCCCCAGTTCATCGTGTAGGTCACACCTTCCACATCGTGAGTGGTCATAGGGAGCTCCTGATCGATCTCAGGCATGTCCACCATCACCATCACCCATTCCAGTTCAGTGACTTCCCGCTTGCCGATATAATATGGAGAGAGGGTCACGTTGGAGCTGCCGTTGTGAAAGCTACCACCTGGCACCAATTGCATTTGATCTGCCAGGTTGATGATGTAAAACTCCTGCACTTCCAGGCTGGGCTCCCAGCCGTCCTGATAGGCCTTGGCCTTGATCACAGTGTTTACAGGCACGTTGATAGGATAAGTGTAGAGCGGAGAAGTTTCCGTGACGGCTGAGCCATCCGTGGTGTAGTGGATTCTGACGTTGCGACGGCCTGAGCTGATCTTGACCATCTGAGCGGTGGAATAGTATCCACCTGCCGGACTGAAGATAGGATCGGGCAAACGCATAGTGAATACCGCCTGGGTGACTTCACTGGGGTTCTTGCCAGCCAGAAATGCTCTGGCTTTCATCACCATCGAAGCGGCTACCGTCAGAGGAGCGGTATAGAGGCTGGAATTCTCGTTGGGATCGCTGCCGTCCAGAGTGTAGCGGATTTCTGCTCCAGCTGTCGCGCATGTGACCGTCACTGTCTGAGCGCTGGTATAACTTCCTCCGGGAGGATCGATCTGAGGTGGAGCAATCGAGGTGAGCACGTAATCCGCGCTTGCAGTGCTGCTGGATATCCATCCTTGTTTGAATGCTTTGGCTTTGAGGGTGCTGGAAACGGCCAGATGAACAGGTCCAGCATACAAAGGAGAAGCGCTGTTGGGCTCAGAACCGTCTGTGGTATAACGGATTGACACCCCTGATGTGGGACAGGAGATCAGCACGTCGACCGATGAATCATAGATACCTCCGGCCGGAGAAAACTCGCAGGCTGCCACGCTCTGGTCCCCTGGATTGGTAGTGTTATCCTTGCAGGCAGCAAGCATCAGGAGCACGAAAGCCAGCATCAGAAACGGTCTGAAGTGAGCTAATCGCGTTTTCTTCATAGCAGCACCCCCACGCTCACGACTATCGACCGCATCCTGAAAGCTTTGCGGAGATTGGCTTTTCCCAGGTCATGCAGGCCAGCGGTGTATCTGAGGTCAAACACAAAGCCATCCTTGCCCAGGCCCAATTGAAAGATATCCTTGAGGCCAAACCCCAGTCCCACCACCAGATCTGTCTTGTAGGTCAGCAGCTGTTCCGATCCGCTTTCACGCCTCTGGCTTAAATAAGAATTGGCCACATCCGCGTCAGTCTGGCTGGCCAGCACAAAGTCTTCGACGTCGGTCTCGAGAGCCTTGATACCACCCTCACTGCTGGATGTGTTGGAGAGTAGGATCCCAAACGACGGACCCAGATAGATAAACGCTCCCTGATACTGACCACCCTTCTGCTCCTGAGTAAGCTCCTGTTGCAGCCTGAACAGAATCGGCAGCGTAATATAGTCCACCGTCCTGTGGATAGAGCCTTCCAGGGTGTCGGCAAACTCGGTGGCCAGCAGCAAATTGTTGGTACTCAGAGACCGGCCTTCAAAGAGATGCTCATATCTGAAGCGTTCCCAGATCAGTTCTGCCTGCAAACCTACCGAGTCTGTCTTTTTCACCAGATTGACACAGCCCCACAAGCCCAGGTTTTGGGCTGCGCCGGATTCGGTTTTACGGGAGTTGAGGGTCAAATAGCCCAGGGGAGCATTCACCACCCCCACCGTTTCGAGGTCGTAGCCCAGTTCGTAACCCCGGTCGTCTCCAGTCAGTTTGGAAGAACCGAAGCCATATTTGATGCCCCAATCCAGGTCGATGGACCATAATCCGCCCACCGTCAGCGAGGCTATGATGCAGATAACAGCCAGCTTGCGCATATTGACTCCTATGCTTTTCTAAGGGTGCTGTCAGGACGCGGGCCGGGCACAAACAGAAACCAGGCTCACGCTAAAAAGACATCTGGATTTCTTATCCTGTACTCGTCGGGATTCTGTCAAGCGGAATCTGGAAAATATTCCACAAAGCGGTAGAATGAAATCTACATAAGCCCGGAGAGAGCTCCCCCAAAAAAAGGATTGACTGATTGGCACGCTCGCAGGATTTTGGAATACTAACAAAATAAATGGGGTTAGCCAATGCTGAAAGCCAAAATTTACGTGCGACTCAAGCCCAGCGTCCTTGATCCCCAAGGCAAAGCCGTGACCGGGTCCCTCACCCAATTGGGATTCGATACGGTAATAGACACCCGGGTGAGCAAATACATCGAGATCACTTTCTCTGAAGATGATCCCTCTATTGTAAAACCCAAGGTGGAAAAGATCTGTGATACCCTTTTGGCCAATCCCAATACCGAGCACTACAGCTTTGAGCTGGAAAAGGTGGACCCGGCTTGAGAGTAAGCGTAGTCACCTTCCCTGGTTCCAATTGCGATCACGATGCCCGCGACGTCTTCAGGCTCAGAGGCCATGACAGCCGTCTGATCTGGCACAAGGACCGCGATCTGCAAGACCCTGACCTGGTGGTACTTCCGGGTGGATTTTCCTATGGCGACTATCTGCGCTGCGGAGCGCTGGCACGCTTCTCGCCCATCGTGGAGGAAGTGATCAGCTTCGCCAAACGGGGCGGGCTGGTGATAGGTATCTGCAACGGCTTTCAGGTGCTCACCGAAAGCGGCCTCTTACCCGGTGCCCTGATGATGAACTCCGGGTTGGATTTTATCTGCCAGCATCAGCTTTTGAGGGTGGAAAGCTCTTCCAGCCCCTGGACTCACGGCATTCCGACAGGAACAGTTTTGGACATCCCCATTGCCCACAAAGAGGGTAATTACTTTATCGACGCGGACGGCCTGAAAGCCCTGGAAGATGCTGACAGAGTGCTGTTTCGCTATTGCGGACCCGATGGCAGCATCACGGCTGCTGCCAATCCCAACGGTTCTTTGAACAACATTGCCGGCATCTGCAGCCCCAACCGCAGAATTATGGGCATGATGCCCCATCCCGAAAGGGCTGCCAGCCCAGAAGTCACATCTCAGGATGGAGGGAAGATCTTTGAGGCGCTTGAACGCTATCTTGACTCCCTTGGCTGATCTGCTCTTAACGCCCTTATGCATTGGCTGCGGATCAAGGCTGCGTGAGGCCTCAGACCTGATCTGCGAGGATTGTCAGGCCCAGCTTGCCCTCCCCGGAGAGGACACCTGCAAGCTCTGCGGCACCCAATTGGAGCAGGGGGCCTGTCCTCACTGTGCGGAATCGATTCCGCTATTCCGGGTGGCCAGATCGGCATTTCTGTTTAAAAGCCCTGTCAGAGAGCTGGTCCACGCCTTCAAATATGACTCCTACACCCGCGTGAGCCCATGGCTGATCAAAGGAATGTTGCAAACCTTTCAATCCGAACCTGCCTTTTCCTGCTGCGATCTGGTGACGGCCGTTCCCCTGCACTGGGTGCGCCAGAGAGACCGCGGCTTCAATCAATCCGAGCTGCTGGCCCGGCAACTGGCCAAACACCTTGGCCTCGCATACAAGCAATTGGCCAAGCGCTCACATCACACTCCCAGCCAGACCAGATTGAGCAAAGAAGAGCGCCAGCGCAATCTGGGCAACGCTTTCAAACTCAAATCCAAACAAGACCTGAGCGGAAGCCACATCCTGCTGATCGATGACGTCTTCACCACCGGCACCACGGTCAACCAGCTTTCCAGGCTGTTTCTGGAACATCAGGCCGCTTCGGTGGCTGTATTGACCGCCGCGAGAGCGATATGAACTACAAAAAGCACCCCTACGACGATGTCCACACTCAGATCGACCCGGCTGAAGCAGCCGAAATGATCGAAAAGGTGGCCCGCTTCATCGCTGAACGTCACTTCGCCGCGGCGGGGATCATGCTGGTGGAATCGCTGCGACCCCTGCACAGCATCGGAAGCCAGGCCCTCTTTTTTATCCTGCCCTTTGCCGAAATCCTCTTTGATTCACGCAAGTATCAGCAGTTCGCCCTCATGATCCAGAACGAGGACAACCTCAAAAAACTGGTAGCCCGCATGGACGAACTGGATGAAGAGATCAACCGCGAGCGCAGGATCGCCGCAAAGCTGAAACGCAAACGCCGCCGGGCCAAAACCCGCCAATTTATACATAAGATATTCAAAATCAAGGATAATAAAGCTGAATAAGCGGAGGAATAATGCAATACGATGAGAAACGCCTTACCCGCATCGTGGCTACCGACTGTGGCAGCACGACCACCAAGGCAATTTTGATCGAATGGGTGGATGGCGAATATCGCCAGACCATCCGTGGCGAAGCTCCCACCACCGTGGAAGCCCCGCTCAACGACGTGACCAAAGGCGTGATCAACGCCACTCAGGAACTTGAGGAACTGGCCCGTCTGAAGTATAAGAACGACAACATCAAATTCATGGAAAACGGCGAATTTGTCATCCCCCGCAAAGGCGACGTCGGTGTGGACGCTTATGTCTCCACTTCTTCGGCTGGCGGCGGATTGCAGATGATGGTCACCGGAGTGGTGGCATCTATGACCGGTGAGAGCGCAGAACGTGCCGCTCTGGGAGCCGGAGCTATCGTGATGGACCTCATTGCCAGCAACGACAAACGTATGAACCACGAAAAGATCGAGCGCATCCGTCAGCTGCGTCCGGACATGATCCTCATGGCCGGCGGCGAGGATGGCGGCACCATCAAACACGTGGTGGAAATGGCAGAATTGGTGAGCGGTGCCGATCCCAAACCCCGTCTGGGCTCGGGATACAAGCTCCCCGTCATCTATGCCGGCAACAAAGAAGCCCAAAAAGACATCCAGGACGCCCTCAAAGACAAGGTCGATCTGATCATGACAGACAACATCCGCCCCAAACTCGAGACGGAAAACCTCGGCCCCGCCCGTGACAAAATCCATGACCTCTTTATGGAACACGTGATGAAACAGGCTCCCGGATACAACAAACTGATGTCCTGGACCAAGGGTCCCGATCATGAAGAAGTGCCGATCATGCCTACTCCGGCAGCGGTCGGAAACATCATGCAAACCATCGCCAAAGACGAGCAGATCGAAGTCGTGGGCGTGGATATCGGTGGGGCCACGACAGACGTATTCTCCGTGTTTACAGAGGAATATGTCTTCAACCGCACTGTGAGCGCCAACCTCGGCATGAGCTACAGCATCTCCAACGTGCTGGCTTCAGCCGGTCTGGACAACATCATGCGCTGGGT
>Ga0116156_10005578_pt1 | contig 10426 bp, 6 predicted proteins | sample AD_UKC045_MetaG_FD_89891 | JGI IMG/M metagenome (GOLD analysis project Ga0116156, IMG submission 89891) | Active sludge microbial communities of municipal wastewater-treating anaerobic digesters from USA - AD_UKC045_MetaG | ecosystem: Engineered > Bioreactor > Anaerobic > Digestate | place: USA... | reverse complement strand
CTAATCCCGCCCGGATCACCTGAGAAACACTGCGCGTATCCAAGGCAATTCTGAACTTGAATTGCCTTTACTTTTTGCGTTACGGCAGGGCGGGATCACGAGCCGCAGGCGAGCTAATCCCGCCCGGATCACCTGATCAAAACCTTCCTCGCCCACCAGCCCACAGGGAGGAATCGCTAGTTTAACAACAGGTTTTTGCAAAGCCAGATTATAACCTGCTAACCCTATGTAGGTTATGGGTAAAGTAGCTCAGAATGGTACAGAAAAATCATCCAGCTGAAGCTAGCGTGCCACCTAAAACACCTCCCCTCAAGATTTCATTTACACGTAAACATTGCCTATCTTTATCACGTTTCAAATTATACTAAAATCATGAAACCATGAGCAGGATAACATTGAACCGACTTGACTATGAACGAATTAAGAGGCATCTTGAAGTTGCCAGGCAGCTCAAATCAATCACCAACACCGAAGCCGATAAGCTGCTTGGGGAGCTGGAGTCGGCTCAAGTAGTTAACCCAGAAAGCATTCCCTCAGATGTTGTTACCATGAACTCAATTGTCAAAATCAGCTTTTTGAACACCGGCAAGGAGATTCAATTTAGAATTGTGTACCCCCACGAAGCTAACTTAAAGGAGAGCAAAATTTCTATATTTTCACCCATTGCCACAGCGCTAATTGGCTATAGGGTAGGCGATGAAATTGAATGGCTGGTGCCCGCCGGTCCTACCAAAATACGAATTGAGGAGATAGTCTATCAACCTGAAGCCTCGGGCAACTTTACCCTTTAAGCGAAATTGAATGTAAACTTTGTGCACCCTGCCTGTAAGCAAATTCATTCCAGTATCAGGCAGGGCTTGCTATGTATGATTCAGCTGCCCGTAAAATTTCGCTCCGGGTGGAACCCTGGAGCCTGTTTATGCCTACTGTGCCTTAGGTTGCCGATAAATCTACTTGATTACAAATAGCTATGATTCAGCATGTTTTATGAATACGGTGAACATTGAATGCAATTATATGTTTATGCAACGTATTTTCGCGGGCAGAACAGTAGATTAGCTCACACTTGCAGTAAATAATTTAAACGGATGAAGCCATTTCAGATGTTCGTATTCATTACCATCGCCCTTGGAGTTTACCTGCTGGTAAACCTTTTCATTTACTATCAAACCCGGGTGGTTTTCTCCATACCCCGATGGGGTATTTTGCTAAAAATTATCTTTCTTGCCCTGGTGCTAGCCTACCCCGTAGGGAGAGGGCTAGAAGCCATTTTTGATGGAAATACATTTACCCCGCTTGTTCGTATAGGCTCCATGTGGCTAGGTGCCATGCTATACCTGTTCATGGCTTTCCTTGTTGTTTGGATAGTAGTGGTTTCAACCCATACCTTTGGATCGGCTAATCCGATTCACGCCCGGCAGGTAGGTGTGGCCTTGGTTTACGCTTTGGTTTCAATTCTGCTAATAGCTGGTTACACCAACGCCATAACCCCCATAGTTAGAAAGATTGAAGTTAGGGTTGACAAACCATTGCGTGGCGGTAAACTCCGCGTAGTAGCCGTTTCAGATATTCATCTGGGGACAGTAATTGGCAAGCGTGATCTGGCAAAGCTTGTGAAGATGGCTAACGCTCAAAATCCCGACGTGGTGCTGCTGGTGGGCGACATATTCGATGAGGATGTAACACCTGTAATAAATGGTGGGATGGGAACTTTGCTGGAGCAATTTAAGTCTAAGTACGGGGTTTTCGCCGTTACCGGGAACCACGAGTTTTATGGCGGATTCGAGCAAAAGATAAAATACCTTCAGCAGCATGGCGTAAAGCTGCTACGCGATTCAACCGTGCTGGTTGACAGCTCTTTCTACATCATTGGTCGAGATGACCGGCAAAGCAGCTACATGCTGAAAAGGGAGAGAAAATCGGTTGAAGAGCTGATTTCGGAAGTTGACCTTCGGAAACTAACCATACTTTTAGACCACCAGCCCTACAACCTGGATGATGCAGCCCGGTGTGGTGTTGACCTGCAGCTATCGGGGCACACCCATAATGGACAGCTGTGGCCTTTCAACTACATCACCAAGGCAATGTATGAGGTTAGCCATGGATACTACCAGAAGGGAGGCACCCACTACTATGTTTCTTCGGGTTTCGGTACATGGGGTCCAAGGCTTAAAATTGGAAATCGCTCCGAGGTAATGGTTGTCGAAATCACCGGTAACCCGCAGAATTCTACTCCGGAAGCAAGCTAGATCGACTTAGCGCATACTTTGCTGGTTATCAGCCAAATTGGCCAACAGCTAATTTTTGGCTTGAAAGTTTCGGTGTATGTATTAACTTTGTGATGGCAAACCGCACCATCAATCTGGAAGTAACGCATGGAGAACTTTATTGTATCGGCTCGTAAGTACCGCCCTTCAACATTTAAAAGTGTCGTTGGTCAGACGTCAATAACCACAACCCTAAAAAACGCCATTCAGCGCAAACAGCTGGCACAAGCTTACCTTTTCTGCGGTCCTCGGGGAGTTGGTAAAACTACCTGTGCCCGCATTTTTGCAAAAACCATCAACTGCCTGAATCTTACCGATGAAAATGAGGCATGCAACGAGTGCGAAAGTTGCAAGTCGTTTAGCACCAACAGGTCATTTAACATCCACGAACTCGACGCTGCCTCCAATAACTCCGTAGAGGGTATCCGCAAGCTTATTGAGCAGGTTCGCATACCTCCCCAAATTGGGAAGTACAGCGTTTACATCATTGATGAGGTGCACATGCTGTCCGCAAGCGCTTTCAACGCCTTTCTGAAAACACTCGAGGAACCGCCAGCCCATGCCATTTTCATCATGGCCACCACCGAGAAGCATAAAATTCTTCCCACCATCCTGTCGCGTTGCCAAATTTTCGACTTCAACCGGATAAGGGTTGAGGACACCGTTAAGTACCTCGAGTACATTGCCAAAACTGAAGGCATTGATTATGAGGTTGAAGCATTGAACATCATTGCCCAAAAAGCTGATGGCGCCATGCGCGATGCCCTCTCCATCTTCGATCAGGTAGTTAGCTTCAGCGAAAACCATATTACCTACGAAAAAGTAATAGAAAATCTCAACGTGCTGGACTATCAGTACTACTTCAGGTTGACCGATAACTTTCTGAGTGGGAACATGACTGATTCGCTGAAGATATTCGACGAGCTACTATCGAAGGGATTCGATGCCCAGCAATTTATCACCGGATTAAGCCAGCATTTAAGGAATTTGTTGGTGTGCAAGGATTCCGATACCATTCAGCTACTGGAGGTGGGTGCTGCCATAGCTGAGAAATACACCAAAATGGCCTCCACTTGCCCTATCGATTTTCTCGTTAATGCACTGCAGCTGTCAAATCAGTATAATGTGTCTTTCCGACAAAGTCCCAACCAAAGGCTGCACGTTGAGTTGCTGCTGATTAGGCTCTGCGGGCTTACTCAAGAAAAAAAAAAATCTGAAAGCCCAGCCAACATAGAGGAAGGCGATGTGGTTGAACAAAAACCACAAAAACAGACAAAACCAGCACAGAAAGTTAAACATGAGACCTACGAGCCAGCTGCAGTAAATGAACCTTCAACCCCAATAATTCCCAAAACCACTTCGCTTAAAGGTGCGCTTAAAAAGAATACAGTAGAAAGCTACACCGCTAGCGATATTGACCAACCGGAAATTCCGAGTGTTGCTGTTAACCTGCCCAACGATTCCGAGTATAAAGCTATAACCCAGGATATACTCGGCAAGGCATGGAGTAGCTTTGCCGAGTCGATTAAGGAGGAGAAACCGGGACAGTATAGCCTGCTTCAACTTTACGGTCCAGAACTTCTCAGCGATGGCAAAGCTTACATCAGGTTTGAAACCCAAATTCAGGTTGACATGTTCAGGGAGATTAAAACCGACCTGCTCACCTTTCTGAAACAATCTCTAAAAGTAAACCCACCCGAGATTTTAGAGGAAATTGCTGAAACAGACGAAAAGAATAAACCACGGCTTTTTACCGCCGACGATAAGCTTAAATTTTTGCTACAGCATAACCCTGCGCTCCGGAAAATGAAGCAAAAATTAAACCTTGACCTCGAATAACCCAAACAGCACATTACCGCGCAATATTTAGCGGAAAATCAAAGGCTATTGCAGTTCACAAACGATTAACGCTAGCAACCATCATCAAACCAGGTGCGCAACAATCAACTTTAATGCTTGGGCTACAGTAATAAATAAACCGGAACGCCTTGACACTTCTGTACAAAAAATTTTTTATTCTCAACCAAGCTGTTCGAATTTTGAGCTCGACGCTAAGCAGAATGCTAGGCTATGTTGACTATTTTTGATTGTTGGCCAAACCCTTTCCCATTTCAAAAAAATTATAGTAAAAACACTTGGCTCTCCAATCTAGTATTTTTTAACGCAATCAAACCCCGGCATTCAGAATTATTCGGAAAAAACGGTTAAATTTGCTGGTTTTAAATACTGTTAACTTCAAACTAATTAAATTAAAATGGCAGGCGGAAGTTTTTTATCAAAAATATTTGGGACAAAGGCTGACCGTGACATGCGGGAGCTTATGCCAATGCTCAATACAATACGGGAAACCTACAAGAAATACCCCTCGTTATCGAATGATGAGCTCAGAAGCGAATCGGCCAAACTAAAGGCTAAAGTGCACGATTACATTGCTGCTGATGAAGCCGAAGTTGAACGTCTGAAGCAAATGATGGAATCAGACGAGATTGGCTATGACGAAAAGGAAAAGATTTACAAGGATGTTGAGAAACTTCAGCAAACCATTGACGATAAAATTGAGGAGATCCTAAATATAGTGCTTCCGGATGCCTTCTCCATTGTGAAGGAAACCGCGCGCAGGTTTAAGGAAAATGAAACCATCGAGGTTACAGCCACCCAATTCGATAAGGACTTAGCCGCCCAAAAGGACTTTGTTACCATTCAGGATGATAAGGCTATTTACAAGAATCGATGGATGGCCGGTGGTAATGAGATAGTTTGGGACATGGTTCACTACGATGTACAGCTGATTGGCGGAGTAGTTCTGCATCAGGGCAAAATTGCCGAAATGGCAACCGGTGAAGGGAAAACCCTGGTGGCAACCCTTCCCGTATTCCTGAATGCCTTGGCCGGCAAAGGAGTTCACGTTGTAACCGTTAACGATTACCTGGCTCGCCGCGACTCGGAGTGGATGGGCCAATCTACGAGTTCCACGGCTTTGCGGTTGACTGCATCGATAAGCATCAACCTAACTCTGAAGCACGCCGGAAAGCATACAACGCCGACATTACCTTTGGAACCAACAACGAGTTTGGCTTCGACTACCTGCGCGACAACATGGCCATTGCCCCCGATGATTTAGTGCAGCGCAAGCACCACTTTGCCATTGTGGATGAGGTTGACTCGGTGCTGATTGACGACGCACGAACCCCCCTCATCATTTCGGGACCAGTGCCCAAAGGCGACGACCAGATGTTTGAGGAGTACAAGCCCAAGGTAGAAAAGCTGGTAAATGCTCAGCGAGCCCTGATTACCCAGCTTTTAGCCGATGCTAAAAAGTTAATTGCCGAGGGCAACACCGATGAGGGTGGAAAATTACTGCTCAGGGCATTTAAGGGTATGCCCAAGTATAAACCCCTCATCAAATTCCTTAGCGAACAGGGAAACAAGGCGCTGCTCCTTAAAACCGAAAACTACTACATGCAGGATAACAACCGGAACATGCACCTGATTACCGACGACCTGTTCTTTGTTATTGACGAAAAGCTTAACTCCGTTGAGCTTACTGATAAGGGCAACGACCTAATAACCAGCTCATCGGAGGATTCCAAGTTTTTCATCCTCCCTGATATTGGTGCTGAAATTGCCGAAATTGAAAAAATGCCCATCAGCCATAACGAGAAGTTAGCACAAAAGGATGAGCTCCTACGCGATTTCTCCGTAAAGTCCGAACGCGTGCACACCGTTCACCAGCTGCTCAAGGCCTACACCATGTTCGAAAAGGATGTGGAGTACGTGGTGATGGACAACAAGGTAAAAATTGTTGACGAGCAAACAGGTCGTATTCTCGAAGGGCGTCGGTACTCCGATGGATTGCACCAGGCAATTGAAGCAAAGGAAAGGGTTAAGGTTGAAGCTGCCACTCAAACCTTTGCCACCATTACCCTGCAGAACTACTTCAGGATGTACCATAAGCTGGCAGGTATGACCGGAACCGCTGAAACCGAAGCGGGCGAGTTCTGGACAATCTACAAGCTCGATGTTGTGGTTATTCCTACCAACCAACCCGTTATCCGTAAGGATATGGAGGATTTGGTATACAAGACTAAGCGCGAAAAGTATAATGCGGTTATTGACGAAATTGTAAAGCTGACCGGTGAGAACAGGCCGGTACTTGTGGGAACAACCTCGGTTGAGGTATCGGAGCTGCTCAGCCGAATGCTGAAGTTAAAAGGAATTAAGCACAACGTGCTGAATGCAAAGCAGCACCAGCGTGAAGCAGAAATTGTGGCACAAGCAGGGCTACCGAAAACGGTTACCATAGCCACCAATATGGCTGGTCGTGGTACCGACATCAAGCTAACCCCCGAAACCCGTGCTGCAGGTGGTCTAGCAATCATTGGTACCGAGCGGCATGAGTCCAGACGCGTGGACCGTCAGCTACGTGGGCGTTCTGGCCGTCAGGGCGACCCCGGAACCTCACAGTTCTACGTATCCCTGGAAGATGACCTGATGCGGCTTTTTGGATCTGACAGAATTGCCAGAATAATGGATAGGCTGGGACTAAAGGAAGGCGAGGTTATCCAGCACCCCATGATTTCCAGGTCAATTGAACGGGCTCAGAAAAAAGTTGAGGAGAACAACTTTGGTATTCGTAAGCGGTTGCTGGAATACGACGACGTTATGAATGCCCAGCGCGAGGTGATCTATACCCGTCGCCGCCATGCACTTTACGGCGAAAGGCTGGATATTGATATTTCGAACATGTTCTGGGATGTTTGCGAGGCAATGGTTTCCTCATTCAAGGGAAGCGAAAGCTACGAAGACTTCTCCCTGGAAACCATCAAGAATTTCTCCCTTGAAGCTCCTGTTACAGAAGAAGAATACGAAAACCTTAAACCAGACGAAATTGCCGAACGGCTATACCATCAAGCGCTTGAATCGTACGATAGAAAAGCTGCCAGCATTGCAAAGCAGGCCTATCCCGTCATTAAGGATGTTTACGAAAAACAATCGGCAATATACGAGAACATCGTGGTGCCAATTTCTGATGGCCAAAAAACCTACCAGATTGTCACCAACCTGAAAAAGGCCTACGAATCGGGAGGTAAGGAGCTCATTAGGTCGTTTTCAAAATCCATAATCCTCTACACCATTGATGAGTACTGGAAGGAACATCTTCGTGAAATGGACGACCTAAAGCAAAGCGTGCAGAATGCCGCCTACGAGCAGAAGGATCCCCTGTTGATATATAAACTTGAAGCCTACGAGCTGTTCCGAACCATGCTCGAAAACCTGAACCGCGACATTGTGTCCATACTTGCCAAGGCCTTTATCCCGTTACGGAGTGCAAACGAGGTTCAGGAGGCAAGACAACGTAGCCACACCGACATGAGTAGGTATCAAACCTCACGAACGGACAACCTTCAGGCAGGTGCACCAACACAACAGCCCAACAGGGAACCTGTTAAGGTAGGCATCAAGGTTGGTAGAAACGACCCCTGCCCATGCGGTAGCGGGAAAAAATATAAAAACTGCCACGGAAGAGACGAGTAGAATTTTACGCTCGCCTGTCGGGCTAAAGCTACCTATCAACATCGGGTATAATTCTGGCTGTGGAGCAGTGGCTTTTGCAAACACAGCCATTTTATTACTTCAGCATCAGGAAGCATGGATTTCAAACAAAACCAAATAATGTCAACCGAGCAGTACATTCAGGATATTGTAGCGGAAACCGTTCTAAAACTTTACGGAGTAAAACCGGAAGTAAACCAGCTCCAAATTCAAAAAACACGTAAGGAGTTTGAAGGCGACTACACTCTGGTCGCCTTTCCACTGTTGAAGCTTACGCGAAAATCGCCCGAAGAAACCTGCCGCCAGATTGGGGAAATGCTACTTCAATCGTATCCAGAGGTTTCAGCAATTAACGTAATAAAGGGGTTTCTGAATATCACCCTATCTAAAACGTACTGGTCAGGCGTAATCAACGAGATTGCCTCAACCGAAGACTATGGATTTGCCCCTACCCCAACAGAAAATGCTAACCCTACCATTGTAGAATTTTCGTCGCCCAACACCAATAAGCCCCTTCACCTGGGACATATCCGCAACAACCTTCTGGGGTTTTCCATTTCGAGGATACTGGAGAAAAGCGGGAAAAGGGTTATTAAGGTAAACCTGGTGAACGATAGGGGAATCCACATTTGCAAATCGATGGTAGCTTGGCTTAAGTACGGAAATGGCGAAACACCCCAAACGTCAGGTAAAAAGGGCGATCACCTGGTAGGTGACTACTACGTCAGGTTTGAAAAGGAGTATAAGCTGCAAGTAGAGCAGCTCACGTCAAGCGGCATGGACAAAGACGAGGCATTAACCAAGGCACCTATAATCATAGAAGCTCAGGAAATGCTCAGAAAATGGGAAGCTAAGGATGCCGAAACAATTAGGCTTTGGAAAATGATGAATGGTTGGGTTTATGAAGGTTTCGAAAAAACCTACCAAAATCTAGGAATAACCTTCGACAAAATATACTACGAATCGCAAACCTACCTGGTTGGGAAAAAGGTAGTGAACGAGGGGTTGGACCGGGGAATTTTCTTTAGGAAGAGCGATGGTTCGGTTTGGGTCGATCTCACCGCCGACGGCCTCGACCAAAAGCTACTGCTTCGCTCCGACGGAACTTCAGTTTACATCACCCAGGATATTGGCACAGCGATAGAGCGCTACAACGAGTTCCATTTTAACGAGCATATTTACGTGGTAGGCAATGAGCAGGACTACCATTTTCAGGTGCTTAAGCTGGTTATGAAAAAACTCGGCTACACATGGTACGAGGCTCTATACCACCTCTCCTACGGAATGGTGCTGCTGCCCGAAGGAAAGATGAAATCGCGCGAGGGAACCGTGGTTGATGCCGACGACCTCATATCCGAAATGCTTCAAACTGCCGGTGATGTATCGCGAGAACTTGGCAAGCTAGACCAGATGAGCGATGAGGAGGCTTCAGAAACAATCAGAATGGTTGGCCTGGGAGCACTTAAGTACTTCATCCTGAAGGTTGACCCCAAAAAAAATATGACCTTCAACCCTGGAGAGTCTATTGACTTCAACGGCAACACCGGCCCATTCATCCAGTACACCCATGCACGCATACGCTCCGTTCTTCGTAAGGCGGGCAATGTGAATGATTTACTGAACCAAAAAGTAACACCCGAAAGCATTTCATTTCAAAAGGAACTGGAACTCATTCAACTCCTACATCTTTTCCCCGATACAATTAAAATAGCTGCTCAAACGCATAACCCAGCAGAAATTGCCAACTATACCTACGAGCTGGCAAAGCAGTACAACCAGTTTTACCAAGACCTGCCCATACTGCGAGAACCCAACGTCGAGGTAAAACACTTTAGGCTTCTGCTTTCGCAAGCAGTAGCCCGTGTTATTAAACAAGCAATGTGGCTTCTGGGAATTGATGTGCCGGAAGTTATGTAGATATAACAGAAGCTTTATCTAAACATAGCCTTTTAGCTGCACTTCCAAAATGGCTTTATGTTGAAAAAGCCATCATTTTTGATAACTTTGCAGAGAATAATAAATAGTAAAACAATTTATGTTTGAAAATTTAACCGAAAAGCTCGAACGATCCTTTAAAATCCTCAAGGGAGAGGGGAAAATAACCGAAATAAACGTAGCCGAAACCCTTAAGGAAGTTCGTAAAGCTCTTCTCGATGCCGATGTCAACTATAAAGTTGCGAAGAGTTTTACCGATGAGGTAAAGCGAAAAGCCTTGGGAATGAATGTGCTTAATGCCATCAGGCCTGGACAGCTAATGGTAAAAGTAGTTCATGACGAGCTAGCTGAGCTAATGGGTGGTAAGGCAGCCAATATCAACCTTAACGGGAACCCAGCGATTATTCTGATTGCCGGCCTTCAAGGTTCCGGTAAAACAACTTTCTCTGCCAAGCTGGCAAGCTACCTCAAAACCAAAAAGGGAAAATCGCCGTTGCTGGTTGCCGGTGACGTTTACAGACCGGCAGCTATTGAGCAGCTTAAGGTGCTTGGCGATCAGGTTGGCGTTCCAATTTTCACCGTTCCAGGTAGCAGTAATCCCGTTGACATAGCTAAACTCTCTATTAAACAGGCCAAAACGCTCGGAAGAGATACGATTATAATTGATACTG
>Ga0116156_10005574_pt1 | contig 10431 bp, 7 predicted proteins | sample AD_UKC045_MetaG_FD_89891 | JGI IMG/M metagenome (GOLD analysis project Ga0116156, IMG submission 89891) | Active sludge microbial communities of municipal wastewater-treating anaerobic digesters from USA - AD_UKC045_MetaG | ecosystem: Engineered > Bioreactor > Anaerobic > Digestate | place: USA... | reverse complement strand
ATAAATGCTTTAAAAGTTGCCAGGCAGGCAAAAGATAAAAATATTAAGATATCAGCTATTAATTATAATCTTGACGATATCCAGGAAATGCAAAGTTATGCCAGAATAACAGGAGGCATATACAAAAAAACTGCAGGAATTGGCAGCTTCAAAGATGCTTTAGATACCATAATTTATAAATGCGAATATATTTCAAAAACCAATTCTTTATCGAACATAAAATCAATCTATAAAACAATTTCTGCGCCTAAAATATTATCTTTTGATTCAAATCCTAAAGAAATTAAATTAACAGGATCTTTTCAAGATCAAGCAACGAAATATTTTTTTAAAGTATTTTTAGAAAAAGAAAAATCCCAAAATAGATATATTAAATTATTTGCCGATAAGACAGGAAAATTTTTTGAAAAAACTTTAAATAATGTTTTTGCTGACAATGGTTATTGTTCTCGAGCTGGCATAGAATATCAAGGAAAGGAAATATATTCTGATAATATTATATGCAGATAATTATTCACAACCTATCGTTTAAAATTGTTATATTTTCTGTTATAATAACAATATAAAAGGTCATTATAAATAAAAGTCGTTAATCCCTGGTAAATATATAATCCCAGGGAAAATAAATTAATAAAATATGGATTTTACCCAAATAATAGATTTCGAGGCATGGAAGGCTATATTTATCGATGTGATGTCAAAATTCATCGTATTCCTTCCTAATTTAATATTTGCCTTCATTATTTTTGCAATCGGAGTTTGGTTCGCGGCAAAATTTGGAGAATTAATCGCCAAAATTTTGTCTCAAATTCCTTTTGATAAGATCTTTGAAGAGAAAGGATGGAACCAAGCCTTGAATAAAGCTGATTTCAAAACAAAACCTTCTGAATTCTTTGGCGGAATAGTCAAATGGATTCTTAATATCATTGTTTTGATAATCGCAATAAATATTTTGGGACTGCAGGCTGAATTTAAGACAATAACCGATCCTATTATTTCATATCTGCCAAATATTTTCATCGCATCATTGATATTCATCGTAATAGTATTTGCAGCTGATATTTTAGAAAAAGTTATTGTAGCTTCAGTTTCTAAAATGGGGGTTTCTTATGCCAGATTTCTTGGAACTATTATCAGGACAGTTATCTGGGTGATAGGTATTTTAGCAATCTTTGCTCAATTAGGAATTGCTAAAGGATTGATGGAAACATTATATACATCAATTATATATGCATTTGCCGCAGCAATGGCATTATCATTCGGATTAGGAGGAAAAGATATCGCTTCAAGCATATTGAAGGATTTAAAAGAAAAAATAGAAGACTAATTAGATTTTAAAACAAGGGGGAAACCCCTTGTTTTATTTTCCACAGAAAACAAGAAAAAGAGGCTATTGACACTGTTTTAATCTTTTGCTAATATGCACTCACGGATGAAAACATATCTGACATATAAAAAAGTTTAGAGAGCAAAAACAAGTCTTTAAGAATTTGTAGAATCGCTCTCGAAGGCGATTTTTATTTTGTCAAATTACCATCCAAGAACATATAAAATTTAATATGGACAATCATTGAATATGGATAATATCTCAATGAGAAACTAGCATAAAATATATATACGAGAACCAAATAATTAATAAAAGCATTTGCAATTATAATTTATAATTGCTAGCTGAGCATTACTCATGAGTGAGCGGTGGATGCCTTGGAATATTGAGGCGATGAAGGACGCGACGTAACTGCGATAAGCTTCGGCGAGGCGTGTAGTAGCCTTTGACCCGGAGATCTCCGAATGGGGGAACCCCAATTTCATTAATGAAATTGATTGATATGATTAATCTCATATTAAAGCACACCTAGGGAAGTGAAACATCTCAGTACCTAGAGGAATAAAGAACAATCCATACTTTTTAAGATATGGACATTCCCTTAGTAGCGGCGAGCGAACGGGGAGAAGCTCAAACCTTCTAATTTTTTAGAGGGGGTTGTAAGGGAGTATTGTCCGGAGCCTTATCTTTCCGCAATCCTTTAATGCGGAGGGATAAGATTACTGGAGGGAGAATATTTAGATAAATTTGTTAATAGAACGACTCTGGAAAGAGCGGCCATAGAGGGTAATAGCCCCGTAAATAAAAATAAATTTATGCTCCTTGATACTTTTCTTGAGTACCTCGAGAAACGAAAGCCTCGGGGGAATCTGGCAGGACTAATCTGCTAAAGCTAAATACTCAATATTACCGATAGTGAACAAGTACCGTGAGGGAAAGGTGAAAAGCAGCCCGGTTAGGGCAATGAAATAGACCTGAAACCGCTTACTTACAAGGTGTCAGAGTCTGCCTTTTGGCGGATCATGGCGTGCCTATTGAAGAATGTGCCAACGACTTTCAACTATGCCTTTTTCTAAGTGCCTACGGCACGGAGATAAAGTGAAAGCGAGCGTTAATAGCGCGTTATTGAGGCATGGTTGAAGACCCGAAGCCAGAGCGAGCTTATTATGAGCAGGATGAAGGTTGCAGAAATGCAACTGGAGGTCCGAACCGGTGGGCCTTGCAAAACCCTCGGATGACTTGTGATAAGAAGTGAAAAGCTAATCGAGCCTGGGAATAGCTGGTTCTCCTCGAAACAGTTTTAGGACTGGCGTCTATCAGATTTCTGGAGGTAGAGCACTGACTGATTTGTCCGTGGCCTTCGGCCAGACAAATCAAACAAACTCCGAATGCCGGAATTTAAAACCTGATAGGCAGTTAGTCTCTGGGGGCTAAGCTCCAGGGACAAAAGGGAAACAGCCCAAGACCTTCGTCTAAGGTCCCTAAATTTGATCTAAGTGCACTCAAGGAGGTTAGGTTTCATAAATAGTTAGGAGGTTAGCTTAGAAGCAGCGACCCTTTAAAAAGTGCGTAATAGCTTACTAACTAAGAAATCTAGCGCCGAAGATTTCCGGGGCTAAAGATCAATACCGAAGACAAGGACACCATCTTTTTGATGGAATGTGGTAGAGGAGCGTTCCTTAAGCCTGCGAAGGTGAAGCGTGAGCTTTGCTGGAGGTACGGGAAGTGCGAATGTTGGCATGAGTAACCTGCAATTTTGATGAAAACTCAAAACACCGTAAGCCCAAGGTTTCCTTGGCAATGATAATCAACCAAGGGTTAGTCGATCCTAAGGTGAACCCGAGCGGGGTAGCCGATGGACAGCTGGTTAATATTCCAGCACTTCGACATGGTTTTTATGCATTGACGAATTTTAGTAATTTAGGTGGGTTAGTGATTTCCCATTTATGTCGTGAGACAACAAGCGATGTATGAAGTTTTTCCCTCGGGAGAAGCAACCTAAACGAGCAAGATTCCAAGAAAATTTGCATAAAGCTAACTATGTCGGAATCGTACCGATACAACCGACTCTGGTGGGCCAGTATTAGTGTACTGAGGTGAACGAGTAAAGCTTCGTTAAGGAACTTTGCAATCAAGCGGTCGTAACTTAGGAATAAGACCTGCCGTCGCAAGACGGCTGCAACCAAAGTTGTCCAAGTGACTGTTTAACAAAAACACAGCTCCCTGCTTAACTCGCAAGAGGATGTATAGGGGGTGAGGCCTGATCAATGCTGGAACGTTAAAGATGGCGGTGCATGCCTTTGGTATGTGCTGACTGTCCTAAGCGCCAGTCAATATCGGCGGTAACTATAACCGTCTAAAAGTAGCGTAGTCCCTTGCCGGGTAAGTTCCGGCCCGCATGAATGGCTTAACAACTTGGACGCTGTCTCAACGAAGTGCTCGGTGAAAATGCGACACCGGTGAAGACGCCGGTTTCCCGTGGCTAGACGGAAAGACCCTAGAAGCTTTACTATAAGCTCTCATTGGCTTGTCTCTTTTGCTGCGTAGTGTAGTGGGTAGGATTTGAAGCCGCCTTTTCGGAGGTGGTGGATCCGACAATGAAACACCCATCTGTAAAAGCGACAAATCTAACTTTACCTGATTAGTAAAGGACAGTTGGAGCCTGGTAGTTTGAGTGGGGCGCTCGCCTCCTAAAATGTAACGGAGGCGTCCAAAGGTCAGCTAACTCCGGATGGAAATCGGAGTGATACTGTAAAGGGAAAAGCTGGCTTTACTGCAAGACGGATATGTCGCGCAGTCGCGAAAGCGTGGCTTAGTGAACCGATGAATTTTTTTAGGAAATTCAGAGATCATCAGACAAAAGCTACTCTAGGGATAACAGGCTGGTAGTGCCCGCGAGTTCACATCTACGGCACTGTTCGGCACCTCGATGTCGGCTCAACTTATCCTGGGGGTGGAGAAGCTCCCAAGGGTTTGGCTGTTCGCCAATTAAAAAGTTACGCGAGCTGGGTTCAGACCGTCGTGAGACAGGTCGGTCCATATCTACCATGGGCGTTGGATTTTTGAGAAGACTTGACAGTAGTACGAGAGGACCCTGTTGAACTAACCTCCGGTGTACCAGTTGTTCCATCAGGAGCATCGCTGGGTAGCTGTGTTAGGAAAGGATAAACGCTGAAAGCATCTAAGCGTGAAGCCTACTTCAAGATTAGAAATCCTTATAGACCCCTCACAGATTATGAGGTTGATAGGCTGTAGATGGAAGCGCAGCAATGCGTTAAGTCGAGCAGTACTAATGGTCGAGCTTAGCTAGCAATTATAGCTTGTAAGCAAATGCTTTAAATAAAACTTTGGTTTGTTGTTCGGATATAGTTTCTTATTTTAATTTTTAATGATTGTTAAAAATTTGTGGCTAAAAGCAAGGGGATAATCCCGGGTTTGCTCCACCTGATACCATTCCGCACTCAGAAGTGAAATAACCCAGGGCCGATGATAGTGTTAATTCGCGAAAGTAGGTCGTCCCCTTACTTTCAGCCATAAATTAGACAAAACCCTTTTAAGGGTTTTTTGTTTTTACGATTTTAAATAATAAAAAAGGCCTAACTTTAATTGGTTAGGCCTTTTATTTTTATTGAAGGACGATTCCGATACTTATCCGTCCGCTTTTTACCAGAATTTTTTCCTTGGCTTTAGCTTGGACTTTTATATTATATTGTCCAGCATATTCTGTTTTGAAAAAAATCTTGTGCTTTCCAATATCATAAATTTCGATTGTTTTAGAACTTGAAGGCGTATCAGGATTAACATGATTTATGCAATAAATATCAATTGATATTTCTACTTTTTCTTCATTGCTCATTCCTGTGACTTCAAGATCTAATGACATTTCATTATTGTTACTATCGAATTTATGATTTGTCATTTTAAAATCAATTTTTTTGTCTTTTGCAGGCATATCTTCCGCGTAAGATTCTGTGATGAATCTTCCATACGCGAAGCCATCATTTTTTCTATTAGTTGTTATCCTCCATTCATAATACTGATCGGATTTCAGCTCCAGAACTATATCATTGATTTCAGGTTTTTCTTTTGAAACAGATCCAAGACAGATGACTCTGTAATCTTTGAATGTCTTAGAATGACCGGAGAAATCAATAAGAATGAAATCAGACAGTTTATGCAATGAAGCATAAACATAAATTTTTTCATTTTCGCCAATATCCGACGGATCGAATTTGACACAAAATGATGCTGATTCCTCGCTCCAATCAATCATCTGGGCTGACCATTTCTCATTTATCCAAGGACAAGTGAAATATTCTTTTCCTTGGATTTCCTTGGCAGAAATAACTGTCGAACCCATTGCAAAAGGGGAAAGTGCCAAAGCGATCAAAAAGCAAATGGCAACAACCATGATTTTTTTCATTTAAATCCTCCTTTTAATTGTTAATGGCTCTAAGGCCAGTCTATTTAAGATTTTTAATCTTATATTAATTATAGCATACTTATTATAAAAAGTCAAGTAATAACTAAAAAATACTGTATTTAAAGCAAAATTTGGCAAATTCTGTATTTATTATTATAATTAAAAACAGAATGATTTATTATTTTGGAAAAAAGGCAAAAATTGTTTTTAGCGCGTTCTTACTGGCGTTAATTTTACTTTTGTTCAATAAACCGATAAAAAATTTATATCTTACTGCCAGTATTCCTTTACAGCAAAATTTTTTTAAACAAGGAAATGCAATTTATGATTTCTTCGATTATTTTAAAAATGCTTCTAATTTCCAAAAAGAAAACCAAGATTTAAAGAAAAAAATTTTTGAGTTGGAATCAAAAAACATTGAATTAGAATCTTTAAAAAAAGAAAATCAAGATTTAAAACAAGCGCTTAACCTTGAAATAACAGAAAAATATAAATTAATTTCAACTCAAATAATAAAAAAAGAAATTGATAGAGATATTATTTTAATAAATAAAGGAGAAACTGATGGAGTGCTTATTGGCATGACTGTAATAACTCCGGAGAATATTTTAGTGGGAAAAGTTATAAAAGTTTTAAAATCAACATCTCAAGTTCAGCTTTTATCAGATAATGGTTTTGCCTATAATATCAAATTTCAACATCAAAAAATCGACACTTTGGGCAAGGGCGCTGGCAATGGCAAAATTCTGCTTGAATTGCTTCCTAAAGAAGAATTAGTCGATCAAGAGGACAATATTATTTCATCAAATACTGGAGGAATTTTTCCTGAAGGATTTTTAATCGGAAAAATAAATAAGATAGAAAAAAAAGATGTTGATCCATTCCAAAAAATACAAATCACTCCATTTTACAAATATAAAGATAATTATAATCTATTTTTGATTTTTGACAGATAAAAAATGATAGGCATTCATCTTTTTTTAATTTTTTTGCTTTCTTTTCTACAGGATACTTTCCTGCAAATTTTTTCTATTAGAGGTTTTGTTCCCAATTTGGCGTTAGCATATATATTTGCGATATTATATTTTGATAAACATCAAACAAAAAATGACAAATTATTTTTTGTTTATGTATTTGGGGCAATAATAATTGATTGGATATCTGGATTTTATTTTCCCAGCAAATTCATTTATCTTTTAATCGCATACAAAATAATAGATTTTGTTTACAGCAATTTTTCAAAATCATTTTTATCTTTTTTAACATCTTCTTTTTTGGCATTTTGGGGATATTTTGTATATAATAATTTAATTATATCTTTTTTTGAAAAAATCGCTCCTGTAAATTTGATGCAGGGATTTTATTTTGCGATTTATAATATAATTTTTTCAATAATATTTTATTTTTTGCTTTCTCATGCCAAAAAAATTGTTTAAAAAATCATATATTAATAAGGACATAGAACCTCAAGAAGTTCTTTTGGATAAATTAGCGTTCAAAAAGGAAGTGGAAATGGGACAATTCGAAGTTCCTATCTCTAATCCAATGATTAAAAGTTTTTGGGTTATTTTTTTAGTTTTATTTCTTTTTTTATTCGCCAGAGTTTTTCAATATCAAGTTATTCAAGGGAAAACTTATACAGACAGATCTGAAAAAAATCAATATATAAAAAAAATAATCAATTCTGGTAGAGGAATTATTTATGACAGAAATAACAAACAGTTAGTTTATAATACTATAAGTTTTGATCTTTTTTGTGCGCAATCAGATTTCAACGATAATCTTTTAAGAAAAATTTCGCAAGATTTGAATCAAGAAGAAGCAAAAATACGGGAAAATATAAAAAATAAAGACAACGACATCATTGTAATAAAAGGGATTCCTCAAGAAGCCTTAGCTCTGGCTTATTCTCAAATAGATAATTATAAAGGATGCAGAATTGAAAAGAATATCATAAGAGAATATCTTCCAGGAGAACATCTTTCTCATATTATTGGATATGCCAAAGAAAACGAAGGAATGGGTGTTGAATTTGCTTATAATGATTATTTGAAATCTGATCCGGGAATCATACAAAAAGAACGTGACGCCAAAGGCCAAATTTTAAACGAAAATGTAGCCAGTTTGCCTGAACCGGGTAATAATATTGTTTTGACAATTGATAATGATTTACAGGAAAAGATATCAAGAATGTTGACTAATTATGTTAATCAAAGCGGAGCAATTTCTGCTTCAGGAGTGGCAATGGACCCGCGCAATGGAGATGTTTTAGCTTTAGTTTCTGTTCCAGGATTTGATAACAATATTTTTTCAAAAGGCGTAAGTTCAGATGATTGGAAAAAAATCCAAGAAGATAAAAGACATCCTTTTTTTAATCGTCCAATAGCAGGATTATATCCAGCAGCATCAACAATCAAGCCATTTATTGCAATGGCTGCATTAGAATATGGAATTGTTACCCCAAACAGTGTTTTAGATTGTCCAACAAAAATTTGTTTGCCAAATCCATATTCTGGAACTGAAGAATGTTTTCCTGATTGGAGGCCTCATGGAAGCGCTGATTTAAACAAAGCAATTTCAGAATCTGTTAATCCTTATTTTTATAAAATAACAGGAGGATACAAAGAATTTAAAGGAATGGGAATTCAGAAAGCTGTTGATTATATTTCTCAATTTAATTTCGGCAAGAAAACTGGGATTGATATTCCAGGAGAAGTTGATGGCGTTTTGCCTGATCCTGAATGGAAAAAACAAAATCTTGGAGAAAAATGGACTTTAGGAGATACTTATAATTTCGCTATTGGTCATGGATTTGTCCAAGTAACTCCGCTTCAAATTGCAAATGGCATTTGCGCAATTGCTAACGGAGGAACATTGTATAAACCTCAATTAGTTAGAAAAATTTTAAATCAAGAAGGAGATATAATAAAAGAATTTCCTCCTCAAATAATAAAAGAAAAATTTATAAAACCAGAAGTTATAAAACCAGTTCAGCAAGCAATGCGCCAAACAGCAGCATCTCCTAATGCTACTGCGCATATGCTTAATGCTTTACCAGTAATGATTGCCGCAAAAACAGGAACAGCCCAAGCTGCTAAAGATGGATATTATCATTTATGGAATGTCACTTATGGACCTTTCGAAGACCCAGAAATTGTTTTAGTTTTGCTTGTAGAAAATGTTAAAGGAACAAATTATTTAGTTTTACCTTCCACTTATGAAATATTGCGTTGGTATTTTTCAGACAAAAAAGATTTGCCAGATAATCAGACAACAACAAGCGTGCCGACAATAGAAGAACAAATGGATAGCCAAATAATAAATTAATACACTTGACAACAATCAAACAATCTTTATATTTAAGTATCGATAACCAAATATATGCAAAAACAATTTACCCAAGAAGGTTTTGATAAGTTAAAAAAAGAACTCGAAGAGTTAAAATCTCAACGTATCGAAATAGCAAACAGGCTTAAAAAAGCCGTTTCTTATGGAGATTTATCTGAAAATGCAGATTATCAACAAGCAAAAGAAGATCAATCATTTTTAGAAGGAAAAATTTTAGAAATTGAAGAAACTCTTAAAATCGCGCAAGTGGTAGAAACTGTTAAAGGAGGGAGTATCATAGGAATTGGATCGACCGTAGAAGTAGAATCGTCAAAAGGCAAAAAAGAAACATATACAATTGTCGGTTCTCAAGAAGCTAATCTTTTAGAAAATAAAATTTCCACAGAGTCTCCTTTGGGAAAAGAATTATTCGGAAAAATTTCAGGAAGCGAAATAACTGTTAACGCTCCAGGAGGAAAAATAAAGTATAAGATTATAAAGATTAAATAATTATTAATAAAAAAACGCCCTGTTTTTATCAAGGCGTTTTTTTTGTTTTTGATTAAAAGAACAATATTGGGAAAAGCTGAATACTTTCAATTGCTATCAATGATTGGAGTGCTGAAAGACTATTCATTCCAGGTCCAGTAATATCTTTAAGCGGATCACCCACGGTATCATTTTGCACTAAAGCTTTATGAGTTTCTGAATTTTTTCCGTGCAGATGACCCAATTCTCCAGCTTCACACATTTTTTTTGCATTATCCATATTTCCGCCTGCATTAGACATCCAAAAACCTATTGCAAGATTCATAAGATTTGATCCTAAAATATATCCTGCTAAAGCTATGGGTCCTAAAAAAGGCAAGAAACGAACAAGCAAAGTAGTTATAACTACGGTCAAAACAGGAGGGAGAAGATGGTTCAAAGCGCCTTTAGTCGCGATATTGGCGCAAGATTTATAGTTCGGTTCTATATGATTTTCCATTCTCTCTTTAAGAGAATGTGTTTCAAATTGCTTTTTAATGTTATCCATCACTTTAAAAGCAATTTTTCTTGCTGGAGCCATTGTCATTGCAGCAAATAAATAAGATGAAGCAATACCCAATAACGACCCCATGATGAACTTTACCAATATTCCAGAATCCATCAGATCAAATTTGAATTGTGATCCAAGTTTGGAACCTAAAATTTCGAAGAATGCTACAAATAGCGTAATCATAGACAACCCAGCTGATCCATTGGCGATTCCTTTTGCGTAAGCTGCAGTAGTATTTCCTGTAGCATCGATTAGGTCCAATGTTTTTATAGCTTCATCATTAAGTCCTGCTTGCTCAGCAATGCCTTTTGAATT
>Ga0116156_10005573_pt1 | contig 10433 bp, 9 predicted proteins | sample AD_UKC045_MetaG_FD_89891 | JGI IMG/M metagenome (GOLD analysis project Ga0116156, IMG submission 89891) | Active sludge microbial communities of municipal wastewater-treating anaerobic digesters from USA - AD_UKC045_MetaG | ecosystem: Engineered > Bioreactor > Anaerobic > Digestate | place: USA... | reverse complement strand
TTTCAATTTCACCTACGTGAGCCCTTCAGTTGAAAAGATTCTTGGCTATACGCCTCAGGAACGCCTGGGGAGGAAATCCTCCTCTCTGATGACCCCCGAATCTGCGGCAAAAGCCCTGGACACTTTCGTCACCGAGCTCCAGAGGGACGCTGAACCGGGCGTCGATCCAGACAGATCCGTTCTTGCAGAGGTGGAAATGATTCACAAGAACGGATCGCGGGTGTGGCTCGAAGTGAACTCCACGTTCGTACGGGACGATGCCGGCAATGTCATCGGAGCTCATGGGGTGTCCCGTGATATCACCGAGCGCGTAGGGATGAGAGAGGAACTGAAAAGGCAGCACGAGCGCCTGGAATGCCTGGTCAGGGAACGCACGGCCGAGCTCACGGAGGCCTATGAGCGGCTCAGGGTGGAGAATGAGTCGCGGAAGGCCACGGAAGCCGCTCTGAGAGTCCGGGAACAGGATCTCGAGGAGTTGAATGCGGCCCTGAGAGCGCTGCTCAGACAGAGGGAGGATGACAAGCGCACGACCGAGATGAATCTCATGTCGAATCTCAAGCTTTCGGTCCTGCCGAACATTGACAAGCTCGAGCAGACCGCGCTGGATGAAGGTCAGAGAACGTTCCTGGCCATCGTGAAGTCGAATCTCCGGGCAATAACCTCGCCCTTTATCCAGAGGGTCTCATCGGGGTATATGGGTTTCACCCCCGGCGAGATCCAGATCGCATCGCTGATCAGGGAAGGTAAAAGCTCCAAGGAAATCGCCAGGATCATGACCATTTCCGTTTCTACCGTCCACACCTATCGGAACAGGATCCGGAAAAAGACGAACACCAGAAACAGCAAGGTGAACCTGATGTCGTTTCTCAGGAGCCTGGGATAGCGGTTCACCCCGTGAAGACGGCTAGTTCCAGATCCTCTCGTCAAGGAGCGGCCTTGCATCCGGAGGGATGCTGCCGGGCCTGACGAAATCCACGGCATCGATCCTAACCGTGCAGATCTCCTGGAAGGTCTTTTCGAACCGTGTCCTCATGGCCGCTTTGTCTGCATCGACAGGAGCCTCAAGGCGTGCCGTGAGGATGTCCCTGTGGCCTTCCCGGGTAATGACGAGCTGGATGCCCGCGCCGGGGAAAGACTCGGAGACCCGCTTCACCTGGCTTGGGGCCACGAACATGCCCCGCACCTTGACCGCGTCGCCCACCCGCCCCGCGATGCCGGCCAGGCGCAGCGCAGTCCTGCCGCAGGCACAGGGCTCCTCGATGATGCTCGACAGGTCGCCGGTGCCGAACCTGAACAGAAAGAAGATGGAATTGAGGCGCGTCACCACCACCTCGCCCAGCTCGCCGGACTTCACACAGTGGCCCGTTGCAGGGTCAACGATCTCCACGATGACCTCTTCACAGATGTGCCAGCCCCTCTTGGTGGAGCACTCGTAGGCCACGTCACCGACCTCGGTGGCGCCGTACATCTGGTAGGTGTCGATGCCGAATTCATTCTCGAAGCGATGCCGCAGCGATGGCTGCAGGGGCTCGGCCGCGAAGCTCGCCCGTGTCACCTTGAAATCCCTGGCAAAGTCGTACCCCATCTCCCGTGCCTTGTCGATGATGGCCATGAGGAAGCTCGGGGTCCCGGTGTACCCGGTGACCTTGAGGTCCCTGATGAGCTGGACCTGCTGCTGGGTGGCGGATGCCCCGGACGGGACCACGGTGGCGCCGACCCGGGCGAGCCCGCCGTGGAAGGTCAGTCCTGCAGCGACCATGTGGTACGAAAAGGCGTTCAGGACGATGTCTTTTCCGCCGAACCCGGCGGCCTTGTACGCCCTTGTCCACAGAGGGTCGTCGGATCCCAGGTGGGGCTCGTAGACGGGTCCGGGAGAGGTGAAGATGCGTTCCACCGGGGCGGAGGGGTCTTCCAGGCCACCGTAGGGAGGTTCGGCGGCCTCGATTTCCACCAGCTGCTCCCGGTTTATGACCGGCAGCTTTGCCAGGTCATTGATCGTCCGGATATCGGCAGGGGTAATGCCCTGCTCGGCAAAGATCTTCCTCACCCGGGATGACCGCTCATGGCCGAGCCGGACCATCTCTGCAAGTCTTCTGCCCTGGTATGCCTCCCGCTCCGTGCGGGGTATGGTCTCGAGATCGTCGAGAAATGTTCCCATGGGTGCCTCCTCTTCTACAGCCACCGCTTCCTTCTCTTGTACGACTTCACGTCTTTGTACGATCGTGCAGCCCCACCGGCGCTCACCCCGAGGTAGAACTCCTTGACGTCGGGATTCTCTCTGAGGTTTGCCGCCTCGCCCTCCATGACCACGCGGCCGTTTTCCATGACATAGCCGTGGTGGGCTATCTGCAGGGCCATGTTGGCATTCTGCTCCACCAGCACGATGGTGGTGCCCTGTTCCTCGTTGATGCGCCGGATGATCCGGAAGATCTCCCTGACCACGAGCGGCGCCAGGCCCAGAGAGGGCTCATCCAGGAGGAGGAGCCTGGGGTGAGCCATGAGCGCCCTGCCCATGACCAGCATCTGCATCTCGCCGCCGCTGCAGTACCCGGCCAGCGTCTTCCTGCGCTTGGTCAGCGCCGGGAAGTAGTGGTACACGAGCTCAAGATCCTTCTTCCAGGGCTTGGTCCACCGGGTGGCTGTACCCACCTTGAGGTTCTCCTCGATGGTGAGGTACTTGAAGGGCTGCCTGCCCTCGAGGACCTGGATGATGCCGAGACGGGTGATCTCCTCGGGGGACATGTTCTGCACGCCGGTGCCGTCGAACACGATCTCGCCGTCGGTGACCTTGCCGTTCTCCGGCTTGAGCAGGCCCGAGACGGCCTTCAGTGTCGTGGTCTTGCCGGCGCCGTTGCTGCCGAGCAGGGACACGATGCGGCCGCGGGGAACCTTCAGGGATACGCCCTTGAGTACTTGGATGACGTCCGAATACACGACGGAAATGTTGTTGAGCTGGAGCAAAGTGTCGTTGACGGTCGTTTCCATGGCGTCACCTCAATAGGAGAAGGGCCAGAGCCTGAACGAGGAGCGAACGATCCTCCAGAGCTCGGCGAGCCCCTTGGGCTCGAAGAGGATGAAGAGAACAATGGCCAGCCCGAAGGCGAATTCCCTCAGAGAGGCCACGTTGAGCCCAAAGCCGGCAAGGGCGCCGATGTTCATCATGGCGTCCGTGGCGAAGCGCAGGATCTCGTTGAGGCCTGTGATGAAGATTGCCCCGAAGATGGCTCCGGGTATGCTGCCGAGTCCCCCGATGATGACCATGGCGATGTATTCCACGGAGAGGCCCAGGGTGAAGGGCTCCGTTGAGATGCTGCGCATGTAGTATGCCCAGATGGCGCCGGCGAAGCCGGCGTAGAACGAACTGATCGCGAAGGACAGCAGCTTGTAGCGGAAGATGGGGATGCCCATTCCTTCGGCGGCCCGGTCATTGTCGCGGATGGCGATGAAGGCCCGGCCGTAGTGTGTGCGCATGAGGTTGGATGCGACCAGCGTCATGCCGGTAAGGCTCGCGAAGATGACATAGAAGAACCCCCGGTCCGAGTCGATGGCAAGGCCGAACATGCCAGCCCCGGGGAGCATGATGCCCATGGTTCCCTGGGTCATAGACTCCCAGTGCACGAGGATGTACTCGATGATGAACTGGCCTGCCAGCGTCGCGATGGTCAGATAGAGCCCCTTGAGTCTGCCAGAGGGGATCCCGAAGATCATGCCCACGAAGGCGGTGACGAATCCGGCCAAGGGGACAGCAAGCCAGAAGGGCAGCCCAAGGCGGGTCGCGATGATGGCCCCTGCATAGGCCCCAACGCCGAAGAAGGCCCCGTGGCCCAGCGATATCTGGCCCGTGAAGCCGATAAGGATGTTCAGGCCAAGGGCAGCAATGGCGGCGATACCGGTGATGTTCAGGACATAGAGAAAATAAGGCGAGCTCACGAAAGGGACCGCAGTGAAGAGCAGGGCCAGCCCGATGAGGGCCCATGTGCGGCCGAAGTCGGTCTCGAAGATGGTAAGCTCCTGCGCGTAGTGTTCCTTGTAGTTCCCGCAAGGGTGGTAACGCAGGCGTCTCATCGTGCCCCCCTATACCCGCTCGATCTCCACGAGGCCGAAGAGCCCGTAGGGTTTGATGAGCAGGATGACGACCAGGACGATGTACGGTATCACGTCGCGGAGCGACGGTGATATATACCCGCTCGTGAAGGTCTCCAGCAGGCCGATGATGATGCCGCCGATGATGGCCCCGCCGATGCTGTCGAGTCCTCCCAGGATGACCACCGGGAAGACCTTCAGGCCGATGGACGAGATCTCGTGCACGTTGATGCCGTTGATGATGCCCAGCACGATGCCGCTCATGCCCGCCACCATGGCGGCGATGGCCCAGGACAGGGCGAAGACCTTCTTCACGTGCACGCCCAGGGACATTGCCGCGGTCTGGTTGTCGGCCACGCTCCGCATGAAGATGCCCTGGGGGGAGTACTTGAAGAAGAGTCCGAAGAGCAGCAGGAAGATGCCGCCCATGAGCGAGGAGGCCACGTAGACCGGTGGTATGTAGATGTTTCCCATCTGTATGGCCATGCCCTGGGGCAGGAAGTCGGGGTATGTCTGGAGGTTGCCGCCGAAGAAGAACAGGAGCAGGCCCTTGAACATGGAGGCGAGCCCCACGGTGAGCATGATGACGAAGATGAGGGATTCGCCTATCAGGGGGCGCAGGAAGATGCGCTCCACCACGAAACCGAGCACGAAGCTCCCGGAAAGGGTTATGAGGAAGGCCAGTACCACCGGTATCTTCAGCCAGGAGACGAGGACGAGGAAGAGGAAGGCCCCTATGGCCAGCAGCTGGCCGTGTGCGAAGTTCAGGACCGACGATGCCTTGAAGATCATGACGAAGCCCAGTGCGGAAAGCCCGTAGAGCAGCCCGATGCTCAGGCCGTTGATGAGCAGCTGTAAAAAGAAATCCATGCCGTTTCTCCTGTATGCCCGGTGCCTCAGAACACCGTGATGATCCTGGCCGTGGTCTCGATCATGCCCACCTGGCCGTCGCGGTAGCGGACCTTGCCCTTGACCCTGATATCGTCGAGGCCCTGATACATGGCCTCTATCATGGGAAGGTACAAACCGTAGACAAAACGCCGGCGTACCTTGCCTGTCCTCGTGAGCTCCTCGTCGTCCGCGTCCAGCAGCTTGTAGAGCAGGATGAATCGCTTGATCTTCATGGGCTGGGGAAGCTGGGCATTGACCCTGTTCACCTCTTCGACGATGAGCTGCTCCACCTCGGGCCGCTGGGACAGGTCTGTGTAGGTGGTGTATGGTATCATGCGGTCCTCGGCCCAGTTGCCCGCATTGCCCTGGTCGATGTTGATGAGTGCCGTGATGAAGGGCCGACCCTCTCCGAAGGTGACGGCTTCCTTTATGTAGAGGGAGAACTTGAGCCTTGTCTCGATGAAGTCCGGCGAGAAGGCGTTGCCTTCCTTGTCGCGGATGATGTCCTGCTTGCGGCCGATGATCACCAGGTGACCGTCGTCGTCGAAGTACCCGGCATCGCCGGTGAGGAGCCACCCGTTCTCGAAGGTCTTCTCCGTAGCCTCGTAGTCGTTGTAGTAGCCGGTGAAGACCGACGGGCTTAGGACCATGACCTCCTGGTCCTGAGAGATCTTCACCTCGGTATGGGGCAAGGCCTTGCCAACGGTCTCGGGTTTCACCTCGTCGTCGGGCTGCACCTGAAAGATGCCGCAGGTCTCGGTGAGCCCATAGCACTGCTTCAGGTTCAGGCCGCAGGCCCGGAAGAACCTGATCACGTCGGGGCTGATGGGGTGTCCCCCGGTATAGGCACTGAGAAAGCCTGAGCAGCCTACGCGGTCGAGCAGAGGATTAAGCACCAGGAGTTTCGCGAGGGCGTGCAGGACCCTGAGCGTCAGGGGTACGACCCCCTGCCGGGCCTTGAGGTCGACGCAGGCGGTGCCGATCCTCTCGGCCAGGGTAAAGGCGGTCCGGTTGATGAATCCTGCATCGTCGATCTTGACACGGATCCTGGAGGCGAGGTCCTCCCAGAAGCGGGACGACGAAATGAGAAGGTCCGGGCCGATCTCGCGAAAGTCCGCTTCAACGGTCTCGGGCGTCTCGGGGAAATTCATGGTCATGCCGCCCAGGAGAGCCACGCCGAAGCCCCACATCTGGTCCACGATCCAGGCAGGAGGCGTCATGGAAAGCCAGTTGCCTCCTATATCCACCGGGGTCGAATCGATCCATTTCCTGCCCATGGCCGAGTAGTTCCGGTGGGACAGCATGGCAAGCTTGGAGATCCCCGTGGTGCCCGAGGTGAGGATCATGTGGGCAGTCTCGGCGACCTTCCCCTTGGAGAGCTCTTCAGCGAACAGGCCCGGGTGCCTCGATTCGTGCTTTATCCCGAGGTCCAGCAGGTCGCGAAAGCTCACCAGGAGTCTGTTCCCGGCATAGCTCCGCATGCCCGTGGGATCCACGTAGATGATCGCCTTCACGTGAGGCAGGTTGCCGCTCTGCTCCAGGAGCTTGTCTACCTGTTCCTGGTCCTGGACAAGGACGAAACTCGCCTGGATGCGGGAGATCGTCGATGCAAGCTCACTTGAGATAGCCGATGTGAAGAGATTGAGCGTCACGGCACCGAACGCCTGTGCACCGAGCTGGGTAAACAGCCACTCCGGGTGGTTGTTCACGATCATGCCCACATGGTCGTGGCGCTCGAGACCGAGTGCCTTGAGCCCGAGGCCGGTGTGCTTCGCGAAGCTCAGGTAGTCTTCCCAGGTGTAGGCCTTCCAGACCCCGTAGGCCTTCTCGCGGATGGCCGGGTAGTCTTTTCCGAGGTGTGCCGCCTGGTACGCCAGGATCTGTGGCAGGGTCCACCCCTCGAACCGGTCGAGGTGTTCGGGGCTGACCTTCTTCACGGAGAATTCCCTGTCCATGGATCCTTCCTAACCCTCTTCGGGGCGATCCAGACCGAGATCGGAGGTATCTCCGAGGTAGGCCTTGATGACCTCGGGGTGGTCCTGTATCTCCTCGGGCAGGCCTTCGGCCAACTTCTCGCCGAAGTTGAGCACGATGACCCGCTGTGAGATGCTCATGACGATGGACATGTCGTGTTCCACCAGGATCATGGTCTGACCCCACCCGTCGTGCAGTTCCAGGAGGAACCGCACCATGTCCTCCTTTTCCTCGAGCGTCATGCCGGCGAAGGGCTCGTCCAGCACCAGCAGGCTCGGCTCGCATGCCAGTGCGCGACCCAGCTCCACGCGCTTGCGCATACCGTACGGGAGAGACCCCACGAGCTCCTTGCGGATGGGCTGCATTTCCAGGAAGTCGATGATCTCCTCCAGGATCTCGTGATGCCTCACCTCCTCCCTCTTGACCGATGGCGAGTAAAGGCACGCCAAAGCGAGGTTGTAGGACGAGCGGGTGTGTCGGGCCAGCAGCATGTTCTGGAGCACGGTCATGCCGGGGAAAAGCTCGATGTTCTGGAAGGTCCTGCCTATGCCCAGAGACGTGAGCTTGTGGGTATGGAGGCCTGTGATGCTGCGCCCATTGAATAAGATGTCCCCCGAGGTGGCCTTGTAGAAGCCCGTGATGCAGTTGAGCAGGCTCGTCTTGCCGGCGCCGTTGGGGCCGATGACGGCCACCAGTTCGCCGGTGTGGACCGACAGGCTCACGTCCTTGATGGCCTGGATCCCGCCGAAGGCGAGAGACAGGCCCTTGACCTCGAGCTCGGCCTGTCTGATCGCCATCTTCTCGGTGGTAAAAATTCGCGGTTGCCCGCGGTATGCTCTCACGCGCCCGTACCCTTGAGTATTATTTCGTGCCGAGGAGCTTGATCGTACCCTTGCCGGGGGTGATGAAGCCGGTCAGCGGGGTGAAGGTGCCGTCCTCGTGGATCTGCACGATCCTGCCCGTGAAAGATGCCCCGTGATCTTCCTTCGTGTAGGTGATATTCGGAACGAACCCGCCGAAATCCTCGTTCCTGAAGGTCTCCATGGCCGTGGCGATGTTCCCGGGGTTCACCTGGCCGTACTTCTCCTTCGCCCTGAGGAAGGCACGCTCCATGATCATGCCTACAACCACGCCTTCCCAGTAGGCGGTGTCGAATGAGTCAACCGTCTTGTAGCGCATCCAGAGCTCTTTCATGATCTTCATGCCCGGGACGTTGTCCGATGGCAGGGCTCCGCAGAACTGCATCTTCACACGGTCGCGCAGGAGGCCCTTGCCGTTCTTGAAGAAGTCGGGATCGGTCGAGGTCCAGGTGCCGATAAACATGGGTTTGTAGCCGATGCGGTCCGCCCCCTTGAGCGTGCTGATGATGGCAGCGGGCAGCATCTGCATGAACACGTACTGGGCCCCCTTCTGCTTGAGGCGCAGGAGTTCGGTCGTGAGGTCCACGGTCTGGGGAGGAAATTCCTCGATGGACACGATCTCGATGTTCTTTCCCTTGACGTATTCCTTGCTCGGTTCATGGATGGATCGACCGTAGGCGTTGTTGTAGGTCAGGAGGCCCACCTTGGGTGCTCTTGGGCCCTTGTGCACAGCGGCGATATATTCCATGACCACGGCGCAGTCGAGCTTGTAGGACCCGAAGGGCAGGAACATGTAATCAACGGGCGGCTGGAGAAGTTCCCAGGCGGTGGAGTAATTGAGCGCCGGGATCTTGAACTTCTGCAGGAGCGGCTTGGCCTGGATGCCCTCGCCAGCGCCCCAGGTGGCGATCATGTCCACTTTCTCCTGCATGGCGAACTTGCGCACCGCTGCCACGGCCTCGGCGGGCTTGTACGCGGTGTCAACGGTGATCATGGTGACCTTCGTCCCCTTGACGCCGCCCTTGACCTCGTTCACATACCGGAAGTAGTCCTGTGTGCCCTTGGCGTGGTACTGGCCCCAGGTTGATGCAGGGCCGGTGAGGTTGATGGCCGCCCCCACCTTGATGTCCTTTGCCTGGATCGCCGGCGCCAGAACGATGGCGGCGACGAGCAGCAAACCTCCGATGGTCAGTGCACGTCTCATGGTCGTCTTCATTGCATATCCTCCCTTGCCTTTTGTCTTCTAACCCACCCACTACCCTGAACGTATAAAAAAAGCCGCAGGTAGACGAAACCGGTCTACCTGCGGCTTTTTCTGACTAGGTCTTAAAAGCTCAAACGCAGGCAGACCTAATCAAAAAAGAAGAACCCGAAAGAATGTGTAAGACGTCTTGGTGCCATAACCCAGGAGGTTTATAGATATACGGCCAGGAAGTCAAGGGAAAAGTCGCGTCATATGACCGACGGGATGGACCGGTAGTGATCCTGGCGCTGGGCTTCGGGGAGTGCGAGGAAGGTGTCGATCACCCTGAGCATGTCGTCCCGGCGCTCGTCGATGTGGCCGTGGGCCTGGATGTAGTTGTTGGCGTGGTCGCAGGTGAAGAACATGTGAGAGGGCTCGAGGCCTGCGACAAGGCTGCGCAGTTCGAGGACCGTGCCCTCTGCGGTCTGCTCGGTGAACTCTCCTGAGCGGATCTTATCCATGAGGCGCGACATGGGATGGATCCACAGGCGGCGCACCCTGACGAAGTGGGGCTTCACCGCATTGAGCACGTGGGCTGACTCCCTCGCGTGCTCTTGCCACAACTCCCGGCCGCCGAGGCCCACGAGGAAGTAGTAGCTCAGCTCCATCCCCGAGTCCATGGTCTTTTTCCCGGCATCTATGAGCTGGGTCTGGCTGGTGCCCTTCTTCTGAAGACTGAGAACTGCGACCGATCCGCTCTCCATGCCAACATGCACCCTGTCGAGCCCTGCAGCGTGGATTTCCTTGAGTTCTTCTGCGTCCTTTTTGGCAAGGGAAGAGGCACGGCCATAGGATGTCACCCGTTCGAGCCCGGGAAACGTCTTTCTGAGATGGGTGAGGACCTTCACGATAAACTCCGTCGGGAGCCCAAGCGGGTTGGCATCGCCGAGAAAGGCGGTCCTGAAGATGTCCCCATACATCGCGTGCAGGGCGTCGATGTCCTGGAGTACGTCTTGAAGGGGCCGTTCCGAGAACGGGGTGTCGAAGAAGTCGTATATGCCGCAGAACAGGCAGCGGTTCCAGTTGCAGCCGCGCACTGTGCGTACGAGCAGGCTGCGGGCCTCGCTGGGTGGCCTGATGACAAGGTGCTCGGGTATGTGCATGGGATTGTTATAGGTAGCGGGGGAAGTGAGGTCAAGGATTACATACAAAGAACCACGACCCTTGTGGGGCCGTGGTCTCGTACGGATCGTCCGGTATGAGAGGAGGCTGTCCTGTCAGTTCTCCGCCTTCTCTGGTACGCGGGCGGCATGCCCGAGGAACCTGAGCGTGATGGCGGCGAATGCCGCGATGCCGGTTGCCAGGATGATGACTGTCATGGCTAAGCCCTCCGTGCCTTTCTCTCGATGAGAACCTCTTGGATGAACCCCTTGAAGCCCAGC
>Ga0116156_10005572_pt1 | contig 10433 bp, 8 predicted proteins | sample AD_UKC045_MetaG_FD_89891 | JGI IMG/M metagenome (GOLD analysis project Ga0116156, IMG submission 89891) | Active sludge microbial communities of municipal wastewater-treating anaerobic digesters from USA - AD_UKC045_MetaG | ecosystem: Engineered > Bioreactor > Anaerobic > Digestate | place: USA... | reverse complement strand
CTGATACTCTTGTAATCCTTGCCCAGGTACGCCCGCTGAACATCGTTGTTGTTCAGCAGCTCTTCGGCCGTGCCTTCCAGCACGATCTGGCCCGTCTCGATAACATACCCCCGGTCCGCGATGCGGAGCGCCGCCCGGGCGTTCTGCTCAACCAGGAGGATTGTGTTGCCGGCCTCGCGGAGCTTCCGTATCTCCTCGAATATGCCTTTTACGATGATGGGCGCCAGTCCCATGGACGGCTCGTCAAGCATGATCAGCCGCGGCCGCGCCATCAGGGCCCGTCCGATTGCCAGCATCTGCTGCTCGCCCCCTGACAGGGTGCCCCCGAGCTGGGCTGCCCGCTCGCGGAGGCGCGGGAACATCACGTAGATCCCTTCCAGGTCTCCGGCAACCTCGCGCCTGCGTCCGCGCCGGAGCTGCGTGTACGCGCCCAGCATCAGGTTTTCGCGCACGGTCATGGTATCGAAAATCAACCGTCCCTCCGGGACCAGGGAACAGCCGGCCGCGACGATCGTTTCCGGCGAAGCGGCGCTGATCTCGCTTCCGTTGAAGACGATCTCCCCTTCGCGGGCGCGGACCAGGCCGGCCACGGAAGCGAGAAGCGTGCTCTTGCCCGAGCCGTTGCCGCCTATAATGGTCACGATCTCGCCCGGGCTCACGTGCAGGGAAGCGCCCTTGAGGACCCGGAGGCTGCCGAACCCGGCGTTCAGGTTGCGTATCCTAAGCATCTTCCTCTCCCAGGTACACCCGTATCACCTCCGGGTTCCTCTGGATTTCAGAGGGGACGCCTTCGGCTATCTTCTTTCCGGAGGAGAGCACCGTGATTTCGTCGGATATGTTCATGACGAGCGACATGTCATGCTCTATCACGAGGACCGTGACGCCCCGCTCGCGTATCGTCGTAATCATGTCGGATATATGCGCCGTCTCATATATGTTGAGCCCTGCAGCCGGCTCATCGAGAAGGAGGAGGACCGGCTCCGTCGCCAGGGCGCGTGCGAACTCCACGATCCGCTGCTTCCCGAATGGCAGGCTCGATGCCTCCTGTCCGGCAAGGTCGTCGATCCCCAGCAGCTTCAGGATGTCCATCGACTTCTCGCGTATCTCCCGCTCCTCGCGCCGCGCACCGGGCAGCCGCAGCATGGCCTGCACGAACCCGGCGCGGGTTCGAATGTGCCGGCCGATCATGACGTTTTCCAGCACGCTCATGTGCGTGAAGAGCTTGATATTCTGGAACGTGCGCGAGATCCCCCGGCGCGCGATCCGGTAGGGAGGCCGCCCCTGTATGGGCGAGCCGTCGACGGCGACCTCTCCTGAATCCGGGGCGAGCGCGCCCGAAATCAGGTTGAAGAGCGTGGTCTTCCCCGCTCCGTTGGGGCCGATGACCGCCTTGATCATGTTCCTCTCGACCGAGAAGGAGACATCGTCCACCGCGCGCAGGCCGCCGAACGAGCGGCTCAATCCCTGTATGGTAAGGAAGCTCATTCTTCGTTCTTTGCCCCGAACATGGATTTAATCCGCGCCGGCAGACCGGCAAGGCCGCGAAGCGACTCCATTCTCAGGAGGCCCTCCGGCGCGAACATCATGATGCCGATGAGGATGGAGCCGAAGACAAATTCGTCGTAGCTCCCGAAATATCCCCGCAGGGAAAGGTAATTGAGTACGACGCCCATGACAAGGGCGCCCCAGAGGTTTGCCATACCGCCGACGGCCACGATTGCGACGTAGCTCACCGATTTCATTGTTTCCGCCTCCGACGGCCTGATGCCGCCGTTGAAATGCGTGAGAAACACGCCCGCCACGCAGGCGAATACCGCGCTCAGGACGAACACGAGGAGCTTGTAGCGCGCGATATCCACGCCCATTGCGTTGGCCGCCTCCTCGCTCCCGTGGATCGACCGGAGGGCGCGCCCCACGCGGGAATCAACCAGGTTTATCAACAGTACAACGCCGGCCACAACCAGTACCGCGGCGATGTAAAAATTCTCGACCCGCCGCGCGGGATCGCCGCACACGGCCAGCCCGCCGGGTATCGGAAAGGGCGGCAGGTCGGATATCCCGTCCGCTTCGCCGAACAGGCTCGCGCCGAGAACGATCCGGTACACGATGATCCCGAAGCCCAGGGTCGCCATTGCGAGGTAATGGCCTTTCAATTTCAGGATGGGTATGCCGATGAGAAAGGCGACAATGGCGGTTATCACGACCGCTGCAACGAGCGCGGCCCAGGGCGAGAGTACGAGCGTCTCTGCCCCGTACGCGTCCTTTGACACTGCTGCAAGCCCCGCGGCGGCAACCGCCTTCACCACCGGGTTACCCGCCGCCCCGGACAGGTCCAGGGTAGTCAGCACGGCCGAGGTGTAGCCGCCAATGGCAAAAAATGCTGCATGCCCCAGGGATATCTGCCCGGTGTAGCCCATGAGAACCGTGAGACCCAGTATCACCAGTGAATAGTAGGCGGCCATGGTCAGCTGGGTAAGATAAAACTCCCGCCCGATGAGGGAACTCGCCACCTGGAACAGGACGATGCAGCCGACGAGCACCGCGACGGGTATGTATTTTTTTGCATTCATCAGAATTCCTTCAAACCGGCGGCTTCCTTTTTTCCAAAGAGGCCGCTCGGCCGTACGAACAGGATGAGGAGTAGCACGGCAATGGCGATGGCGTCCTTGTAGGCAAGCGGCATTATGCTGATACTGAAGGCCTCCAGCAGGCCGATGACAATGCCGCCGATAACCGCGCCGGTACTGTTCCCGAGACCTCCCAGGATCGCCACGGTGAAGCCCTTGATGGCCAGCGACGTTCCGCAGTCGTATTGCGTCTGGGTTATAGGCGACACCACGCACCCCGCCAGCGCACCGATGGCGGCGGAAAGCATGAACGAGATGGTGACCATGTTGCGGGTGTTAATGCCGCAGAGCCGCGCCGCCGTCATGTTGGATGCGCAGGCACGCATGGAGCGGCCGGTGACCGTTACCCGAAAGAAGACCCCCAGGAGCGCGACGATAATGCCGCTTACACCCAGGACCCAGAGCACCTGCGGCGAGATATAGGCGCCCAGAATGTTGATCGAGGTCACTTCGCTGCCGGTAAAATAGGGGAGCGACCGGACCTTTTCGTCCCACACGTGAAGGGCGATATCCCGGATCAGGATAGAGAGGCCGATGGTGATAATGACCATGTTGAGAACCGTGGGTTTCTTCAGACGCCGTATAAAAATGAAGTCTATGAGCGCTCCCACGAACGACGTGATGACGACTGACGCCAGTATGGCGACGGGCAGCGGCATGAAGGCGCTTAATGAGATCGCCGTCATACCGCCCAGCATGAGGAACTCTCCCTGGGCAAAATTGATGATGCCGGTCGTATTGTATATGATATTAAAACCGATCGCAACGATGGCGTAAATGCTACCGTTGGTAATGCCGGAAAAAATATATTGCAAGATCTGTTCGAAAGGCATGGCGTACCGCTTAAACGAACGGGGCCGGCGGCAGCGCCGGCCCCGTGATGATGTGTCAGTTATTTATCTTCGTATTTGACGAACTTGCCGCCCCTGACGGTCAGCAATTCAAATCCATTGATATCCAGACCGGTATGGTCCGCAGGTGAATAATTAAAGACGCCTCCGGTTCCGGCGAAGCCCTTGAGATTTTCGAGCGCGTCGCGCGTTTTCTCCTTGTCCGATCCGCCCCTTTTCATGGCCTCTACGAGAATCATCAGCGCGTCATAGGCATGGCCGCCAAACGTGCTAGCGTCTTCAGCGTATTTGCCCTCGTAGTCCTTTTTATATTTAGCAAGGACTTGTTTCTGGGGATGGCTGTCCGCAAGCTCGTCAACGATGAGCAGACGCCCGCACGGGAAGATGATTCCCTCGGCAGCTTCACCGGCTTCCTTGACGTACTTTATGTTGCCGAATCCGTGGCTCTGAAACAGAGGCACATTCATGTTCAGCTGTTTCATGTTTTTCGCGATGATAGACTGTGCCGGCACGATTGACCAGTTGACGACAGCCTGCACGTTCTTCGCCTTGATCTTGGTGAGCACGCCCGTGAGGTCCGTTGCTTTCTTGTCATAGACCTCGCTGATCAGGATCTGGACGCCGGCCCCGGGGGCCAGCTTTTCAAGCTGTTTTTTACCCTCTGCGCCGAACCCGTCATTGCTGGAAACAACGCCGATCTTCGTAATCCCCTTCTTTTTCATGAGGTTGAGTATCATTTGCGCCGCATCGCTGTCCTTCTGCGGGGTCTTGAACACGTACTTCGAGATAGGATTAACGATCGACTCGGCCGCAGCGCACGATACCAGGATGACTTTCGCATCATCACAGATGGACTTGATCTTCATCGATTCGCCGCTGGTGGACGGTCCAATGATGGCGAACACCTTGTTCTCATCTATCAGTTGTTTCGCGAAGGATATGGCATTTTCCGGTTTTCCTGCCGAATCCTTGATGATAACCTCGATGTTCTTTCCATCGATGCCGCCTGCGGCATTGATTTCATCCTGCAGCATCTGGACCGTCTTGGCTTCGGGCGCACCCAGGAACGACGCTCCTCCCGTTACAGCGAAAATAGCGCCAATCTTAACAGTTTCTTTGTTTTGTTTTTTACAGGAAACTGCAATGGCCATGACAGCCATGCACACGATGAGAGTTAATAATTTTTTTAACGACATAACGCCTCTCCTGAAAAATAAAATATGGTTACTGCTGTATGTATGTATTGTTCTGAAAAAATAGTGTTAATCAATACCACCAGCCCGGATACGTCAAGCATTTAGCACTGCGTGCCCGGCTTAAATCATAAAAAGTTCTTGTATCATGGCTGATGCATATATATTCTTATCATTGAAATACCGGGAGTTCATGATGAAACTGTTCGAAATGCTTTCAAGAAAAAGGCCGGGCCACGAAGGAGTCCAACGCCGGAACCCGACAGGATCAAAATACGAGCATTTTGATTTCACTCCCGATCGGTTCGAATGCAGCCTGAGTTCCCTCTCTCATTCCCGCGAATGCGAAGGCCTCTTCCTGGACCGCTATTCCAGGGACGAAGTCATGCAATTGCTGCGCACTGTCGGCATAGCGGACCTGTGCGCGGCAAAGGGTTACCGGGACCTGCTCATTACCATAGCCAAAGACAACGACCGCATCCACCGCTTCAGGCTTTATAACGGCAAAGAGTCGCCCGGCCGACTGCTCATGGAGCTTAGGCTCTCCGAGCTGGTGTACACACCGGACCCCGCGATGACCGGCGGCGCGATCAAGCCGCAGAGGTACAACGCGATGGCGGTCGAGTGGCTGACGCTGCAGAGCCCCCGGGACCGCTTCACCGACGACCGCCCGCGGCTTCCCGCCCAGGACCGCCCGGGCCTGGGCGGCGTCGTGCAGATCGCGCGCCTCCTGGAAACCCTGGCCGGAGAGCTGTCCGTCTCTGCGGTGCTGGACGTCCCCTCGCATTTTCATGCCGCGGTCATGTATTCCCGCCGGTTCCGCTTTACCGACCCCAAGCGCGAGGGCATGATGCAGGGCGTCCTTCGCGACCTGGGGAACCATTCGCTTGCCGACCTGAGCTGGGCCTTCGTGACCGGAGACATCCGCGACGCGCTCACGGGCGAGCCGGTCGCCTACGTCCCGTCCGAGCAAGTCCTCCCGGTGGATGCCGGCCTGGCCCGCTACTTTACCTCGCGATACTACCGCCAGTCCTCGGAAGAGGCGGCGCATGCACGTCACTACGCTATTGACATAGAGAAGATGAGGGAAAAGAGGAAAACGATCAAGAACTGACAGGCGGGATATCTCCCCGTCCCCGGCCTTCGGCCGACCCTTCACTGTTTCGGGGAAGGGGGCCGAAGGGCGGGAGGAGCGTTACTTCAGATATATGATCAGGTCGAACGGCTCTTCTTTCTCGCCGAACATTGCAAAGAGCGGCAGGTCAATCACGGTCAGGTCTATGATTTTCTGAATCTCAAGCTTCTTCTCGTCCTTGCCCTTCCTGATTGTTACTTTCTCCGGATTGAATTTCTTCCCCAGAAAAATCTGGTACCGTACCGAGGAGAGAAAGAGCTGGGTGATCTGCTTTCCCATTGCGTTCATCTGGTCATTCGGGTCCTGCTGGTCAGGTGGAACGTTCCCGTCATCCGTCACCTTCTTGTCTGCAGCACCCGAATCGGTTTTTTTCTTTTCGTCCTTTTTCTGCTCATCCGGCTTTTTCATCGGCTCGAAATGAAATACTATCTGCTTCTTGTCCGGCAGATAAGACGGGATCAGCGGGAAGTCCTCCTTTTGCATCTTCTTGAACGGGAATTTTTCGAAGTTCGGGACCTGAAAGGAAATCTCCATTCCCGAATCGTACTCGCTTTCAATTTTGGTAAAATTCAGGTTTTTCACCAGGCCCTTCAGTGAATCCGGCAGCTCCTTTTTCTGCTTTTCCATCATGTCGCCGAGGCTTTGCTCCTTTTTATCTTCTCCTCCCTGCCCCTTCTGGGCCTGTTCCAGAGCCTTGGAGAAGCGGAATACCCACCTGACGTCCATGTTGCCGTCATCCTTCCAGTCAAGGATATGGCTGATCTGGAAGCACTGGGTGAGCAGGAATACCGGCAGAAGAACAAGGGCAAACCTGCATTTTTTCATGGAATTCGGGAATGACTTCATATGATTTCTCCTCTGATAATTTAATGCCGTGCGAGCTTCAACACCCGCCCGCTGACCGCATTGAATACACATTCATCCCCAACGCCGGTCATTGCCTGGTGCGCCATTACAATAACGGTTCCGGATTAAAATGCAATATAAAAATATTTTATTTTTTATACTTATACCATTCGGGATGCGCCCGGAAGGCCATCATTTCAGCCCGTGAAAAATATTTGCAATTAATCAGCGGTTAAGCTATTATATGATACATGGCGGATTGTGCCGTACGTTTTCAGCGGCCTGATCAGAAGTTCATTAATGGCGGCAGTGATGATCACATCGCGCCCGGTGTCACTATCAACCTGAAGGACGCATCAGTGGCTACAAAAAAAACAGGACATGACAAATCGACCGGGCACTCCCGCGAAACAAAGAGGCGTGCGCGGACATCATCAATGCCTCTAAAACAATACCGCACCCTGATACAAATACTGCCCGTGCCGGCAGTGATTATCGACAGGGACGGCGTAATCCGGATTGCGAATATCCATGCTGCGGCTCTCCACGGATACGGCAGCCCGGAAGAACTGGCGGGCATCAAGGGTCTTGAACTGCTGGCGGAGGGCGAACGGGCCAGACCATCGGAATCGAGCGCGAAAATCGTACGGTCCGGATACCACCGCTCCGAGTACACCCTCCTACGCAAAGACGGGACCGAGTTCCTTGCCGAGGTCGACCTCTCCCCGATGCGCGACCGGAAGGGGGATATCACCAGCTATCTCGCGATTTCGCATGATATTTCGGAGCGAACGAAAATAGACGCCGCCCTCCGTGAAAGCGAGGAGCGCTACCGCATCATCTCCGAGCTGTCAACAGACTACGTGTTCAAGTTTACTGTTGGCGATGACGGGCGACTCCACCTGGCCTATATGTCGGAAAACCTCCAGAACATAACAGGCCGCACTCCGGAGGAGGTGGCCTCCTCGGATCGATGGATAGGCATCATACACCCGGATGATGAAGCGGAATTCCTGGCTTTCCAGAAGAACCTTGTAATCAGCGGCAGACCGGACGAAATCGAGTGCCGCACGTTCTTAAAAAACGGCACCATGAGATGGATCCATATCTTCACAAGGCCGCTCAGAGACCGGGAGGGGGGCGAAGTGACCTCAATCATCGGTGCGATCAAGGACGTCACGGATCGCAGGAATGCAGAAACGAAACTTGCTGAAAGTGAAGAGCTTTACCGATCGATCATTGAATCCTCGCCGCAGGGGATGCATTTTTACAAGCTGGAGCCCGACGGCCGCCTCGTGTTCACCGGCGCCAATCCCGCGGCGGACACAATCCTGGGAGTGGACAACACCCAGTATATCGGCAAGACCATCGAGGAGGCTTTCCCCTCACACGCGCAGACCGATATCCCGGATCATTACCGCACGGTATGTAAAACACAATCTCTCTGGCACACAGAGGAGGTCAATTACAAAAACGCCCGCATCACCGGCGCGTTTTTTGTCCAGGCCTTCCCGATAGGACGGGACCGCGTGGTTGCAGCGTTCTACGATATTACCGACCGCAAGATAGCAGAGGCGGCCCTCCTGGAAACCCAGCAGCGGCTGGAATACATCCTCGGTGTCACCAAGACAGGAATCGATATCATAGACGCGGATTACAACCTCCGCTATGTTGACCCGGAATGGCAGAAGACATACGGCCCGTACGAGGGTAAAAAATGCTATAATTACTTTATGGGGCGCGACTGTGCCTGTCCTACCTGCGGTATACCGCGCGCCCTTGAAACGAAAATGGTCACCGTTACGGAAGAAGTGCTTTCCAATGAAAACAACCGGGTCATCGAGGTCCACTCGATCCCCTTCCAGACCCGCGACGGGCACTGGATGGTAGCGGAGTTCAATCTTGATATCACCGAGAGGAAAAAGTCGGAAGAGCATATACGCAGCTCACTCGCGGAAAAGGAGACGCTCCTGAAAGAAATTCATCACCGGGTGAAGAACAACATGCAGATCATCACCAGCCTCCTGAGCCTGCAGTCACGCTATTTCACTGATGCGGAGCTCGGCAGGCAGTTTACCGAGGCCCAGAACCGGATCAGGTCCATGTCACTCGTGCACGAAACCCTCTATCAATCGAAGGACTTCGGGCACATCAACCTCCGCACATACATCATGCAGCTTGCGCACGAGATTATGAGCAGTTATTCAGCCATGACCAGGCAGATCAACCTCAACCTTGAGCTCGACCAGGCGGAAATCACTATTGATCATGCAGTACCCTGCGGCCTCATCATTAACGAGCTTATAACCAACTCGATCAAACACGCCTTCCCCATCGGGTGGGAGGGTTCGCCGGAGATATCGGTGATATTCAGGATGAAGGATGACGGTTTTGCCAGGCTGGTCATCAGCGATAACGGCGTGGGGATACCGGAAGGCACCACCCCGGGCAAAACGGACACCCTGGGCCTGTCCCTGGTCCCGCTGCTCGCAGAGCAGCTGAGAGGCGAGGCAACGCTCGACCGGTCGGCGGGCACGCGGTTTACCATACGGTTCAGGCCGTAACCGGTACGCGTCGGCAAGCCGGGCAGGCCCTGTTCAAGATTACAATGCGCGTGACAGCAAACATGACGGCTTAACTTAAAGAGAGGAGGCAAAGAACCCACGGACGGCTTTCGTCCGTGGGCTCTGCGGGGCATACTTAATCAGGATTCACGAAATTCGTGTCCTTGATGGCGAGTCCGAAGCCCAGGATGTCATCCGATCCGTCGCCTGATTCGTAGCAATCATATATATGGAAACCGGCAAACCCGCCCTCCGGATCGAAGATGATGACGGCAGTAGCAGGATTTTCGTCTATGGATCCCTCGGCGATAAACGCGCCATGGCAGAGATACGCATTCCGTATCCCGGGAAAATTTGCATGGTCAAGAGCGTCATTGAGAAGTGAGTACGTGTTCAAATCATTAACCAGCGATTCTGAATCGTAATCCGCGACAGGGGTCATTGCCGTATCGCTGAAAAGCGGTGTGCCGGTTGAGGTGTTTTCGCCGAAATTAAATACCTGGACGCCACCCCCTGCGGTAATGACTATGGTGTGAGTTTCTACCGATTCCTCATCCCCGGGAGCCGCTCCCTTGTCATACTGGTACAGCATGGCCGCATAGGTTCCCGCATAGGCTGGCTGGAAGTCCTTGGACGAGGCCTGGGGCAGGGCAAAGGCGCCACCGCCGCCCTGGTTCTCCCCATAAATAAGCTGCGCCGCTGAAGTAGGATCGCCTATCATCACGATTGAATCGGCCCATTCATGCGGCTCCGGAGCGGTCCACCAAACGAACGCGCCGGACTCCGCTTCTTGCACAAGGTCTCCTATACCGAGTACTTCAGGATTTATGTCTGCCGATGCATCATCATGGATACTATACTCAGCTCCATAAAGCCTGCCATTGTTATCGGATGAATCGGAAGCGGCAAACCCGCACATCATGTCGGGCTCGCCGTCGCCATCATCGGCTTTCACATGCAGCCAGTTGAATGCCCTTTCATAGTACTGGCTCTGCTTCACGTCCTTGCGTTTAAACGCGAAGGTAGGAGGCTCCAGCATTCCATCGGCCGAATCAAAACCGGCAAAAACAACGACCTCACCCGGGATTTCAGCGAACGAGCCTGTCGAATTTCATAAATAACCGGCAAACACAGTATCTCCCGGCCCCTAAAACCGGGAGATGTTTCTTATATAATCATCTTTCTGCTTATCGTTTTTCTCAACTCATCGAACAATT
>Ga0116156_10005556_pt1 | contig 10449 bp, 8 predicted proteins | sample AD_UKC045_MetaG_FD_89891 | JGI IMG/M metagenome (GOLD analysis project Ga0116156, IMG submission 89891) | Active sludge microbial communities of municipal wastewater-treating anaerobic digesters from USA - AD_UKC045_MetaG | ecosystem: Engineered > Bioreactor > Anaerobic > Digestate | place: USA... | reverse complement strand
ATTTACGGATAATGAACTTAACAAGATTATTACCGAATGGTATAACAAAATAAATGATGTTAAAGACCCCATACTTAAAAGGCGTGTTGTTGTATGGAATAATGTTTTGTTGGGTGCAAAAATAGATTTTGATAAAGATATTTTTCCCTTGGAAGACCAATTGGAAAAATGGGCTGCCGGAGATATTAGCGAAGGCGAAAAACCAAGTGACGAAGAGTTTAATACTTTAATTTTGGAATTAATGAAAAGACGAAATGAAAAGGCAATAAAATACGGTTTTAAAAATTATGCGGAACTACAATTTTTACTAACCGATATTAATTTAGTCGACTTTTACGCAATTGTTAAACAAGTTGATGAGTTAACCAAAGAACCATATCTAAAATTTCTTGAACAAATAAAAAAAGAGGAAAATAAAAACGAAATTACCGGTTTGGATATTCGTAAAATGATTGGTACTGCTTATAAAAACAAGTTTTCGGCACTTATTCCTGCAAATACGCTTGATTCTCTAATTACTCTAACAATTTTTAATTTAGGAATTGATTATAAAAGTTTACCGATACGTTTTGTGGAAAAAGATATACCTTTTGGAGGAAACGGACTTGCAATAAAAATACCAACTGATTTTAGAATTGTAGTAAAAGAAAACCAACCAATAAATGTTTATATGCATGAACTTGGGCACGGTTTACAAGGTGTATTAACAAAAACGGAATATCCAATTCTTAAAGGATATGAGTGGTGTTTGGGTAATACATGCCCGGCGTTTTCGGAAGGAATTGCCGAAACATCTGCAAAAATAACAAGCAATAAAACATGGATGAAAAATTATTTGCAGTTTTCGGATAAAGAAATTGCACAAAAAGACTCTGCTTTTAATAAATATTCGGCACTATATTTACGTTATCATCTTTATGCAATTACTTTAGAAATTGAACTTTATAAAAACTTGGATAGAGACCCCAATATAATACGTGATAGTTTATATAATCATTTTTTGTTTGCTAAAAACGCATTTAAAAATAAGTTTAATTATTACGAATTTCCAACCTACATATCGTATCCCGTATATTTACATAATTATTTTTTGGCGGATATTATTTCCTGCCAAGTGCATAATACACTGAAATCTAAATTTGGCGATAATTATGTGTTAAATAAAAATGTAGGCAGTTATCTATCTAAAAATTTGCTTGAAGAAGGGGAATTAATACCATGGAAGGAGAAAGTAATTAAAATGACCGGAAAAGATTTGGATATTAAAGAATTTTTGAAACAATATGGCTTATAAACTTATCTTAATTTGTTGTTTATTGGTAATTTTTGCTGCTTGCGGTGTAAGCAAAAAAGAAGCCGATGAAGCATATAAAAACGGAATTGAGCATTTATCTTCTATTAAAAAACAGCCGGATAAAAAAGCCGATGCCTTATATTTTTTACTAATTGCAGTTAAAAACGATAAATATAAAACTGCCGATAACGCAATTATTATTACTTCTTTGGCGGCAGATATTTATTCAAACCCCACTAATTTAACATTAGACGACAAATTTAGATTGGAAAAAGATATAATTACCGGCTGTAAATTATTAAATGAAATATATAATGCAGATAATGAAAAAGAAAAGTTAAAATGTAAAGCAGAAATAGTAAATATTATACGTTCATCATTACCAATTTATTCTACAATTAGAGCCGCATTAACAAATAAAGATAATAACTTATATAATAAGTTTGTTACTATTAGCAATAATTCCTAATAATTTTAAGTGCTAAGTTTTAAAGGTTGAAGAATAAGTATTCTGTTTTTGTAAATTTTGAGTAATAAACTATTTATGGGCAGAATTAAAACAATAGTTAAAGTAAATTATTGTTAGATTAGTAAACTTTTATTTTAGTATATAAACTTTAATTCTTCTCTTTCCACTATTTAAAAATAGTGATAATTAAAATGAGGATAATATAATAACTATTAAAAACAAGTGTTTTATCAATTTGCACTTTCTTTGATGGTTGTAAAAAACAACAAATTAACGCAAAATAACTTAACTTTTCCATCTTTCAATTTCTTTTTTAGAAATTGATTTAACCACCAAATTGTAAGAATCTGTAATAAGCTGCTTAATCATATCATCAGAAATATTGTTGTGCGTGCCAATACTAACCCAATGCTTTTTATTCATATAGTAACCCGGATTAATACCTTCGTATCTTTCACAAAGTTCAATAACAGCTTCCGGTTTAGCTTTTACCGTAATAATTTCAAAAGTATCAATTGAAGTTAAAGTAAACATTTTACCATAAACTTTAAAAACTAAAGCAGTTTCGTCAAAAGGAAAAGTAGCTTCGGTAAAAGGAAAGGTAAGACAAAACGAGCGGTATTCATCTAATGTCATAAATATTAAGTTTTAATTTGTAATTCTTTAAAATAACAAAAAAAACGAAACCGTAAAACGATTTCGTTTTTTAAGCAAATTTATTAAAACAAATTACTTTTTCTGTTGAGGCAAGTTAGGTGTAGTAGGAACAGAAGGTTGTGTTGTTTGCTGAATAATGCTTTCTTTTTGTGTTTTGCTAGCCGAAGGTAAAAAGAATAAATTGATAACAATTGCTAAAATTAACAATGCACCGCCTAAGTACCAAGTAGCCTTACCTAAAAAATCGGCTGTTTTACGAGTACCGAACATAGCACCAACGTTGGCACCGCCAACTAAAGTACCCGATAACCCGCCGCCTTTACTTGACTGTAAAAGCACTATAATTACCAACAATACAGCCACTATTACCGATATTGCCATTAAAAAAGTAAACATGTTATTTCTTCTCCGTTTAACATTGTAGCGAGGGAGGGATTCGAACCCCCGACACATGGATTATGATTCCATTGCTCTAACCTACTGAGCTACCTCGCCGGGTTAAAAATAGACAACAAATATAATTGATTTTTTTTAATTTTTCAAGTATTATTTAAAATATGATTTATTTTTATTTTATAATAATTTAACCGGATTTTATTAATGGATATAAAATTAAAAGATTTCTTTTACATTTCCAATATCTTAAGCATTATAAGATTATTTTTAGGCATACCCATTTTTTATTTTTTAAGCAAAACCGATGCCGTTTCATTTTACTTAGTGCCTATTTTAGGAGCAACAGCCATAATAACAGATTATTTTGACGGTTATTTTGCTCGGAAATATAATCAAATTAGTGAGTTAGGAAAAATTATAGACCCAATTGCCGATAAAATATGTTCGGCTTTTGTATTACTTGGTTTGGTTTTGTTTAGAAATTACCCTTGGGGCGTTCTTGTTTTATTAATGTATAGAGATGTATTAATTTTAATTTTTGGAACAATAATATCTAAAAAAAAGAGAGAAGTTGTCAGTTCAATATTTTTGGGTAAACTTAATACTACTTTAATTGGACTTTCAGCATTCTTTTTTTGCATCAAACTAAATGATGTATTAGACTTAATTTTAATTATTGCTTGTTATGTAATGATAATAATATCCGGATTTGCATATCTAAAGCTTGGTGAAAAAATGTTGGAATTAAATATTAAACAAAAAATTATTTTTAGGACGTTTATAACTCTGTTAAATGTTATTATTGTAATATCATTTTTTTACTTAAACAAATTGTTTAACCACTTTTTATTGTAATTTATGAATGAAGTTGTAAAAGAAAAATTAGAAAATTTACCTACTAACCCGGGTATTTATCAATTTATGGATAACTCGGGGAACATAATTTATGTAGGTAAAGCCAAAAATTTAAAAAACAGAGTAAGAAGTTATTTTCAAAGTAATATTACAAATGCTAAAACGGTTGCATTGGTTAACAAAATTGCAGATTTGGAAATGATTATTACAAGTACCGAAGTTGAAGCTTTGGTATTGGAAAACAATTTAATAAAGGAATTAAAACCCCGATACAATATTAACCTTAAAGACGATAAAACTTTTCCTTATATAAGAATTACCAACGAACCTTATCCCCAAATTTACCCTACACGAAATATTATTAGAGACGGTTCTAAATATTTTGGACCTTTTACGGACGTTAAAAGTATGAAAGCAAGTTTACGCCTTATAAACAAAATATTTAAAATACGCAGTTGTAAATACGAATTTACCGAAGAAAATATTTTAAAGGGAAAATATAAAGTCTGTTTGGATTACCATATAAAAAAATGTGACGGTCCTTGCGAATCTTTAATTTCAAAAACCGAATATAACAATATGGTGCTGCAGGCAATTAAAGTTTTTAAAGGCAAAACAGACGATTTGATAAAAGAACTTAAAGAAGAAATGTTTGCATTATCGGCAAATTACGAGTTTGAAAAAGCTGCCGTTTTACGCGATAAAATTGAACAGTTAACGGTTTACACTTCCAAACAACGGGTTGTTAGCGTAGATTTAATTGATAAAGATATTATTGCGGTAGAAAGAGAAGATAAAGATGTTGCTGCAAGTATATTAAATATTAGGTACGGCAAACTTATAAGTAAGCGAAACTTAAAATTAAGTGGTGAATTGGATGAAACCCCCGAAACTTTATATGCTTCGGTTCTTAGGTTTTATTATAACGAATATGTTGACATTCCGGGTGAAATTGTTGTAGAAACATTACCCGAAGACAGTGAAAACATATTAGATTGGTTGGGTAATTTAGGCGAAAAAAGACCCAAATTTGTTGTTCCTTTACGAAAAAGCGAAGCACAAGTATTATTAAAAATGTGTAAACAAAACGCATTGCTTCAACTTGGTGAAATTAAACTTCAGCGATTAAAACGCGAAAAAAATGTGCCACATGTATTAATGGCATTAAAACGCGATTTAATGCTAAAATCTATTCCTACAATAATTGAGTGTTTTGATATCTCTCACTTGCAAGGAACGGATACAGTTGCAAGCATGGTGGTTTTTGAAGACGGAAAACCGAAAAAAAGTTTATACCGTAAGTTTATAATTAAAACCGTTGAAGGTGTAGATGATTTTGCCTCGATGCAAGAAGTAATTAATAGAAGATATACTCGTGTTAAAGAAGAAAACTTACACTTTCCTGAATTGATTATGGTAGATGGCGGTAAAGGACAATTAAGTAGTGCAATTGAAACCTTAAAAGATTTGGGATATGAAAAGTTTGAAATTATTGGACTTGCCAAAAGACTTGAAGAAGTGTTTTTGCCCGGTCAAAGCGAAGCCATTTCTATTCCCAAAACTTCAAGCAGTTTAAAATTATTACAACACATTAGAGATGAAGCCCATAGGTTTGCAATTACTTTTCACAGAGAAAGAAGAAGCAAAAGAACTTTTAGCAGCGAGCTGGAAGAAATTAAAGGAATTGGAAAAGCTATAACCGAAAAACTTTTATCTTCGTTTTCAGGAATAGCGACAATTAAAAACTCCCCTATTGAAGAAATTGAAAAAGTTATAGGAAAATCCAAAGCTAAAATTGTTTTTGATTATTTTAAAAATTTAAACGAAGAGATAGATATTATTACCGATGAAAACGAAAACATTAATAACGAAGATATAGATGAAGTTAATAATGTAAAATGAAAACAACAGTAACCATAGAAAACTAACAGAGGAATAAATGGAAAAAACGATTAATAAAATATTGCTTATAATTTTTGTTGCTTTTAGTTTGCATGCCGAAGAAGGAATGTATCCTTTAAGCGAAATAAAAAATCTTAATTTAAAAGAGTTAGGGTTTAATATTTCTATTGATGAACTTTATAACACTAACGGTGTTAGTTTAATTACCGCTTTGGTTAATTTATCGGGGTGTACAGGTTCGTTTATATCGGAAAACGGATTAATTTTAACAAACCATCATTGTTCGTATAGTGCAATAAGTAAGGCTTCTACTGTAGAAAATAATTACCTTGAAAACGGTTTTTCGGCATCAAATTTTAAAGAGGAAATTGAAGCAAAAGGTATTACGGCTAAAATTATCGATTCTTACAAAGATGTTTCGGATGAAATTTTATTGGCTGTTAAAGAAATTAAAAACGATACAGATAGAAGAAAAGCGATTAACGAAAAAATTAAAGAAATAACGGAAAGAGAAACCAATACCGAAAATTTTATTACAGCTACCGTTGCCGAAATGTTACCGGGTAAATCGTATGTATTATTTTTATATAAAACAATATATGATGTTAGATTGGTTTACGCTCCTCCGCAATCTATTGGTAATTTTGGCGGAGAAGAAGATAATTGGGTATGGCCTCGTCATACGGGCGATTTTACTTTTTTGCGTGCTTATGTTAGCCCCGAAGGAAAAAGCGAAAAGTATAATGAAAACAATGTTCCTTATAAACCTAAAAAATGGTTAAATATAAACACTTTAGGTATTAAAGAAAACGATTTTGCCTTTATTTTAGGTTACCCGGGTAGAACTTTTAGACATCAACCGGCAGAATACTTAAAATACCAGAATAATTATTTATTGCCCCTGGTTGTGGAATTAAATGGTTATTTAATGGATTTACACGAAGAACTTTCTATTAATAACGACTCGTTAAAACTTGAATATGCCCCCATAATTAAAAGTTTGGCAAATACTTATAAAAACTTTAAAGGCAAATTATTGGGTATCAAAAGGTTAAATTTAATTGCAAAAAAAATAGATGAAGAAAATAAACTATTTAATTTTATTAAAAACAATAACTTTACCGATGAATATCAAAATTTGGATAAACAATTTTATGATATGTATAACGAAAAATATAAATATGCCGCCGGTGAAATTATAACCGAAAGATTATTAAGATTTTCCAACATTTATAACGGAATTGAATTTTTACTTAACTATAAAAATGAGATATCTAAGCCGGATAAAGATAGACTTAATGCATTTAAAGAAAGCAATCTAGATAAAACTTTAAATTCGTTTTATTCCTCGTTTAACAAAATAAATTTAGACATGGAAAAAAGAATTTTTACAAAATTTTTTGAAAAACTTTCTTCTTTGGGTAATAATTACGGTGTATTTAATTATTTACCGGTTTCGTTTACAAATAAATACTATATAACAAAATGGGTAAACGAAGTATTGCCTAATTCTTTGTTTTTAACACAAGGGAATGGTTTTATTGATAAAAATGCAGATGAATTAATAACATTAAACGATAGCTTAATAATAGTTTGTAATGCTTTAAAAAATTATCGTGAATTTATTAAAACAAGCAACGAAAAGTTTGACGGAGCTAACAGCCGATTATTACCTTTATTGGTTGAAGCTAAAATGAAAATGGAAAATAAAAAATTTATACCCGATGCAAATAGTACTTTACGTTTAACATTCGGAAAAGTTAAAGGTTACTCTCCCGCCGATGCAACTTATTATAAACCGTTTACAACTTTAAGCGGTATTATAGATAAAAGTTACAGAGGCGATGTTTATAAAATTCCCGAGCGTTTGTATGAACTTAATAAAACAAAACAAAACGATAAGTTTTTTTGTAAAGATTTAAATGATATTCCCGTTGCTTTTTTATATAATATGGATACAACGGGGGGAAATAGCGGAAGCCCCGTATTAAATGCTAACGGCGAACTAATCGGTCTTAATTTTGATAGAGCTTTTGAAGCAACTATTAACGATTTTACATGGAGTGCCAACTACAGCAGATCAATTGGTGTAGATATACGGTATATTTTGTATATTACCAAAAACTTAGGCAACTCAAATTATTTATTAAAAGAACTTAATATAAATTAATTTAATATATCTATTACCTTTTTATGCAAGCCGGGTACACAAGCAATTGTGCTTTGCCCGGTAATTGCATCTTTACCGTTATAATCTGTAATAATACCACCTGCCCCATTAACAATAGGAACTAATGCAGCCAAATCCCAAATATTCATAATTGGGTCAATCATTATATCGGCATAACCGCAAGCAAGTAATAAATAACCGTAACAATCCCCCCACAACCTATAAAGTTTTACTTTGTGTATTAAACTGTTAAATTTTGTAATATCTTGGTATTTTTCTATATTTAAGTGATCGGTAGATAGTAAAACCGCATCTTTAAGTTCGGTTTTGTTTTTAACCATTACTTTTTGGTCATTTAAATATGTATTTTCGTTATCTCCAAGTAAAAATTCATCTAATATCGGTTGATTGATTACACCCAAAACAGGTTTATTGTTATGTAAAAGCCCTATCATTGTGCCAAAAGTGTAAGCACCGCATATAAAACTTTTTGTTCCGTCAATTGGGTCAAGTATCCATTTATACTCTGCATTGGGATTTGTAATTCCATATTCCTCACCAATTATTCCGTGATTAGGGAATTCTTTATTAATTAATTCCCGCATCTTTTCTTCTGCCTTTTTATCGGCAATTGTAACCGGCGATTCGTCAATTTTGGATTCTATATTAAAAGTAGTTCTAAAATACGGTTTAATTATTTTACTGCTTTCATCCGATAAATATTTACAAAACTTTTTTAATTCATTTAACTCGCTCATAATAACTATTAACCGTTTAGTTAAAAAAATACCGTCTAAATATAAATAAATAATTAATATGTAATTATTATATTTACATTAAAAAAATTAATATTTATGCAGATTTTAGAACCTACAACAGAAAATATAATAAAAGCTTCCGAAATTATTAAAAGCGGTGGTCTGGTTGCTTTTCCTACCGAAACCGTGTATGGATTAGGAGCAAACGGGTTTAATTCCATTGCGGCAGCCAAAATATTTGAAGCCAAAGGAAGACCTAAATTTAATCCTTTAATATTGCACATAAACAATATTAGTCAAATTGAAGAAATTAGTACAATAAAAATAAAAGATATCGAAAAATTATTAAATAAGTTTTTCCCCGGTCCATTAACCATAGTTGTACCAAAAACTAATAAAGTACCCGATATTATTACTGCCGGTAACCCAACAGTTGCTATTAGAATGCCCAATAACAAAATTGCGTTGGAACTGATAAAACAATCCGGTGTGCCTATTGCCGCACCAAGTGCTAACAGATTTGGAAAACTTAGCCCTACAACCGCACAGCATGTTGCCAAACAACTAAAAGATAGAATTGATGTTGTATTAAACGGCGGTAAAAGTAGTGTTGGTGTGGAATCTACTATTATTGAGATAGCCGGTAACAACATATATTTGTTACGCCCCGGTGGCTTATCTGCCGAACTAATTGAAGAAGAAATAGGTAAAAAATTACTAAAAAAAGAGACCGGTAAAAACCCAAATGCACCCGGTCAGTTGTTATATCATTACGCACCTCAAAAACCTATTAAATTTTTAACCGAAAACGAACTTGTTAATTTTAAAGATAAAAAAATAGGGGCATTGTTATTTAGCAACAATTATACTAATTTTAATTTTGCCATTACTAAATATTTAACAAAAACAGAAGATTACAGAGAAGCAGCTTCTAATTTGTTTTTTATGTTGCACGAACTTGAAACCGAAGATATTGATATAATTTTAGCCGAACCGGTAAAAGAAGAAGGGTTAGGACTGGCAATAATGGATAGATTAAAAAAAGCGGTAAATACTTTTAAGCAAACATAAATGCAAGAGGTACTATTTTGAAATCCGACAAAGTTAAAAAAATTGGTATTTTAACCGGAGGCGGAGATTGCCCCGGCTTAAATGCGGTTATACGCGGTGTAGCAAAACCCGCCCATGATTACGGTTTACAAGTTTTGGGTATTATGGATGGTTTTGAAGGTTTGGTTGAGGGAAAAGCTCAACAACTTTACAATAAAGATGTTTCGGGAATACTTGCTTTGGGGGGTACTATTTTAGGTTCATCCAACAAAGGAGACCCGTTTCACTGGCCCGAAATAAACAGTAGCGGTGAGGTTAAAATTGTTGACCGGAGCGATTTGGCATTAAAAAATTACGAAGCTTGGAACCTGGACGCTTTAATTGCAATTGGCGGAGATGGCACTATGCATATTGCAAACAGACTTGCAAAAATGGGAATGAATATTGTTGGCGTGCCTAAAACCATTGATAACGATTTAGATGCTACCGACCAAACTTTTGGACACGATTCTGCAGTTTTTGTTGTTAGCGAAGCTTTAGACCGCTTACATACTACCGCTTCTTCGCATCACAGAGTTATGGTTATTGAAGTTATGGGGCGTTATGCAGGTTGGATTGCATTAAACGGCGGTTTGGCAGGCGGTGCCGATATTATTTTATTACCCGAAATGCCCTTTGATTGGGATGTTATTTACGATAGAGTAATTTCGCGTAATATGTCCGGTAAACGTTTTAGTATTGTTTGTGTTGCCGAAGGGGCTAAACCTGCCGGCGGTAATTTAATTGTTAAAGCTACGGATAAAAAAAGAACAGACCCGTTGCAGCTTGGCGGAATTGGGGAATTGGTTGCAAAAAATATTGCCGATAATACAAAGCTGGAAACAAGATATACAGTTTT
>Ga0116156_10005547_pt1 | contig 10453 bp, 7 predicted proteins | sample AD_UKC045_MetaG_FD_89891 | JGI IMG/M metagenome (GOLD analysis project Ga0116156, IMG submission 89891) | Active sludge microbial communities of municipal wastewater-treating anaerobic digesters from USA - AD_UKC045_MetaG | ecosystem: Engineered > Bioreactor > Anaerobic > Digestate | place: USA... | reverse complement strand
TTGTTGTCATTTGTTTTTTGTGTTTCCATGATATGTTTTATATATTACTACAAAAAGTTCAATTAGTCAATACCCAAGTGAATTTTCTTAGTCGACTCAGGAATGGAGGTTAATCAAATCGGACGAAGAGTGATATTGGTTTTTTCAATGGCTGGATTATTGGCCAGGATTTGTTTAGTCGCTTCGATACTCTTGCCTTTGATTTGACTGATAATTGCCGTGCCATCAATCTGCTTTTTGGTTGGATATTGAACACTGGTATTAATACTGAGAGTATTGTTTTTGTTATCGGGCTTAATAGCAATAATTCGTTCAGTAAAATCACCAAATAATTCTTCGTCTTTTTCTAAACTCTTTTCAACATTGTATTTCACAGCATTTAAATAATCATCTTTGGAAAAAACGATGGTAGTAATCTCGCCAGTTATTTTGACAGTGAATTTATCTTTGCTGTCGCCAACTTTTACACCGCCAAAATCAACTTTAGTAACTTTTTTAACAATAGCATCCGTAAAAGTTTTTTCATGAGATTGAATTTGATTTTTTAATTCATTATCGAGTTGCTCAAAAAGTTTATCGCCGGCTATTTTTTCGGCATTCTTTAGGTCAACAGCGGACACAACAGTTGATTCTCCCTCAGATCCACCAGTAAATTTGTCTTTACTTTCACCATAAAACCCAGTAAAACGATCAGTGCCTTTAAAGCCAGGAATTGTAAAACGAACTGGTGAAATATTATAAGCCGTACCGGTTTCGGCAGCAGTAACATTAATAACAACTGAAGAAGGAACAATCTCGCCATTTTTAAGCGTTGCCCCTGGAACAGTTACTCGAGCATCAGCTCGAAAGATTAAACCATCAGGACTCTCAAATCGCGTGTTTTGCACTAAAATTTGCGGTGAAGTGTTATAAGCATTATAAACAGTTATTTTACCCTTGGCTTTAGCGCCGCCATTCACTTTGCCAGTAGCATCAAAACTTTCAGAAATCGTTTGAGAAGTTTTAACAACTCGGCCAGGTAAAATATTTTTAGCATAATCGGCAGTAGTAATATTAGTATCAACTAATAGGTTGCCAGTATATTCGATTGATCCTTTTTGAGCATTGATACTAATAGTGGCGCTATTAGTAATAAAAGTAAGAACAACAAATGTGCCTGCTAAAACCAAGATAGCTACTCCAAAAATAATCAAAAACTTCTTTTTAAAACTACCTCCGACCGCAATGCCTCTGATTTTTGGTTGTCTTTCTTTTTTAGTGGCTTTTAATTTAGGAACTTTAGTTTGGCGTGGTTCACGATGTTGAAACGGCAAAAACTTTCTTTTCCCTTTGCTGGGCTTTTCTTTAGCACTTAGTTTTTCTTCTGGCTCTTCAACAATAACTTCTTCAACAACTTCTTCATATTCACTATTAGGTAAATCTTCTTCAACTATTTCTTCGACAACTTGAGTATTGTATTTATTTTTGTTGATATTCGAAAACTTTTCCTTTCGAATAGGAATTTGAAAAGTTTTCTTTTTTGAAGAAGTTTCTTCTTCAACCTCTTCGACAAAATTTGATGGAGAAATTATATCAAAATATAATTCATCTTCTTGACTATTTTTCTTTGGCTTTGGCACAATATGATTTTTAATTTATTTCTTAAAATAAAATTTTAATATAGATTATTAACATTATATAAAACAATATGATAAAAGTCAATGCTAACGCAATCCAAACAACCCGAACTCATCCGAATTATCCGAACAAATACAAGAGAAGAAAATGGAAAATAATATATAAATGCTATCGCAACCCAAACAACCCCCGCTTCGCTCCACTACTAACCAAAGGTTAGTGTGGGGGCTGGCCGAAAGCATCCAAACCATCCGAGCAAATATAATAACAACTCTTAGAGCTTAGAACTTAGCGTTTAGTAAATACCATAAAATAAATTTAATTAATTTTTACTGTTTGAACAAATTCTTCAAAGTATCGGATAGGCCACTATTATCAATTTTTTCTTTTACCCTACTACCTAAAAAGTTTGATTTTGGTTCTTACAATTTTAAAACCTGTTTATCGCTCTCGAAAGGTTTACTAACATAATCGGCCTATATATTCTGACAAAATCTTTGGAAAAATATTTAATATTTTTCTTAAAACTTTTTAGATGTCTGGGTTACGCTTCGCGAGAAAAAATTCTCATTGTTAATTTTTCTATGGCTTGAACAAATTCTTCAAAGTATCGGCTAGGCCACTATTATCAATTTTTTCTTTTAATTCCTTGCGTTTTTGTTCAATGGTTTCTTCGGTGGGTTTATTAAAATGGTTATTGGTTGGTAAAATATTAGATTCGTGAATTGATTGTTCCCCATTCACGGACTCTCTTTTTTTATTTTTGATAAACTCAAAACATTCATTACAATAAACTAATTTTGATGGATCAGGTTTAAATGGCACCAGTGATGGTTTTTGACAACGCGAACAAACAATCTCTCAATACTCAGTTCGGGGTTGAGTTTGAGAAAAGGTTTTAGAATTAACAAATTCTAAAGCACTTCATTTTTTGATTTCTTGTTCAACTTCCTCGCGTTGTTTAGCATAAAGTTTACGAGTATTCTCAATAATCTCATTTTTATAACTTATTTCAAACTTAGGTAAAGGTGGTAAACCAATAGCTGAAAAAGCATTGCTGGGCATACCATCAATTAAATATTTGATATAAAAATTATAATTAGGGATATTAATTAAATCATTTTCGGTGAAATCGGGAGTAAATTGTTTTTCAATAGAAGCAGCATCGTCAGGGCCAATTCGAAAAGAAATAATGGTGCCGACATTACCAAAAACAGCGTCCCTTACTTTTTCCGTTAATTGTTTTATGTATTGATGAGTGATAATTAAGTTTAAATTATATTTTCTAGCTTCGGACAAAATGTTGGCAAATGATTCAGTGGAAAAAGTTTGAAACTCATCAATATATAAATAAAATGGTGTGCGTTTTTCAAATGGCATATCGGCCCGTGACATAGCCGCTAATTGAATTTTAGTAACCATAAGTGCACCTAGTAGTGTTGTGTTTTCTTCGCCGATTAAACCTTTAGAAAGGTTAACAATTAAAATCTTGCCTTCATCCATAATTTTACGAGCGTCAATATTACTCTCTTTTTGGCCAATTATGTTACGAACTAATGGATTAGAAATAAATTGGCCAACTTTATTCTGAATTGGAGCGATAGCTTCACGTCGAAACTTTTGATCATATTTATCAAATTCATTAATTCAGAATGATTTAACCGTTGGATCGGCAACTTTGGATACAACATCAGATCGAAAATTGTCATCCGACAACATACGATTAACACTAAGGAGTGTAGCCCCTGGATATTCAAGCAGAGCTAATATAGCATTGCTTAAAATATATTCCATACGAGCGGATCAAACATCTGGCCAGATTTTTTTGAAAACACCCATTAACCCTGACGCCACAATGTGTTTAATCTCGTTAGGCACTTGTTCAATAATATTAAAAGCAATTGGAAATTCAATATCAGCCGGATCAAAATAAACAACATCGTTTACCCTTTCTTTGGGGATGTAATTTATAATTTTATCGGCCAATTCACCATGGGGATCAATAATTGCTAAACCATGATTTTTCATAATATCAGAAAAACACATATTTTCAATGAAAGTTGATTTACCGGTACCACTTTTACCAATGGCATACATATGGTATTTTCGATCATTATTTTTTATACCAAATTTGACTTGATTAGATCGAAAATTGGTTATGCCTAAGGCAGTTATTTCATTTTTGTCATCCATGATTTTAAATATTGGGTCTTATTAATAAAAATTAAAATTATTAATCTTATTCTATGATTGGTAAATTTGACGGTGGAGCATTTTCTTTATTTTTAATATAATCGAGAGATTTCACGGAAACTTTCTGAAATGGAAAGTGATAGATTGAAGCTAATTCTTCGGAGTTAAGCACAATAATTTTTTTGTTTAATTTACGCTCAGCTAAACGTTTAAAAAAATCTTTTTTCATAGCCAGCTCAATCGAATCTTTGGAAAGAACCGCCAATCACTTCGAAAATAAATCTGCACTTTTGAATTCGACACCTTGGCTCTCAATGGCATCAAAAGAATTGTTTTGAGATGCAAATTGTTTAACGAACATACCAATCGAAGGAGGCACAAATTTTTCAGTTATGGTTTTGGGTGAGATATAAGCAACTCGAAAATTACAAGCAAATGTGCCAAAATTATCTTTGGCTTTTAAATCCGTTGCCTTGGTTTTATCTTCTGAGCTTGGTTCTTTCTTTTCCTCTTTTTTGTCAGCCGAAAGGTCATGATTAAAAAAAATCATCTCGTGAACCATTTGAGAAACAGCTCTTAAAAAATCTTTTGAAAAACTATAGTTAGCTGGCATCGGTTTGCCTAACAATTTGTTAATAACTGATTCACTCTCAAATTTGTATTCTTTTTGTTGGCTATCGGTTAGTTGTGTCAAAACAATTTGAATAACCACCATACCTTGGAAATCGGCTTTGGCAGTTGATTCTAATAAAATAGTAACTGGATCAATTATTTTACTATCTTTTTCACTAACAATATCACTTTTGATGGTGTTAATCTGATAAATATTTTCTTTTTTGAGCTTATATTCTTCCCCTCAAATGTCAAAACTATTGTTGGGAATATTGGGTGGTAAAGTTGACAGAAAATCAAGTGATTCAATAATTTTAATATCCGGATATTGCGAATAGAATGCCACTTCTACTAAATCTTTTAATGATTTAGGGGCAATAACTATATAACGCAATTGATTATTAAAACAAAATAATTCAAAAATTATTTTTTTATTATCTTTGAGCTTGATATTTTTCAAGTTCTCAAAAAAGTTTTTCATAGAGGTTACTGGCTGTTTAAAGCTATCCAATGAAAACTTCAATTCTAAAAAGACCAGTGGATCATCGTCATTTTTTTTAACTTGACTTTGATATTTTTTAAAGATTTTTAGAAAATAAACAAAAAGAGTTAGTGGTATAATAATCCACCAAAACTCTCTAAAAATAATAAATAAAACTGATATTATTTTTGATAATAAGTTACCAAAATTTAATGTCATTAAAATATTTTTTAAGCGCTAAGTATCTTGGGGTCGTTATCGTTGATACTAGGCATTGCTTTTAATTGATATCTGCCGTCAATAGTTTTTTCAAATTTATGACTATTGCGGAGATTAAATTTTATAGTGTTATCTTTAGCTAGACGTTGGAGTTTGACTTGTTTGATAATTTCTTCCTCGGTTAATGGTTTATTGCTAACTTGGAGAATAGAAGTAATAACATCTTGAATAACTCCGGGTTGATAACCTCATTCAGTTAAAGCGTAATGACCGTGACCAACTAAAACAAAACGTGGATCTTTGATTAATTCATTGTGAACGGTTTGGACACTCACTTCTTTGCGAGGCTTAGTAACAGCTTGGTTAACATTTAATAGTTCGTTTTCTTTTAAATGACTAGTTAAAGCTTTAAAGTGAACTGGTTTTTTTAAATAATATTTCATTAAAAAATAAGCTTTATCACGTGCATTTAATGGATTGATAATTGATCAAGAAATTAAACCAAATTGACCAAAAGGATTAGCGCCAATTTTTTTATAAATATGCATAACATTTTGAATATATTTAGAATTGTTTTTGTCACTAATAGCTTTTTCAATTTCTTTCAAGGTCATTGGGGTTTGATGTTTTTTGAGAGTCTTTTCAATAGTTTCGGCTAAATATTTAACATCGCTTAAATTGATAGTCGCAAAATATCAAAATGGTTTGAAAAAATTATTACCAGAAAAAAAATCAAAACTTTCGTTTAAACTTAATAGAAAATTTATAACGCCACTGGAAGTTTCGCGACCATAAATTTCTTTGAGGGCGTTGGTGAAAGTAGCGTCTTCAAGAACACCACCATTTTGTTTTAAAATTTTTTTAGCATTATTGATAAAATCTTTGTAAACGGCGGGCATTTTCTGGGTTCGGATTTCTTTTAAGCATTCTTCTTGAATTTGTCTAATGCGTTCACGAGTAACTTTGAATTCTTGGCCAATAGCGTTAAAGGTCATTGGCTTTTTATCAAAAAGTCCGAATCTTTTTTTGATAATCGTTTGATCACGACTGCTCAACTCTTTGACTAACCCCTCGGTCAAAATTGTTAGATTGTTTTTTGACATATTTAGTAATTTGATAGGTTTTAATTAGGTATAATATAACATAGAAAAATAAAGAAGTCAAGAGATAAAATAAAAAAATAACATTTAAAAATTAAAAAACCGGGAGATATAACCATCCCCCGGTAATAGCTCTAAATCGAATTAGTTAGATCGATAACAGCTTGCTTTGGATCTTTGGCATCGTTTATAGCTCTGCCTATAATCCCTTGGAAGCCATATTCGCCAGCTGCTTCCTCAACTTCTTTCAACGGTCCTCCCTGAGTAATAATACCTGGGCTTAGAACTTGGATTTCATGATTAGGATCCAATTTGTTGGCATCGATAATTTTTTTTATCTTTTTGATTGCTTCAATTTTTGTGCCAGGCACAATAAAACAATCAATTCCACAACCTGCTGCGATTTCATAAATTTGATAGGCGCCATCGTCATCAATCCATCCACCTTCACTTTTGAGAAAAGCGGTGTGAGTCATAATGCCACCAACTATAACTTGTAAGCCATAATTATAGGCATAATATGTCCACGCTCTAAGAACTTCAGGACCTGAAAGAGGAAATAGAATAACCGCATCAACGTCAGCTTCACTGCATAGTCTCATAAACCCTTCTCCGGTTTCTGGAATATCCGTGCCAGCCTTCTGCTGGTCATAGATAATAATCTTATTAGAATTTATAAACCGCAGATGTTTTACTACTGTTTTCATGCCATGGGCTCCAACTAAAAGTGATCCGATCTTGAAGCCAGTGACTTTGGGATTGCCTTCACAGGCCATTGCTATTTCTTCTAACTTTTCTAAGTTAGAAAAATCTAAAGCAGGAATAATTCCTCTGTGCAGATACTTTTTATGTTTAGGATAGCTCAAAGATCTTTTCACTTCTTTGGTTCCATAAACCATAAGATAGTTTTCGAAATTACTAGCATCAACCGGGTTAATATCGATGACTTTATTCTTTATACAATACAAAACATCTTCAGAATTAATAACTGAAAAAACTGGAATTCCAGTTGTTTTTGTGAATTCTTCGACAGCATTTTTGCCATCAATGGCAACTTCTTGCCGGTCAAGTACTATAATTAATCCTGAGATTATAATACTAAGATTTGAAAACTCTGTTTGCAATTTTTTTACTGTTTCGTATTTCGAAGCGCCATCAGTAAAAACGTCGTCCAACAACATTATGCGATAAGATTGTTTAGGAACATCGCCAACAATTTTCTTCTTCCAATCTTCCTGTACAGAAGACATCTCTCCATGAGTTTTTGCTTCTTTACGAGTCGCGAAAAAAGTTTTTAATATACCCATTTCGGCTAGTTTCGAAATTGCCATCACGGCCATATGGTTCCCTTTTTCAGGTATACCATATATAGTATCAAATGTCTCACCAAGACCATTGCTAATAATTGTACTAGCTATCGCCTTGCCTAAAACATTTAAATCCTCGCCGTTTGCCATAACTCCAATGTTACAAAAATACGGAGACACTCTCTTGTTCTTTAACGTAAAAGGACCCCCTATTTTTATAACTCCTCGCTCGACCAGATACTTAACAAAATTCTGTTGGTCTTCTGTAGACCTGATTTGATTCATTCTTTATCCCTCCTATTAAAATATGTTAAATATGAAACCAGTTCTTTTAATTGAAAAAATTATCCTCCTTTCTCTCTTAATTTTTAAAAGAACTATTTTCGCGTTATTGTAATTCTAACATAAACTATTAATAATGTCAAAGTCAAAAAATCAAAACATCACCAAAAATTTAAATAATTTTCGACAGTATTTACAATTATTCTTTAAGCTCTTTCTACATATTCACACCTATCGGTATTGACAACAATCGTGTCGCCTTCTTTTATAAACATCGGAACGTCAATTTCGAGATCGTTTTCTAATATTATTTTCTTCATAGCCCCACTGGCGGTATTGCCTCGGGCAGCACCAGGCGCTTCTTTTACCAAATAACTAATTTTTATAGGTATTTCAAAATTAACTGGTTCGTCATCAACATAAATGATATCAATCTGAATGCCAGATTTAAAATATTTTAGTTTGTCTTCAAAAATACTGATGGGTAAGCAAAAACGATTTTTTTCTTTTAAATCATTAAAAAACACTTCTTTTTGGTTATGATAAATATATTCGGATTTCTTTTTATCAGAATCAAGCTCTTCAAATTTTTCAGTTGATTTAAAAGAAACATCTTTGCTGGCATTGGTTTTTAAATTCTTTATTTTGGTTTGCATAAAAGCGCCACCCTTACCAGGTTTTAAGAATTGATATTCTACCACCATTCAAGGTTGGCCTTCATATTTAATAATTGTTCCTTTTTCAAAATCGGATGTTGAGATCATACTACAAAAATTTAATTTCGCTATATTCTTTAAAAATATTTAAATGAATTAAGCGATGAATTTATTAATTAGTTGGATATATTTATATTTACATGGACACTTATTCGATTTTAAAGCTTCAATGTCCAATGTTTAATATCCCGAAGTAAATACAATAATAGATTTTAGATCTTAGCATTTAGCCCTTAGCTAAATACATTAAGATAAATTTTATTAATTGCTATGTCAAACTTCGTTACTTCAATGATAGTTTTGATCCATACCGCCAATAATTCAAATTTTGTTTTTAAATACTACTACGCCATGATCTTCACGACCGTTAAATTGATCACTAATAATGTTTTGAGATCAATTGACGCCATCTTGGGTAAATCACATATCATTGGTTTTTTCGATATCGCTTCAGCCACTAACAATAATTAAATTGTCTTTGTAAACTTCAGCAATATGACCATGCCGTTCGTTAAAATTTGGTGAATCGGTTAATAATGTTCAATTAATACCATCACTTGAAGTTCAAATATCATGACTAATTTGGTCGCCAAAAGTAAGACCACCCATCAATCATAATTTATCTTGAAATACAACAACCGAATGATCATAACGAACTGAAAATGGAGCATTGGTGGTAGCTGGTTTCCAAATTAAGCCATCTTCGGAGTATCAAATATCATTATAACTAATATGTTTATCAAAATTAACACCGCCAATTAACCATAATTTATCTTGAAAAACCGTAATGGTATGCCCTTCTCGAGCGCCAAATGAAGCCAAGTCGGTAACTAATTTTCAATCCTTACCGTTAGTAGTTGATCAAATGTCACCTTTGGTGCCTACGCCTTGTTGATAGCCACCAATTAACCAAATCTTATCTTTAAAAACAACTAAAGGTAATGATCGCCTTTTACCTCATGGCGCTTTATCAGTAATTAATTCTCAAGAAGCACCATCAATTGATTTTCAAACATCGGAAAAATGAGGAGCTTTTCAATATTGAACCATAGTGCCGTTGGTAACATCAGTACCATCTAATCCGCCCATAACTCATAAAGCATTTTTATAAACTACCGCGCCATGTGAATCACGTGATTGAAATGGAACATCTTGATTTTGTGACCAAGTTAAGTTAGCTAAATCAACCAATTTGGTAGTGGTAGTGGTGGTGACCAAGGTGTTAATGGTAATTTTTTTGGTAGTAAAAAATTTTTGTGAACCGGCCATAAATACTACGAATAAAACACAAAGACCAATTAATATTGATATAAAAATTTTTTTCATAAAGTTAGATTAAATTATATAATTAATATTATCACATAAAATTAAAAGTTTCAAGCAAAAACTATTGACATTTCGATTGAATTGTAGTAAAATAAAAATACTAAGAACATACGTTCTTTTTATTTTTGAAAGCGTTGAATATTAATGATTTCAATTTTTTTGAATATTGGATGTTTGAATATTGTATGTTAAGTTTACGCCCCCATAGCTCAGCTGGGACGAAATCAAAGTATTGATTTCGTCGGGAAAAATTCTTCAGAATATATGTTAGTTTTTCCCAGGAAGAGGCATCGCCGAAGGCTTTGCTCGACATTCAGCTAACAATAAGTATTGATCGTTAAAATATTATATACGCCCCCATAGCTCAGCTGGTAGAGCAACAGCCTTTTAAGCTGATGGTCGCAGGTTCGAATCCTGCTGGGGGCACAACAAAAAACGAAGTTTTTTGAAGTCAAATCTCAAAAGTCAAAAATCAAATCTGAAAATCAAAGAAAAACAAAATGCCAGGTCTGGCATTTTTTTGATATACCCAGAGAAAAACAACTGCTTGTTTTTCGTCAGGATGAGAAAGGCGGAATGATGCGCGAGTTTTGCGAAAGC
>Ga0116156_10005545_pt1 | contig 10454 bp, 9 predicted proteins | sample AD_UKC045_MetaG_FD_89891 | JGI IMG/M metagenome (GOLD analysis project Ga0116156, IMG submission 89891) | Active sludge microbial communities of municipal wastewater-treating anaerobic digesters from USA - AD_UKC045_MetaG | ecosystem: Engineered > Bioreactor > Anaerobic > Digestate | place: USA... | reverse complement strand
TCCCTTGCCGCCGCGCGAAGCGCGGCCAACCTATTAAAGAGGTCGGGAAGGGCATCGGCTGGTTCTGGACTCCGGGTCGTTGCCCGGAATGACGGAATGCCTGTCACCCCGGACTTGATCCGGGGTCCAGAATTCCATTACCGCCGCGCGAAGCGCGGCCAACCTTTTTAACGCCATTCGCTCCCCCTCGCGGATTTGCATGCGCGTCGAATCGGGTTATAAAGGCATGTTTAAAAATCGTGATTGTATTGCCGGAACATTTTTGACAGACAAGGAAAGCCGATGATGAAATCGCACATTCGCTTGATCGCCCTTCTCGCCTTGGTTCTGTTTTCGCTGACGCTCGCCGGCGCGCTGGCGGCGCGCGAACGCGGCGAAATCGAGCCGCAGTTCACCTGGGATCTGACCGCGCTGTACGCGAGCCCGGTCGCGTTCAACGAGGCCAAAAACGGCTTCCTGCCCCAGGCGGAAAAGATCAACGCCTACAAGGGTCGCCTCGGCGAATCACCGGCGACGCTCAAAGCGGCGCTGGACACGATGTACGGCCTGGAAAAAGAACTGCGCCGCATGGAGGCCTACGCGCACAAGACGCTGGATCAGGACACGCGCGTCGCCGACAACAAGGCCCGGCAGCAGGAAACCGAAACCCTGCGGGCGCGCTGGTCGGAGCTGACCGCGTGGATCGATCCGGAGATCGTCGCGCTGGGCAAAGACAAGGTGGACGCGCTGTCGGCCGACGCGAGCCTCAAGGAATACCGCTATCCGCTCAGCGAGACACTGCGCAAACAAAAGCACATTCTGCCGCCGGAGCAGGAGGCGATTCTGGCCGCCGCCGGCGACACCCACGGCACGCCGTACAACGCCTACACGCTGTTCACCAACGCCGACCTGCCCTTTGAGACGATCACGCTGGCCGACGGTTCGCAGGTGAAGGTCGACTACGCGAACTTCGACAAGATCCGCCGCGGGCTGGTCGAAAGCGACCGCCGCGCGGTGTTCGCCTCGTACATGGGGTTGCACGACCAATTCAAGCGGACGATCGGCGAGATGCTGTACGGCCAGATGAAGATCCACGCCTTCTACGCCAAGCAGCGCGGCTACGCGAACACGCTGGAAGCGGCGCTGGACAACGACGGCGTCGATCCGCAGATCTACCGCAGCCTGATTCAGGCGGCGCACGACAACCTGCCGATCTTCCATCGCTACCTCAAGCTCAAGGCCCGCGCGCTGGGCAAGGACAAGCTGGCCTACACCGATCTGTACATGCCCTTCACCCGCGACGTGAACATCGAGATGAATTACGCGGACGCGCAAAAGACGCTGCTGACGGCTTTCGCGCCGCTGGGCCAGGAGTACGTGAAGACGGTCGGCGAGGCGTTCAGCAACCGGTGGATCGACGTATACCCCAACGAGGGCAAGGACAACGGGGCCTATGCCAGCGGCTGGGCCTACGATGTGCATCCGTACGTGCTGATGAACTACACCGACACCTACAACGAGGCGCTGACGCTGGCGCACGAACTGGGCCATGCGCTGCACTCGTACAACTCGAACAAGTTCCAGCCCTTCGCCACGTCGGATTATTCGACCTTCGTAGCCGAGGTCGCCTCGACCTTCAATGAGAACCTGCTCAACGACACCATGCTCAAGAAGGTCAAGAACGACGACGAGCGACTGTTTTTGCTGGGCAACTTTCTGGACGGCACGATCAAGGGCACGTTCTTTAGGCAGATCCAGTTCGCCGAGTTCGAGTTGATCATTCATGAGAAAGTGGAAAAGGGCGAGCCGCTGACCGGCGAGATGCTCAACGGCATCTTCATGGATCTGGTCAAGAAGTACTACGGCGTGGACGCGGGCGTCACCGAAGTGCCGGACTACCTGGCCGCCGAGTGGGCCATCGTGCCGCACTTCTACTACAACTTCTACGTCTTCCAGTACTCGACCAGCGTGGCCGCCGCGAGCCTGCTGAGCGAGGACGTGCTGGCCAAAAAGAAGGGCGCGCTGGAGCGTTACACCGGCATGCTCAAAGCCGGCGCGTCGAAGAACCCGGTGGAGATCCTGCAGGACGCGGGCGCGGACATGACTCAGCCTGCCGCGTATCAGGGCCTCATGGAGCGGGCCAACCGCTACATGGACGAGGTCGAGAAGATCCTGGCCAAGCGCGGCCTGTAAGCCGAGCCAGAACGACAGCAAGAGGGCGATCACCGACGGGCGCTCGCCCTTTTTTTACGGGAAAAATGCCCCTGACCTATGATTTGCTTTCATTGTGTGGGGTCTCGGCCGGCGGCATTAGGATCGGCCGCATTTTACAGTCGCCAGAACTTTTGCAGATAAACCGGAAATGCCAATCCCTGCAAGTCTTTTAAGCTGTTGGGGTGCGATACGAAGAACGACTTTTTGTTTGTTGCGTCAACAAACTCAAAATGTGCAATATTTTCCAGCGACGGCATTTCCCGCATTCCGACCACCCGATTTACGTTTTCCAACAACATTATTTCATCCACGACCAAAGCGCCGCGACTTTTTTCCACGGAATAAATCGCGACGGGAGAAATGACGATGATGCTTTTAAAACGAAATTCGGATAGCGCAAAAATGAGGCTGAGCGCGGCTAGGCCGAAAAAGAAAAGGTAAGGAGCTATGCCGGTACTTTCCTTAAACAGAAACGTGATCATGCAGAAGAACAGCGCGCCCAACAACCAAGCCAGGAAATGCTTGAGGCGATATTGCCATTCGGTAAAAAAGATTCGCGTCGGCTTATCCGCATGACCTGTGGCGAGCAGTTGCTCGATTTCCGGCCGATGGGCTTCGGCAAATTTTTTCCGGAACCATTTATCGATAAATATTTCCAAGTCCACGGGCAATCCGATAATCCGGTTGATCCACTTTCCTACCGGTTGCAATTTTTTTTGAAAAATCCAAACCAGGATGACGAGCGAGAAGAGACCTACCATGGCCAAGAGCGTATAAATCTTGACTTTATCCATCCTCGTCCCTTCCTGTTAAATATTCCCGTCGCGGTTTCTTGTTCGAATGACCAAATAAATGACATAGGCCAGCAGCAGCAAGATCAGAATCGGGGTTATCCAAAACACGCTGTAGTCCGGCCGACGGTCGATATCGATCTGGTACCAAACATCCTTGCCTTTCAGAATTTCTTTCTCATACTTTTCCTTCACTTCCTGCATCGTCCGGTTCACGATTCCGGAAACGACCGAGCCGGCGACGAGGTTACTTTTATTTTGCTCGATCAGACCCCGAATATTCTGGATGTCTTTTATGAAGATATCTTTATTTCTTTGCTCAATTCTATTGTTGCGACGATCGACTTCCTTGTTGTATCGCCCAACCACATTTTTATACAACTGCAGGCTGGACCGGTATTCGGCCTCGCTTTTCGGATCGCCCGGCAAGGCAAGGTACAGCGCGGATCGCGCCTCGGGGGGAACGAACTCCCGCGGCTCTATCGGCTCGATCAACTCCAAACTAAGGTAGGGCGGATCGTATTTTTCCGCTTTCTCCAATACTTTCAGCGCTTCTTTGTTGATCGTCTCCGCCGAACTGAATAGCCGGTCGCGAGCTTCACTCGTCCTTTTCATTTCATTGGTGAAATCGGTTATCTTCTGGGTATCATTTTTATACAATTTCACACTTTCCGATAACTTTTCGAAATCGATGGCGGGGTTAATCTCGGACGCGGGTTTTTCCGAGGAACTGACGAAATCCCTCACCAGAATGAATCTCTCCGGCGATATTTTAGTGATGTCCATAATATCCTGAGCGTACTTGATCAACTCCTCATGAACCTTGACCACGGCTTCCGGTTTCATTGCTTGGACTTGTTCGTCCTTGAGGTTCATGAACTCGGGATGTTGACTGAAAAACATCTCCATCCGCTTCAACCATTCATCGTCCGGCTCCAGCAATAGGTTGAACATGGAAAGATTGCTGACTTCGACCTGCGGTCCGGGAGCCGTGGATCCTGGATTGCTTTTCCGGACTTTTGTTCTGACCACCAATTCCAGCGCATGCGGAACGGACTTGTCGAGCACGCCGGATACTTCGACCCATCGCCCCGGAGGTACGGCACCCGAATATATGTCGGCAATGGTGGTCTTGAGCGGCGTTCGGTTTTCCCAGGCATCAAGAAATCGAACAGCTGAAAATAAAATCGATATCGATAACAGCGCGATTACCAGACCCGAGCGCAGCCAATTGATCCGGTATGGCGGGCGGGAGTCGTATCTCGAGTTTCCGGCCCCAACCCGATTGGAAACGCCTTCGCCGCCAGCGCCGGTATTGATCCGGTATGGCGGGCGGGAGTCGTATCTCGAGTTTCCGGCCCCAACCCGATTGGAAACGCCTTCGCCGCCAGCGCCGGTACTGATGGCGGTGAACGGAGCCGATTTCGGGAAGGAATCGACAATAGTCTTGGCCCCTCCCGCATTCAGCCATTGATTAAATGCCCTCTGATCATCTTCCGTTTCAATTCCGATGGCCTGTTTAATTTCGTCGATCAAACCGTTCATCTCATCGAGGCTCATGGTGAAAGTGGGCACCTTCATATTACCAAAAGGAGAAGATACGTTTCTAATCCCATCCAGGTTTTCGACTAACATCCGGAGGGCGACCTGCAACAGAGGATTTTTATTTGCCGCGATTCGAATCCGATCGGAAATGTTCATGGTCCTCACCCGATAGTTTGGCTCATCGCCCCCCGCGCACACATCGCGCGGCCCGTTCGCTGACGTTGAGACTGTACCCCGTCAACCCTGAATAAAAATCGACATAGACCGCGTATAACCGGTTTTCCACGATGGTGGAAGAAGACCAATAGATCCCAGTTTCCCCGGTCAGTTCCGCCGGCCAGTATCGACCGTCCGCACCCGGACCTTTGAAACGGGGGCACCCGCCGCACGATTGTTTCCAACAATGTATTTGCAGACATTGATCCGTGGCCGCACAGGAGCCGCCCGTCTCGGCATCGGGGCAGCCGCGAACCAAACTCCGCAACTCCGAAAGACTGGGCAGCCGCCAATCGTCGTTGCCGGACAGGATCAATGCTTCGCAGTGCGCTTTCGCTTTCTCCTGGGTCAGGCGATATCCAGTCGGCTCGACCTGCCAGGTTAAACCGGATTGCGCATCGGTCCAGACGACGGCGGCTTCGCCCGGCAACGGAGATGTAGTTTCGGCATTCGCCGCGTAAAGCGAGACGGCCAAGCAAAAAATAAGCGAGGCTGCAATTGCAGGAAAAATGAATTTTCTCATAATTCCCCACTGAGTTGACGGGATAGGTTAATTTATAGGAAATGAAACTTATTTTCAACAACAATCCATCTTGCGCATCGCTAATTGCGCAACAATTTTCTTCCCAATTTTGCGCTTTTACGCAAGTCGAGGTCATGCCCAATCGCATGCACAAGGGCTTATACAAAGAACTTGCCTTTAGTAATACAAAGTGCTCTGATTGAGAATCCACATTCGATGGGAGATTTAACAAATGAAAACAAAATGGTGGATAATACTTTTTTCATTTGTTTTTTGTATCGGCTTGACCATCGGCGGCTCCTGCGACGGCGACGACGATGACGAACACGCGACTGGCGACCTGGTGGCCGGGTTTCGCGCCTCACGGTACGGCATCTCGCCCTTTCCCGCGCCGGAGTATTGGGAAGGCGTCGGCCGGGACATGGCCGAACATTTCGACCGGGCCGCGCCGGGCGGTTTGTGGATCGTCGGGGTCGCCGACGACGAAGGCGGCTGCGACTTGAATTTCCCCTCGCCCGGCGGCGAATTCGCCGACATATCGTTTCAGGACGAGGATGAAAACGCGGCGTACCTGGACTGGTTCGACGCGCATGGGTTATCCGTCTGGCTGCAGGTCGAACCGGGCGAGGCGGACGTCGCCGCGCTGATCGAATTGGTGCTGGATCGCTACGGGGATCATCCGTGCGTGGCGGGCTTCGGCGTGGACGTGGAGTGGCATCGGTGGACGGAGAACGCCGACGGGCTGGCGGTGAGCGACGCGCAGGCGCAAGCGTGGAGCGAGCAGGTGCGCGCGTATGACGGCGGGTACACGCTGTATCTGAAGCATTGGCTGCCTGAGCGCATGCCGGCGACCTACCGCGAAGGGCTCGCGTTCGTCGACGACAGTCAGCAGTTTTCTTCGCTGGACGAGTTGGTCGCGGAGTTCGCGGATTGGGGCGAGCATTTCGCGCCCGCGCCGGTGATGTATCAGTTCGGCTACGAGGACGACGGCGCCTGGTGGCGCGACCTGGCCGATCCGCCGGTGGATATCGGCGAAGCGATTCTAAGCGCCGTGCCCAACACGGCCGGCCTGTTCTGGGTCGATTTCACGCTGGCGGAGGTTTTTCCCTAAGCCCAATACCGGCAATTGCTTTCCGGAGGAGGGCCGGGGATACTTTTTCTAAATTCACGCACGCGGGAGATGGTCGGAAATGAATTCCAATGTCGGGGCGATCGCGGCCATTGCGTTGGCGATTCTGTCGGTGCCGTTGCTGTTTTTGTTCGTGTTCGGGATGCTGAAATTGATGCAGCGCCGCCTGCGCAACGACCTGCGGCCTTTGCAGGCGGCCATGGGCGGCGAGTTGATCGAGAGCTTTTTCACCGGCACCTACCTCAAGCTGCTGCGCGACGGTCTGGAGATGCGCATCAACCTGACGCTGGGCGGGCGCAACTCGCCGCCGCGGATGCATCTGCAATGGCTGGCGCCGTTGGGCTTCAACCTGTACGTGGGCAAGGAGAACTTTCTCACCAAGGGCCTGAACAAACTCGGCGCGCTCAAGGAGGTCAGGCTGGGTCTGCCGATGATCGACGACCGGTTTTTCATCCGCGCCGCCGACGAAGCGGCGGCGATGAATTACCTGATGGATCGCGGCCGCCACGAGACGCTGGACCGGTTTTTCCAGCAGGGTTTCGACTCGCTCACCGGCAACAAGAAGACGATCGTGCTGGCCAAGCCCTACTATGCGGCGGCGGACCTGGAGCCCGCGCAAATGCAGGATTACTTAGAGCAGATGAAGAACCTGCTGGTGTGAATCGAGAGGGACTGTCGCTCCGTCCCGGCGCACGCGAAACCGACCCATTTGCTTTGTGTTGCACCGGCAACGAACTCATGGTAGGGATTTTGTTATCGTAAAAAAAATGCGGTGGAGGGCGATTGAAAAAAATAATTATGTTGGGCATCGGTTTGCTTTCTTTCCTCCTTACGATTTTCCTTGCGCCGCAAGAAGCGCCGGCCCGTCCGGAAATCGCCGCCGGGCAAAACGCCCCCTGCTGGAAGTGTCACGTCAATCCAACCGGCGGCGGACAGCGCAACGCCACCGGATTTTTCATGAGCGGCAACCTGTCGTTGGAAGCCACCGCGACGGCCTTGGCCGAGAAATACCCGGACTTCGGCTCCTTCACGCCGGCCATCGGCGATCGGCTGCTGCTGGGCGCCGACGCGCGGATGATCTGGCACGACATTCAGGACGATCCGGACGTGCCCGACGAAACCGAGGGACCCAACAGCGCAACGTTTTTTCTGATGCAGGCGGCGGCTTACGCCGACGCGCAGGTCTTGCCCGTGTTGCATGTGGTCGCCGGCTATGACATGGCCAACAACGTTTATGAGGCGTACGGCCTGCTGGATCATTTGCCGGCGGGGCTTTACGCGCGGGTCGGCCGGTTTCTGCCGCCCTACGGCTTGCGGATGGACGACCACACGATTTTCACCCGCGACGAAGCGGGTTTTTCCAATCTCGGTCACGACACGGGCGTGGAAATCGGCGTTCGCCCGGGGCCGGCGTTCGTGCTGGCGGCGCTGACCAACGGCAACCTCGGCGACCGGGCGCAGGATCGCGACGGGGATTATTATGCCGTGACGGCGCAAACGGGCGTGCGCTTCTGGAAGATCGGCCTGGGCGGCAGTTACTTCCATAACACGCGCGAAGGGCTGGAACAGCACGTGTACGGTCCGTGGGCGAGCTTCGGCCTTTGGCGCTTGGTCTTGCTGGGCGAGTTGGCGGTGGCGCAGAACCAGTTCGCGGACGCGACCGACGCCGAAGACGGCGTGGGCAACCGGTTCAGTTCGACCGGTTTCGCGCAATTGGATCTGGAAATCATCCGCGGATTGCATCTGCAGGGACGCTATGCGCATTTGGACAGCGATTGGGAAACGGACGAGAGCTATCGCGACCAAGCAATGGGGGGCGTTATGGTGTATCCGCTTCCCTACGTGCAGACCCTCTTCCAATACCGGCACAATCGCGAGCCGGAGGAGCAGGAAACGGAAAACGACGAACTGCTGGCGCAGGTGCACTTCTGGTTTTAATCGGCGCGCGGGAGGCGAAATGAAAAACAAATACGGATGGATCGTGGCGGCAATGATTTGCGCGGCGAGCCTGGCTGGAGCCTGCGACGATATCGTGATGGGCGAAAAATGCGAGGACGCCGTCGACGACGACACCGCCGTTGCGGACGACGACGACGCCGGCGAAACCGAGCTGACCTGGGCGGATTTCGGCGCGGCGTTTTTCGCCGACTATTGCACGCGCTGCCATAGCGATCCGCCGACCGGGGGCGCGCCGTACGCGCTGGAAACCTACGAACAGGTGGTCGCGCGAGCCGGCGCCGTGCGCGCGGCGGCGGCGAGTTCCACCTCCATGCCGCCATCCGCGCCGTTGCCCAGCGACGAGGAACGCACGTCCCTGGGCGAATGGCTGGACGCCGGCGCGCCGGAATGAACGATCGCGAAAAAGGAGAAACGCGCATGAAACCGTCGATCGGTTTGCTCTTTGCGTTGCTGTTGGGCCTGGCGCTGGCCGTCCAATTGTCGTTGTCGGCTTGCGGCGATCTGATCATCGGCGAGAAAAGCGACTGCCGCGACGATGACGATGATGACGACGCCGACAATGACGATGACGATAACGACAATGATACCGACAACGGCGGCGCCGATCCCACCTGGGAGAATTTCGCCGAGGACTTTTTCCACGATTACTGCCGCGATTGCCACCGCGAAGATCCGCGCAACGGGGCTCCCTATTCCCTCGAGGATTATGAAGACGTGATCGCCCATTTGGCGGCGGTGCGGGCGGAAACGGTGGAAACGCAAGGCATGCCGCCAAGCAATGCCGACGAATTTCCCTCCGGCGACGAACGAGGCGCGCTCGGGGAATGGATCGACAGCGGCGCTCCCGAGGGTGCGGACGACTGAAACGGCGATTGTTTCTCCTTTTTCATTCACCGTCGACAGAGACAACCGGACTCTTGAGTTAATGATGTCGATGTCGGCCGATCCGGATAATCCTTGCTTTCATTTCAGATAAATGCTTGGATGCGGCGAAGGATATTTGTGGGAGGGATTTCATGAAACGCAATCTACGGATCGTTTTGCTGACGCTTATTTTGTGTGCCGGCTCGCTATTCTTTTGCTCGTGCGGCGACGATGACGACGATAACGACGATACGGGCGGCGACGACGACACAGCCGATGACGACGCGTCCGACGACGACACCGGCGACGACGACGACACCGGCGACGACGATACCGGCGACGACGACGACACGGGCGACGACGACACCGGCGACGACGACACCGATGTGTGCACCGGCTGTCTGATCGGCGAAGAATGTTACGACGACGGCGACACGAACCCGGCCAACGTCTGCGAGATCTGCGACGTCGGCCAGTCGACCACGGAATGGACCGACAACGACGGCGCCAGTTGCAGCGACGACGTGTATTGCAACGGCAATGACACCTGTTTGGCCGGTGTGTGCGACCAGCACGCGGGCGACCCCTGCCCCGACGACGGCCAGTACTGCAACGGCGACGAGTCGTGCGACGAAATCAACGACGAATGCGATCACGCGGGCGATCCGTGCTCGGAGCCGCGGTATTGCGACGAGGACGAGGACGACTGCCTGCTGGCCTGTTACGAGGACGCGGACTTCGATCAGCAGGGCAATCCGGACGTCATGCAGTCGCTGGACGAGGACGAATGTCCGGACGGCTATACGACCGACGATCAAGACTGTGACGACGCGGATCCGCTGACCTTTACCGGCGCGCCGGAACTGCCCGACGACGGCGTCGACCAGAACTGCGACGACGCGGACCTGGTGCGTGCGGACGCCAACGGCATCTTCGTGGCCGCAACCGGCGACGACGCTGATCCGGGCACGATGGCCGCGCCGAAACTGACGGTGCAGGCCGCCGCGACGGCCGCACTGGCCGCCGGGAAGGTCGTGTACGTTTCCCAAGGCACATACAACGAGAGCGTCACGTCCGAAGTGTCCGTGTTCGGCGGCTACGACGCGGGCGACAGTTGGTCGCGCGACATCGCGACGAACGTCACGGAGATCGTCGCGACGGCCGAATGGGCGCTGAAGACGCAAGGAACCGGGCCGGTCGCGGTGGAGGGGCTGACCTTGTCGGGCGGCTCGGC
>Ga0116156_10005534_pt1 | contig 10466 bp, 13 predicted proteins | sample AD_UKC045_MetaG_FD_89891 | JGI IMG/M metagenome (GOLD analysis project Ga0116156, IMG submission 89891) | Active sludge microbial communities of municipal wastewater-treating anaerobic digesters from USA - AD_UKC045_MetaG | ecosystem: Engineered > Bioreactor > Anaerobic > Digestate | place: USA... | reverse complement strand
TCCAGCTCCCGGCCCAGGCGGAGCCTGGATCTCGGGGCTTCGCAAAGCGAAGCGGCGTCTCTTAACAGGGGACAACGCTCGCGGACCTTCGGCCGCGAGGCCCCGGCTTTCGACACGCGGAGGACTCGTACCTCGTCCATCTTCGCGGCTGCAGCCGGGGCCTCGCGGCCTGCCGGCGGGGCTGCTGGTAAGGGAGGTTACTGCTGGTCAGCGAGGCCCCGCCGTCAGTCCACTCGCGTGTCCCGCACACCGCCCTGGCGGGGACGACAGCCGCGGAGCGGAAAGGCTCACCGGCTACTCGTCGGCGATCATCTCGGGACACCTCCCACCGTGCTCACTGCGCGAGTCGTGCTCGCAGCACCGCCCAGTCGTCGAAGCTGAGCGACTCGGGCTGACGGTCCGCGTACTTCCCGCCGTGCATCGCCCGCGACCATGCCAGGCGGACATCGACGCCCTGCTGGGCAATTTCCCACAGGGCTTGCCGAGCGCCGTTTTCGCCTTGCGCATCACAGTCGAGCATCAGCGCAACGCGGCCACCGGCGTGCTGCCGTGCCAACGCAGCGATCTTTCCGGCCTGGGTGCCCGTGACGGTGTTGCTCATCAGCCCGACCGCCCTCTGGTTGAGCGTGGACAGGCGGATCACGTCGTTCGGCCCTTCGACGACCACCAACCCGGTCTCGCGACAGGCGGCCGGCACGGGGGGCGACGCTGCCGTATCCGAGGCCGCGGCGAAAACGTGCTGGCCGAAGAGTTCCTCACCGCGATGGAAGCCCCTGACGAAGTGGAACTTCTCGGGCTCGGCTCCCTGCTTCCCGGACGCGAGCCACTGCCCCTGCTTGTCCTCGTACTCCGGGTCACGGCCGAACCAGGTGAGCACTTGCCCGTCCATGCCCAGCACGGGATACACGACCTTGCCCCGCATCGTGCCGCCGCTGCGGTCTCCGCCGCCGTCACGTGGCAGATAGCCCATCCGCCATGCGCGGCAGATGTCGGCGGTCAGATAGAGCCGCCGCCGGAAGTAGGACGCTGCTTTCGGGTTCATCGTTGCTGTTTCCACAACGAACCTGCGGTCCAGTTCGACCAGCCCCCGCGCCCGCTCGTTGTCCGACTGGGCCAGCGGGACGTTGACCACCGCAGGAGGATCGGCCGGACGCTCCCCCTTCGCTGCGGCCGGGGCGGATGAAGCGGCCGGACCTCGCGAACCGGCCGGAGCGAGCGTTCCGGGGACGGTCCCCTCGACCATCGCCCGCAGGTCTGCGGCGATCGCCTTGAATCGCTCGCCCCGCGGCCGTCCCTCCATGTGCAGGCCTGGCTTCAGGTAGTCGCACAGCGAGATCAGGTTTCCGCCCCGGCCGCAGCCGTAGTGGTGGCACCGCCAGATCTTGGCCGGATCGGTCGCGTTGATCGCCATAGCCCGCTCGCCCGTCTCATGCGACTGGCCACAGTTGAGGAAGCACCGGCAGCGGATCTCGTCGCCGACACGTCGAAGTTCCGGCAGATGGACGCCGTAGAATGCCGCGACCTGTTCGACGGTCACCTGGGGCAGAAGTTCATCGACGTTAATGAAGGAGGGTCTTTTCGGTGGCATGCAAGCGGGAAAGGAAGCGGGCGGACCGGCGGTGCGCTATGCTGGGCGACAGCTCATGCTGACCACCGCCATGCCCGCCCAGTATACACCACGTGATGTGGAAATCCTCCGATCGCTCGCCCGGTGCCCATTGTCCGCCGAGCAACTGCTGCGGCTGAGCGCGACTTTCGCCCAGCCGTTCACGGCCATCCGGCGAGTTCGTCGCCGCCTGCACGTTCTCGCGTTGGCCGGCTGGGTGCAACGCTGGCAGTATGCCACCACCAGCCGCGGCGCCCAGAACTACTACAAGCTGAGTCCGGCGGGGTTCCGGCTGCTGAACGGTCCCAAGACGCCGCTGCCATCGCGGGGATACTTTCGAGCGGTCTCGCTGGGCCTGCAAGAACATACCCGTGCGTTGGCCGATTTCATCGTCCACACGCTGATTTCGACGCAGACGGCCTCGATCCCCGTGCTGACCTTCCACCGCGAGAACGAACTGCGGCTGGAAATGGGCGACCAGATGTTGATGCCGGACTGCGCCCTGCAGCTTCGCACCGGGGCGGGGGAACTGCTCAGTTTCTGCATCGAGATCGATAACGGCACGGAGCCCGTGTTCAGCTCGAAAGAGCGCGACAGTTGGCAGCGAAAGATCCGCTTCTACGAACGCTACCAGGACGGTTTGTCGCAACGGTTCCGTGTGGTCGTCCTCACGACCAAGAGCGATTGTCGGCATCTGGCCATCCTGCGGGCCGCCTCCCAACTGGTCCGCAATCCGCAACGGAGACTGCTGTACGCAGCTCCGCTGGCGGACTATCTGGCCGCGCCAGGCGGTGTGCTGGCCCCGTGTTTCCTGGATCATGTCCAGAGGCCCTGCGCTATGGTTCCGCCGCTGCGGAAGCCCCTTGCGCCGCCTCGCCCGGTCCCGCGGCTGGATCTCACGCTGGCCCTGTGGTAGCGTGAAGTCCCGATCGGCAGGCTCCCCAGGCATGATGCGGGTCCCGCGATCGTACGGGCCCTCCATTCCTCACCACAAGCACCGGGAGAGTTCGCCGGTCCTCAGGTTGTGGTGACCTTCGCCGGCCTTCCGGGATCTCGGGCCACGCACCCCCGAAACGCTTCTGGGTCTGGAACCACATCGGCACCGCACGGGGCCACATCGGGCCCGCTCCGCTCGACCACATCGCTGTCCGGGGCGGGTTTTCTTGATTCACTCGCGACCCTTCGGCCGTTTCCCTTCGGCCGGCTCCCGTTCGTCCACACGTTGCGACGATTGCCATTGGACGCCAAAGCCGAATTCGCCGTCGAAAACTGGTATGCTCCCGTCCGTGCTGCTGGCCGTCTCCGCCACTACCGACAATCAGCGCGGCCCCCGCTTCATGGAGCAGGCTCTGGCCGCACTCCACCAAACAAACGGCGCTCGACGGCCGCTGGTCTTCGTCTACGGAGCCGGGCAGTCCACAGTCGGGCTCTTCTGTCGCTTTCCGGCGGCACTCCGCGCGGCCGTCCTGACGCAGTTGTCGGCCGCCTACCCGGACTGTCGCCTGAATCTAGTGGACGAGGCGTCGCTCGATGCTCCGGCCGGTGCCCCCTCCTGGTACGCCGATCTGCGGCTGGTCCCCGACATCTACGCGATTCGGCGGTATCCGCAATTCGAAGATGTTCTGCTCCGCACCACTGCCGACCCTCTCAGCGGCATTCTGGCGGCCGTCTCTGCCAAGCTGAGTCACGGCTTGCACCCGTCGATCACCATCCATGTCCGGCCGGCGACCGTCCGCCAGCGCCGCCGGATGGCAAAGGCATTGGCCACGCTCGGTCGCCCGATCCTGACACGGCACCCTTCGCTCGCCGCCTTCTACGCACGGGCGACGATGCGTGCCCGGACACGCCCTTTGGCCATGATCCTCCGTCTTGTCACGCGATTTGATCGCATGGGCGCCAAACCAATTGGCACCAGCGGGCGATTACACGACCGCGAGGAGCCGCTGGAAGGCGCTCGCGACAAGCTGGAGCGTCACCTGTTCTCGGTTCGCGTCCGCATCACCGTCGCCGGCACGGACCTTACAGAACAGGCGGCTGCTTCCGCCATCGGCGAACTGGCCGGAGCGTTCGGCCAGTTCACGGTCCCCGGACGGTCCAACTTTCGGCTTTCCGGCATCCGGCGTTGCCATCCGCGGCACGACCGGTATCTGAAGGGCGGCCAGTTTCTGCTCTCGGAGGACGAACTCGCTACGCTTTTCCACCCGGCGACCGAGACTGTCCGCACCGAATGCCTGGAGTCGAACACCTGGCGTCAAGCGGAGCCGCCGCCGGTTCTCCCCTCCGGAAAGAGGAAGGGCGAGGCCGTGCTGGGTCGCGTCCGATACCGGTCCCGGCGGGAAACGTTTGGGATGCACCTGGACGATCGACGGCGGCATTTGGCGGTGATCGGCAAGACGGGCATGGGCAAGTCCACGCTGCTGCTCAATCTGGTCGCGTCCGACATCGCGGCCGGCCACGGCACCGGCCTGATCGACCCCCACGGAGACTTGGCCGAGGCCATCCTGGAACTCGTCCCGCCCCAGCGGTCGAACCAGGTCGTAGTCCTGGATGCTGGCGACCGTGATTTTCCCGTCGCCTTCAACCCGCTGCATTGCACCGATCCCGCCGCACGCCCGCTGATCGCGTCCGGCATTGTCTCGGCATTCAAGAAGCTGTACGGGGACAGTTGGGGGCCGCGGCTGGAGCATATCCTGCGGAATTCGCTGCTGGCCCTGGTCGCGGTCCCAGGCACTTCGCTGCTGTCGCTGTTGCGGTTGCTTTCGGACGAACGATACCGGGCGGCCATTTTGCGGAAGATCGACGACCCCGTGGTCCGCGCCTTCTGGATCGACGAGTTCGGGAACTGGAACGACCGATATCGCACCGAGGCGCTGGCGCCCATCCAGAACAAGGTCGGTCAGTTCCTCAGCAATCCGATCTTGCGGGCCATCACCGGCCAGGCCCGCAGTACGATCGACCTGCGCCGGGTGATGGACGAGGGCCGCGTGCTGATCGCCAATCTGAGCAAGGGCCGAACCGGCGAGGACGCATCGGGCCTGCTTGGGGCGCTGCTCGTGACCGGCATCCAGCAGGCCGCGATGGGCCGGGCCGACGTAGCCGAGGCCGACCGGCAGGACTTTTTTCTGTACGTTGACGAATTCCAGAACTTCGCGACCGAATCGTTCGCCACGATCCTGAGCGAGGCACGCAAGTACCGCCTGAGCCTGACGATTGCCAACCAATACTTGGCCCAGATGGACGACGCGACACGGAACGCGGTGTTCGGAAACGTCGGATCGCTGGTGTCGTTCCAGGTCGGACCGGACGACGCGGAGACGATCGGGGCACAGCTTGCCGGGGACCTGACGGCAGCGGACCTGGTCGCCTTGCCGCGGTTTACGGCATACGCGCGGTTGCTGGTCGAAGGCATGCCCAGCCGGGCATTCTCGATGGAGACGCTCCCACCCCCGAAACCGCCCCGTGGACCAGCAAGGGCCGCAAAAGTCCGCAACGCATCCCGCCACCGGTACGGCCGCAATGTGGCCCAGGTACAGACGGAGATTGCGGCGACGATGGCGGGATGAAAAATCGGCAGGAATGCGCTCGCGCATCTCTTTCGTACGCCCTATCGTCCGGAGCTTTCCTTTGACACCAAGCGTGGCATTCTGGCAAGCTGGCGATGGATGCTTGCATTGCCCCTCGAATCGTCGCTGCGCGCGGTTTACGGCGAGTTGATGGTCGCGGCAGAGATGACCGCTCAGGCGGAGGACGAAGACTGGTACGCACTGGTCGACAGGATCAGCGTGCCTGGCCGGGTGCATGAAATCAGCGGAGATGTTTTTCGGTGCTTTCTGCACGCTTGGCCGCCACGGCTGCTCGGCAAGGACCACTTCGGCTTTGCCCAGGCCGACGAACCGCTCCGTCTGTTCTGGACCAGCAACCGGCGATTCTTCTGCCGACAGCTTACCCGCCAGGAAACCAACCGCCTGTGCGACGCCAGCGGACTGCCGCGCGAATACGCGATCTGGTCGAGTTGAGTATTCGTTCAAGACCAACTCGGGGCTCTTTCCGCGGGGTGGATTTCTGTACGTTTGGGCGGAACGAATTCCGCCCTACGACGTTGCGGCGTTTTTTTGCTTGCGCGCGTTTCCAGCTTGTGCCATCATCCTCGTCCCTGGCATCGGCCAGGGGAGTACGTGCGTCTTTTACTTCTTTCCCGGAGGCATCTGCCATGAAGCCTGAACGACTGTTTCGCATCGGCGCCATCTCGGCCAGCGTGTTTGTCAACGAGGTCGATGGCGAGGGCGGCAAACGGACCGTCCGCAACGTCAACTTGCAGCGCCGCTACAAGGACGGAGACGAGTGGAAGTCCAGCTCGTCCTTCTCGCTCCCGGATCTTCCGACGGCAATCGCCGTGCTGAACCTTGCGTTCGAGCACTTGGCCAGTCAGGAGGCCGTGATCGAGTCGTGACCCGGTGCTTCACGTACCCATCGGCGATGGCTGCCCGCCATCGCCGTTTTTTCGACGTGACCAGAACGGAGCTGGGCACCGGACCACGATTGCCCAGCAAACTCGGAAAACAACGGCACGGAAATGCGCTCAACGTCGGCTTCCGCCGTGGTCGGCACGCAACTGGAACACGACCGAGCCATCGGGATACTCGGATGATTCCTTGTTCGAGCGGATCAAGAAATGCGGCACGAAGTCATTCAGGGCAAGTAGGCAATACGGGAGATTGTAGGGACTGAACACGCAATCCGTCCGGAACTTCCATCGCGAAAGTTGGGGAAAAGAAAACTCGACGGGCGAGATGAACGAGGGCTTGTTTGCCCTACCCGCAGCCGTCTTCGGGAATAAGCCCGTGTCTTCCGAGAACGGGATGCCGTTCTGGCGGGCCATCCATTGAGGGATCGTCATGAAATCGGACCCACTGTCCAGGCGAAAAGGCAACGGCATGAAACTCCCGTCGTCCGCCCGAATTTCCAGACGAATGGCGAAGCGGTATGCGAACCGTTTGGCATCACTGATGTAATGCCTCGTCAGCGGAAATCGGAGGATTGGACCGCCCACGGATGACCTCGTCTTTATCGGAATGCAAGGCCATTCGGGATGCTGATTTCTTCACCGAGCGGCTCGGCAAATTCCAAGGCGATGTTCGGCCGCTCCCGCTTCGGGTGTCTCAGGATGGCCGCCTGGACTTGCCCCAGATCGGCGCTGTGAGCGATCAGGGTGCGGCGCAGCCGGCGCAGCTTGTCGACGGTCTCGTAGCGGTCGAGATAGGCGACGTACTCACCGGGATGCTCGAACCGCAGCCGCAGATCCTCGATCACGCGATCCCTGCTTGGTATCGGAAGATCGCCTCCCTGCTCAAGGGCTTCCCGGCACACTTGGTCGAATTCAACAGAAGTCAAAGGCATGTTTGGCTCGCATTTAGGGCAATCGCTCGCCTCAGTGGCCGAACTCGAAAACGGCCGTCAAGGTTAACTCGCCTGTTATTGTATCACCGAAACGCGGAAGAGAAAGCGCCGCTTTTTGACTTCCGTCCAAGGACAGTTCCGTCCAAGGACAGTTCGCCAGGATGGGATTCATTCCGCCTGGGCGGACTGAAGTCCGCTCTACCACGCGACCACGGAATCATTCTCCGAGGCGTTGGGGTTCGAACACCTGGCCGACCAGCTAGGTCGTCTCAGGCCCGGCAGATCGCAAAAGGCTGACTTCCGTAGTCCCTGCGTGGTTCTTCCTTGCATTGACCGCCGCCGGCTTGGTAGTCTGTCGCCCTTGAACCATTTTAATCAAATTCCGGGCGATGATGTCTGCGACAGGACCGTCGAGCCCGACGCGCCGCCCGCGGCAGGCTTCGATGCGGTGGTGGTCCTTGCCAGACGGATGGTCACGCAGCTCGCAAAGCCCCTGAAGACCACCGTTCCGATCACGGACCCGCGCGTGCGGCTGCAGGGATTCGGGATTCAGCTCTCGTCGCCGGACACCAGCGGACGCTGGGGCCACGAATGGCCGGCAAGCCGCCTCACGGGCGACGATATGCGACGCCTCGCCGTACTGGGCAACTACGCAAAACTGCCGACGAACGAAATCCTTCACGTCGCCGTCGGCGTGCTGTACGAACACACGCGTGCCCTGATGCTGCGATTGCTGGACCTGCACGAGCAGAGCGGCAAACCGTTTGCGGAGTTGCTCGACGAACTGGCCGTTTCGGAGCCGGACGCCAACCTCGCTGGTCAGATCGGTGGCAACGGGAATCCGGCAAACGCCGAAGGCCAGTATCCGCAAGCTAGTGCCGGGGCACCGAATACGGGGCAGCCGTCCGTCGCGATCCCCGTAACGCGGAAGCCCGCGTTAATGACAACCCCTGAGCATGCCCCCGCAAACGACCAGGGCTCGCTCGCCTGCGAAGCGGCCCAAGACGTACGTACGTCGATTTCCATTTCCCCAAACCCTATGGCCAAACGCAATGCCACGACGGGCCCTTGCGAGGGCATCACGGACGAGCGAGTCCGAGAACTCGAGGACCGGATGCAGCGACTCCAGGAAACGATGGACACGCTGATCGGGGCCATCGACGAGTTCCGCGACGACCTGGTCCATACGCTCCGCAACCTGCCCGATCGAATTCCGCCTCCGCTGCACATTCACAGTTTGCCCCTCGATCCGACCGACCCGGAATTTGCAGAACGGGTCAATTGCGTACCGCTGGATGTCATGGCCCGCTTGCGCGACGAAGCAGTCCGCGGCCGCGAGGGAGGGCCAGCGGTTGCCGCAGCTGCCGAGGGCGAGCCGGCTCCGGCTCCGATGCTCAACGAGATGCCGCCCGGCAACCAGCGGCCCATCGCCCGACAACCGCGGCTGTTTGCCTGACGGCGTTATCGCTTGCGCTCGCGGCCCGACAGCGGCACGCTAGCTTCGCTTTGCCCTTGTTGGGCATGGCGAGAGCCTGACTGTTCGGTCATTGGCAACGCAGCCAGAGGAGTAAACGCGATGCTTGTAGCAACAAAGGACGGGACGTGCCGCGAGTGCGGCGGGCAATTGAAGATCGTCGACGTGGACGACGCGACGATGACCGTGGAGTGTCTGGAGTGTGGAGACAACTACCCCGTCGAGCCGGATGCCTTCGGCGACGGGTGTATGACGTACCATGCGGAAGTCGCCTTACGCGGCGAATCCGACGAAGACGAGGAGGAATGGTAATGGATCCGCAAACTGCTTGGGAGGATTTGCTCGAAGCGTTGGGCGAACGGGATTGGGACCGCGTGGAGGACTTGGCCGAGGGCCTGCTGCATTGGCTCCAGGCTGACGGCTTTCCGCCGCGCGCGGTCACCGGCAGCGACTTGGGCGCGGACTGGGACCGGGAGATCGCGCTGGCCGGCTGCCGGACCGCGCTGGCCCAAGCCAGGGAGGGCGTGGCCCATGTTTCATAACGATCGTGTCTGGTGCGTCACCCCGGCGGCCTCGGCAGAAGACCTGGCCCGCAAGCTGACCGAGATCACCTGGACCTGCTGCACGGCGTTCGAACTCGGCGGCTACTTGTGGCTGAACGACGCCACGTCGCCTGATGCCGCGCACGAATTCGCCGTTGTCAAGAAAGCCGGTCCGAACGGCCGCCCGTGGCAGGTCGAGAGCATTACGTTCTCCTGGTGTGATTACGCGACGTCGCTGGCCTACATCCAGCAGACGCTCCGCGGCGAAGACGACCAGCACGACTTTGCCCGTGAAGTTGCACCGGCGCTGGAAACGCCCGCCGAGCATGGCCGCTGCTGCCATTGTGCCTGACGTTCAGCCTTTGCCCCCAAGCCGTAAGCCTGGGGGCTTTTCACGAACGCCCCCGTCCCGCTCGGACCGCCACATTTCTGCTTGCGCCGACCCGGTTTCTGTGGCACTTTCGCTCCGCTCAGCAGTTCCTTGAAAGGAAGGTTGTGATGGAGTTTCTCAAGATCTACCCCGTGATTCTCGGATATTGCCGCAAGGCTTTCCGGGGACACCACGACGAAGAGGAGCTGACCGCCGAAGCCGTGACCGTTGCATTCCTCGGATGGAAATCACTGCAACGCCGTGGAAAGACGGCCAGCCCCCTCTCCGTCGCGTTCTACGCCGTGCGCCGTGCCCGATCGGGCAGGAAGGTCTGCACGAGCGATCGCAAGCGGGATGCGTTCCACCTCCCGCGCTGCACCGAACCGGACGTCTTCGCTCGCCTTGCCGGAGACGATGATCCGGCCGAAGAAGCTGCATTGAGGATCGATTTCCCCGCCTACATGGCCACACAGCCGGACATGAAACGGCAAGCGTGCCGGCTGTTCCTTCGCGGGGAATCCACAAAGGACGTGGCCCGAAGGCTCCGCGTGAGCCGTGGCCGCGTGTCACAAGTCCGCAGGGAGCTTGTCGACGGATGGGCTTCCTATACTGAATGACGCCGTTTTCGGAACTATTGAGCGCCGCCCCCAGGAAACTGGGGGTTTTTCTGCGATTGCAGATGCGTCCCACGGCGGGACCGGTACAGCGACCGTCAATTCGCCGCCTACCCGGCGACCGGTTTCAAGTCCGGCAACCCCTCCGCTCGCCGTGACTCCTGACACTGATCGTCGCCCGCCTGCATGGCCACGCACACATTCGGCCGCGTCGGGTAGATGTCGCAGGTGTTGTCTTGGCGAAGGAACCCACACGCGTGCGGACCACCGGCGATGATCAGGCACTTGCCTTCTTGTTCCAGTTCGTCCATCAGCGTCTGCCTCGTCATGTCTCGTGTCCAGAGCGAAATGTGCGAGTCGGCGAGTCTCGGTTCCCGCCAAACATCGAGATCGTACACCTCGACGAGCAGGTTGCCGCGACAACACGCGCCGCATTTGTCGCACTCGAATCTGGGCATGGCAG